>Ga0247844_1005382_pt1 | contig 16353 bp, 12 predicted proteins | sample LaCtaG_FD_192421 | JGI IMG/M metagenome (GOLD analysis project Ga0247844, IMG submission 192421) | Freshwater microbial communities from meromictic Lake La Cruz, Castile-La Mancha, Spain - LaCruzMarch201714.5m_1 | ecosystem: Environmental > Aquatic > Freshwater > Lake | place: Spain: Castile-La... | reverse complement strand
ATTTTATACCCGATATTTTAGGTGTAAATGCTTCAAATTGATAAACCTTAGTTGAAACATTGGAGTCATCATCTTTGATTGTTTTGACATAAAACTTTTCGTCAATTTTGTCTAAATTCACTTTTTCCCCCGTTGGTCGGCACAACAACAGAAAATCATCGTTAAATTGATTGTAAGAACTTTTCAAGTGCTTCTTGAGTTAATTTCAAGAAGCACTTTTTATATGAAAAATATCCTCCTCAGCATTATTTGTCTATTTGCCATAGGCAGTTGTCAAACTCCTGGCGACGCTGCTCAAACAAGAAATTACTTTGACCTCAAAGGTTTTATCGAAACCCAAGTGACAGAACTTAACAAGCGGAAACCCTTGGTAAGCAAAACAATGACGATGGGAACCGATAAAGACAGCATCTCCACAACAGCTATTGACTGGGCCAAGGAGTTGGAACTTTTTACGCAGGCAGATCTCAATAAACAGGCGTATCAGTTGAGTTATGAGATTACTCAACCAAACCCATTCACTTTTGAGTATGTGCTGAAAAGCGGGGAAAAATTGACTGTAAAATCATTGAAGGTTGTGGTGGATGAAACGTCTAAACAGCCTAAGCTGATCGAAGCTTTATTGAAGGAGGAAAATAAACTATACGACTCCGAAAAGCAGCTTTCTCTTACGTGCACTTTGCGACCAGAAGGGATTTGGCTGATAAAAACCTACGAAATTAGCGGGTTTCAACACCTGACAATGGCTGATAAAAAGGATTTTTCTGTGAAAGGGGTTATCAAATAAAAAAGAAGGGAGATGCCGCTCTCTGGTTCTCCCTTCTTTTCTAACGTTTTTATCTATCGTCCGCTATCCTGCGGAGCTCCACCGCGCGGGTCGTATCCCGAAGCAAACAGCGGATATTGGTCAAAAATCGAACGTACTACATTTCGGTAATAATTATTAGCCGCATTGGGGTTTTTGAAAATTCCCGCCGCATATCCTCTCCACACCACCTGGTCGCTGTCTGCATCAATCAAGGAAACAATAATCGTCCCTTTATCCAATGAATAACGAATCGGCTCGTATTTGAATGAATCATCTTCAGTATCTACCCAGTTCTTGATAACGGGCTGCATATATCCCTGATACCGCAAATTGTCGTAAAAAATACCATAGTTAACCAACAGCGAAGGTTTGTTAGTCGTCAAACGATACCCTCTTGCCTGCATTTGGCGGTGGATAGCGTTATATACTTCCGTACAGACATTTCCTGTATCCCGTTCACATTCCAAAAAGGCGTAGGTGCTATACGCTTTAAAATTGGTTTCATAACTATAATCGTGTTCAACAAAAATTTTGCGGTTGGTGTTACAACCTGCTGCCCATACCACAGCACATCCAAGCAGTAAAAGTTTGATAAGCTTCATAGACAGATACCCATTTTTGGTGTTAGAGAAAAATATTTGAATAAAAATACGAATTTTTCAACAAAAGCAAGGTTTTTTATCGTAAAACTAAAAAAAACCAATTATCCTACATAATACGCTACGGCTTGCTGAATTTCAGCGGCGGTCACTTTAATGTCGTATCCGCAATGCCCTATTTTATCTAATAGTGAAAACCGCAACTCCCCCCCCCGATTCTTTTTATCCTGCTGGGCCAACGCAATAATTGTCGGAACGTCAGACATACTGATAGGTGCTTTGCCGTACACCGAAAAAATAAACTCCTCTACCTGCTCTAATGTTTGCAAATCCACCATTTTTTTGCGGTAAGCCACAAATGTCTCCATAATCATTCCCGCCGCAATAGCTTCCCCGTGCAACAATCGCTGTTTAGGTGGTTTGCTCAGGAAATAAGTTTCAACCGCGTGCCCAATGGTATGTCCAAAATTCAGAATTTTTCGTAATCCCTGTTCGGTTGGGTCTTCGGCTACTACTTTTTTCTTGATTTCCACCGAGTGGGCAATCAAATCGGGCCAATTTTGCTCTTCAAAATCTTTTTTGCGAATTTCTTCCCACTTATCGGCATCTGCAATGAGGCAGTGCTTGATAATCTCGGCAAACCCGGACCTTAGTTCTACATACGAAAGAGTTTGCAAAAAGGATGCGTCGATTAAAACATTTTTTGGCAGGGTGAAAACTCCCAAGTGATTTTTAAAACCTTGGAAGTCAATTCCCAGTTTTCCGCCCACACTGGCATCTACCTGTGAGAGCAATGTGGTAGGAATCTGCACAAAATCGATGCCTCGCTTGTAGGTAGCTGCGCAAAATCCCCCCATATCGCCAATAACACCACCGCCCAAATTCAACATCAACGCATGGCGATCCAATTGCGCATTGGTCATTACCCCCCATATTTGCTCGCAGGTTGCTAAATTCTTGTGCTGCTCTCCCGGCAAAACCACGATTAATTCGTGTTTGGGCAAAAAAAGTTTTACCAATGGATAGCAATGCTTACGGGTATGGGTATCGGCCAATAAAACAATTTTAGAATACGATTTAGATGCTAAGTAAGCGGGAAGACTTTCACCGATGGGAGCAATTGTGACTGACATAAATAGGAGTTAAGTTAGAGAGTCAAAAGTAAGACTTTACGAACAAAAATAATAATCCCTTTATTTCTGCTAAAACCGCACAAATACGCACAAAACAGAGCCTTAAACCGCATACTCACGCATTTTATTCCGAAAATGGTTGCAAATCACCTGACAATTTGCTTCTTTTGAGAAGATTCTCTAACAATTATTAAAAACCAAAACCGTTCAATTCGTTTATGAAACAACTTCTGCATCGAAGTGTGATTTTATTGGTATGCTGGGGAGCAAGCTTCTCCCTCCTCGCTCAAGACCGTGTTATTTCCGGAAAAGTCACCAATTCAGCCGACAACACTACGTTGCCTGGCGTAAGTATCATTGTAAAAGGCACTTCTCGTGGTACTACCACCGACAACAACGGGGAGTTTAAAGTTAGCGCTCCCAACAATGCCACCTTGATTTTTAGCTATATCGGCTACTTACGTCAAGAAGTGAAAATTGGCACTTCCAATGTCATCAATATCTCCCTTGACAACGACGAAAACACCCTCAATGAGGTTGTGGTGACAGCCTTTGGTATTAGCAAAGAGAAACGTTCTTTAGGCTACGCCGTGCAGGAAGTAAAAGGTGACGAAATAGCCGAAACCCAACGCGAAAACTTCTTGACTGCCATCCAAAGCCGCGTGGCAGGTGCTACTATCAATACCACCAGCGGTGCGCCGGGAGCATCGTCGCAGATTGTACTTCGCAGCCCCAACTCGCTGAGTGGTAACAACTCGCCACTGATTGTGGTGGACGGCATCCCGATTGACAACTCTACATTGAGCCAAAGTATTTTGACCTCCGATGGAGCCAATCGCAACAACGACTACACCAACCGTGCTGCCGACATCAATCCCAACGATATAGCAAGTATAACGATACTAAAAGGGCCAGAAGCTGCCGCCAAGTACGGTATTAATGCGGGTAGTGGAGCCATTATTATCACAACTAAAAAGGGGGCACCAGGCAAATTACGCTTGTCTTATGACAACAGCTTTCGCCTCGACCAAACCTATCTTTTTCCTGAAGTACAAAAAGAATTTGACTTGGGAACATTTGGGGTCAATGACCTCCGCACCCGTTTGGCTTGGGGGCAACGATATGCACCCAACACCCAATTTTATGAAAACGTACGTAACTTTTTTCAAGATGCCGTTACCCAACGTCATAATTTCTCGTTAGATGGTGGTTTTAAGCAGTTTACCTACCGAGGTTCATTCGGGTCAGTCAAACAAGATGGGACAATTCCTAACACGGGTTATGACCGCCTCAACGGAAGGGGGACGTTGGTATATAAATCAAAGTCGCAAAAATTGGACATCACTACTACGGCAGCCTATACGCATTCTACCAACCAAAAAGCACAGCGTGGTGCTGGAGGGTTTTTGCAGGCATTATTATCATGGCCCTTGGACGACGATGCAAGCGCTTATCAAAATGCGGATGGTTCCCGTCGCAAAATCATAGATGATCCTAACATTGTAGAGTTAGATAATCCGTTTTGGATTGTTTACAAAAACGAAAGTTCTGACCGTACTAACCGTTGGACATACAATGTTTCGGGCAATTATAAACCTACTGAATGGCTCAACTTCACAGCACGGTTAGGATATGATACTTACCACACCGATGGCAACTCGTTTTATCACCCCGAATCTAATGATTTTAGAACGGTAAAAGGCCGCATCGAAAACTATACAGTAGACTATCAAGGTCTGAACGGGGTATTTATCGGAACAGCCACCAAAAATTTCGGTAAGTTTAAGAATTCCTTTCAAGTAGGTACAGAAATCACAGATTATCGCTCTAAATTCTTTTCTGAGCGAGGAGAAAACCTGACCAAAGTAGGCGAAGGCTACGTCAATGATATTTCGACCATTGATCCTCGCACTCGATTTGACAGCCGCTCCCTTGGTCGTGATACGCTCCAGTTGCGTCGTTTGCAGGGTTTATTTGCTGAATACACATTCAGCTACAACGATTGGCTTAACTTCACCCTTACAGGCCGCAATGACTGGACTTCTACGCTTCCCAAGGAAGCGCGCTCATTTTTTTATCCTGCGGCCAGTTTATCGTTTGTTTTTAGCGATTTATTACCTCAAAGCAAAGTATTTAGTTTTGGCAAATTACGTGCTTCGATAGCTGAAACTGCAAAAGATATTTCTCCTTATCAGTCGCAATCGGTGTATGCCAGACAAATTACAAGCGGCGGTGGATTTTCGTATGGTTTTACCAACAATAACCCTTTTATCGTACCTGAACGCCAGCGTACGTACGAGTTAGGGACGGAACTTTCGTTTTGGAACAAACGTCTCGGTGTTGATTTTACCTACTACAACACCCGTAACATCGGTCAAATCGTTCGTTTGGTGCGTTTGAGCTACGGCACAGGCTTTGTACTTTCTACCCTCAACGTGGCCGACACCCGCAACCAGGGCGTAGAGTTGGTATTGACGGGCCAAGTAGTTAAAAAGAAAGGTTTTAGCTGGGATGCCCTTGTTAATTTTGCCCGTACCCGCAACCAAGTACTCAACCTACCTTCCAATATCCCAGAGTACTACAACTCAGATACTTGGCTTGATGCCTTCCGTAATGGCTTGATACCAGGCGGAACTACCACTACCCTCACTGGGCAAGATTACCTGCGCAATAGTAAAGGTCAAATCTTGATTGACCCTGGCACAGGCTTCCCGTTGGTAAATCCCAACTACATCAAAATAGCTGAGCGCAATCCCAACTTTACAATGGGTGTGCAGAATACTTTCCGGATGAAAGGTTTTTCGCTCTCTTTTTTACTCGATATACGGTCGGGTGGCGATATAATGAATGGTACAGCCTATTGGATGACCGCCCGTGGATACAGCCCCCGTACGACCAATCGCGAGCAGCCTATTATTGTACCAGGTGTGCTTAATGATGGCTTGCAAGAGACTGATAAACCCTCACCCAATACTATCCAGATTTTGCCTTACTACCAAAGCAATTATTATTCTGACGGGCGTTTGTATGCTTCTAATTTTGTGGAAAAAAACATCAACTGGGTGCGCATGCGTGATCTCACCTTTGCTTATAATTTTCCCAAAACATTAGTACAAAAATGGAAATACGTATCGGATGCTCGTCTATTTTTTACAGGTACTGATTTGTTCATCTTGAGTAATTATTCGGGTGCAGATCCCTCGGTGAATGGCAACGGGGCTTCTACATCGGGTGTGGGTTCATTTGGGGTAGATTACTTTTCGCCTTCTACTCCGCGTGGCTTCAATATTGGTTTAAAATTAGGCCTTAAAAACCGATAAAAAACGCATTTTTAACTACTTAAAAGAAGAAACAATGAAATTGAGTATCAAAAACATAACAAGAAATATGAGCATCTTAGGGCTGCTTTTAGGGGCTACCTCTTGCGAAAAGTACCTTGATGATGCTTTCATAAACCCTAACGCGCCTACTGTTGTATCTCCCGAATTAGCTCTACCACCTATTGCAGCTAATATGGCACGTGGTATTCAGTTTGATGCACGCATAGCGGGTAGTTTTGTACAGTATTTTACGCGTACAGGCGCGGGGGATTCCTTTGACCGGCACGGTTATTTGCCCAATTCTGATACAGGGGGAGAACTTTGGCGGATGCATTATTATGCCCTTGGTCAAAATCTCAACAATATGATTCGAGATGCTAAAGCACAAGGTAAAGAGGAATATGTAGGAGTCGCTTTTTCGGTGTTTGCATGGAGTTGGCTCAACCTTACCGATTATCACAATGAAGTAATTCTCAACCAAGCATTTGATACAAGCCGACTTACTTTCGATTATGATTCGCAAGAAGATACTTACAAACAGGTAGCTGCTATGTGTGACTCCGCCAATCGTTATTTAGACATTGCCGCCAAAAAAACAATTTCAGCAGGTTTTGCTGAAGCAGATGCTTATCTATATGGTGGAGATTTAACCAAATGGAAAAAATTTGTGAGTGGTGTTCGGGCAAAATTATTACATCGCTACTCGCTTAAAAGCACATACAAACCAGACGAAGTAATCAAGGCCGTTGATGCTGCTTTTACATCAGTGGATGACGAAGCAATGGTAAAATTCAAAAACAGTGCTGCTACTGCTGACGAAGCCAATTTCTTTGGTGCACGCCGCAACAATATGGGGACTTATCGCCAAAGCGAGTACTTTGTTAAGCTCCTTGATGGAAGTATCCTAACAGAAAAAGACCCACGTTTGGCCTATCTTTTAAAACCCAGTGATGACAAAGTGTTTCGGGGTATTGCACCCAATGCTGGCGAAGCTACCACGCTACCTAACAACCGTAAAACCTATAATTTCTTTGGAACTATCGCAACCATTGCGCCAGTAGTTGCTTTTGACCAAGACGTAAATTCACGTTCTTATTTCAAAAACAATGCGCCATTTCCTATTATGACTTTGGCAGAGTTGCAGTTTATCAAAGCCGAAGCTGCCTTTATTAAAGGTGACAAGGCTACGGCACTGGACGCATACAAAAAAGGAATTAAGGCCAATTTTGATATGTTCAAAAAGTACTTCACGGGTTATGAGAACTTTACAGATAAGCAGGTAACAGACTACATCAATTCTACAAAAATCAGCCCAGTCGCTGCCGATTTAAAGTTGAACCAAATCATGGTTCAAAAATTTATTGCACTTTGGGGGCACGGGTTTATGGAAACATGGGTGGATATGCGCCGATACAAATATAGTCCTGATATTTATAGTGGCTTTGCTCTTCCAAATGCACTTTACCCCGACAATGCTGGCAAACTCGTGCAACGTGTACGCCCACGCTACAATTCAGAATACCTTTGGAATGTAGAAGCGCTGCGTAAAATAGGAGGTTTAAATCCTGACTATCATACTATTGAGTGTTGGTTTAGTAAGCCTTAACCTATTTTTTTTAACTTTAAAAAAATGACAAAATATTAACTTTATGAAATCATACCGAATTCTTTGGGCAATACTAACGGCAATAACGCTGGTAGCTTGCGAGAAAAACTTGATTGATGCCAACCAGCAATGGGAATTTGTAAATCAGGCTACCAATACAAATGTTAAAGTAATCAACGCCTATACTTTCAATAACCCTGCCGCCCCAACGGGTGTGCCAGCTACCCGCTTTTATGTGTATCAAAATAGCACCAAACTTAATGGTAATGCTGTGTCGGCAGCAGGTGCTTGGCCTGGTCCAGCCACTTATGCAACCGTACCCTCAGGAAAAGCTTTTTATTCGTTGATTTTAGACAGAAGAGTGGGCAACGACTACGGGCAGGTACAGAAGGGTGATACTACTTTTAGGACAGAATACACGCTTGATGCAGGAAAATATTACTCAGTTTTCATGGTTGATCAATTTCCAAAACAAACGTTACTCATGACGGAAGATGACATGAGCATACCTACTGCTGGTAAGTATAAAATTCGTGTTATCAATTTGGTACCTGATCCAGCCCGCCCAATTGATATCTATTCAAGAAGAGCACAAACAAAAATCTTTACGAACTTAAATTACAAAGACGTAAAGCCTTTTATTGAGTTGAATTTATCCGCCCAAGCAATCGCTGATACAATTGATGTAATGGAGGCAGGAACCACAAAACCAATCTATAGTTCAAGTACATTTACTCCAGTAAATGGGCGAATTTATACTTTTTATACTTTTGGCCGTAAAGGCTTTGCTACCGAACGTTTGGCAAGTTATACCAACCGTTAATTCAATTATCTCTTCAAACAAAAAATCCCGCACTTCACAGTGCGGGATTTTTTGTTTTATAGGATTCAGGTGCTTTCAAAACCACAAATCAGTTATGCGCCAAACGTCGCCATCGTGCCTTGTACTTCGGCTTTGAAATGAGTAATAAATTCTTCCAAACTCATTTGACCCAAATCACCCTGTCCTTTGCGACGCACGGAGACTTTGCCTTCTTCCTGTTCTTTTTCGCCGACAATCAGCATGTATGGTAATTTGTTTACTTCCGCATCGCGAATCTTGCGCCCTATTTTTTCGTCGCGGTGATCGGCATAACCGCGTACATCGGCTTCCTGAAGTTGTAAGAATACATCATTAGCGTAGTCTTGGTATTTTTCAGAAATCGGCAATACGGCAATTTGATCTGGCGAGAGCCACAGTGGGAAATTACCCGCCGTGTTTTCAATCAAAATAGCGATAAAGCGCTCCAACGAGCCAAACGGTGCGCGGTGAATCATCACCGGACGGTGTTTCAATCCATCCGACCCCATGTATTCCAAATCAAAACGTTGCGGCAATTGATAATCCACCTGAATGGTTCCTAACTGCCATTTACGGCCCAGCGCATCGCGTACCATGAAATCCAGTTTTGGACCGTAAAAAGCCGCTTCGCCGAGTTCGGTTACGGTATTCAACCCTTTTTCGGCAGCCGCTTCGATGATGGCACTTTCGGCTTTGCTCCAGTCGTCGTCAGTTCCAAAGTATTTTTCGGGTTTATTGGGGTCGCGTAACGAAATTTGGGCGCTGTAATTATCAAATCCCAGTGAACGAAACACGTACTGCACCAAATCAATCACTCGTTTGAATTCTTCTTTCACCTGTTCGGCACGGCAGAAGATGTGCGCATCGTCCTGGGTAAAGCCCCGAACGCGCGTCAATCCGTGCAACTCACCGCTTTGTTCGTAACGATATACTGTTCCAAACTCCGCCAAACGCAAAGGCAATTCCCGGTACGAACGCGGACGCGATTTGTAAATCTCACAGTGGTGAGGGCAGTTCATGGGTTTCAGCATAAACTCCTCGCCTTCTTCCGGCGTGAGAATGGGCTGAAATGAATCTTTCCCATATTTTTCCCAGTGGCCAGACGTAATGTACAACTGCTTTCCGCCAATGTGCGGTGTCACCACGGGCGAATAGCCCGCCCGCACCTGTGCCCGACGCAGAAAACTTTCGAGACGTTCGCGGAGCAGTGCGCCTTTCGGCAACCACAACGGAAGCCCCGCTCCTACTTTCTCCGAAAACGTAAACAACTCCAATTCTTTGCCCAACTTACGGTGATCCCGTTTTTTGGCTTCTTCCAATACGTGCAGGTAATCTTCCAACTCTTTTTGTTTCGGAAAAGTCACCGCATAGACCCGCGTCAGCATGGGGCGTTTTTCGTCGCCGCGCCAGTAGGCACCTGCCACGTTCATAAGTTTGGCCGCTTTGATAAAGCCCGTGTTCGGGATGTGCGGTCCACGGCATAAATCCGTAAAATTACCCTGCTGATAAAAAGTAATTTGACCGTCCTGTAAACCATCAATCAATTCGAGTTTGTACTCGTCATCTTTGGTCGTAAAATAGTCAATGGCATCGGCTTTGCTCACTTCTGTACGCACGTAGGCGTTCTTTTGGCGAGCTAATTCGAGCATTTTATCTTCAATTTTTTTGAAATCTTCCTGCGAAAAAGGCTGTCCGCCCAAATCTATGTCGTAATAAAAGCCCGTTTCAACAGCGGGACCAATTCCAAATTTTGTACCCGGGTACAGTGCCTCAATAGCTTCGGCCAATAAGTGAGCGGAGGAATGCCAAAAGGTGGCTTTTCCTTCGGTATCGTTCCACGTCAATAATTGAACCGTGGCATCTGAATGGATGGGGCGCGTGGCATCCCACACTTGGCCGTTTACTTTGGCAGCCAGTACGTTACGTGCCAGTCCTTCGCTGATACTCAGCGCAATGTCCATTGCGGACGAACCTGCGGCATACTTACGAACGCTGCCGTCAGGGAGAGTGATGTTGATTTGTTCGGTCATTTTTTTAAGTTTAATGATTGGTGATTGGCAGGCAGTGATCAGTGAAAGATTAAACGACAACCATCAACTAAGCACGTGCTACAAATCGCTTTGCCCGCAAAATTGGGCTTTTTTCTGAATTTAGACAACCTACTGTTTAATTTTGAAGTTACGAGCCGTATCCGTTTTGGTTTTCAATTGCAAATGAGGCGTCAGGATGTCAATTTGAACCCGTTCATCCAGGGCTTTTTGAGGAATATCCTTTTCATCTTCGGTCTCGGCAGCAATTTCCGGCGTAGCGGGAGGAAGCGTCCCGTACGTTTCCAAGTAGTATTTACGCTGTTGGGCCCGGTAAAGCCGTCCTCTGGAGCGCCAATCGGCCGGGTCTGCCTGCGTAGCCAAGGTATATTGTTCGATAGACCCATCCAAATTGCCGATTCGGTCGTAGGCCGTTCCCAACAAAAAATTGATTTGGGGATACTTGGGGTCGTATCGTATTACTTTCTGAAAACATTTGACCGCTTGCGGCAGACTTATCCATTTAAGATAAATAGTGCCGGCCTGAAAATCAGCCAAATAATTAGTGCTGTCAAAATTGATTGCTTTGCGGTAGAAAATCAGCGCACTATCCAATTTTTTTTGGTTATGATAAAAAATGCCTCGGGTATAGTACAGCGCTGATTCTTTTGGAAAATAACGAAGTCCCTGATTGTTGACTTGGCGTGCCTGTTCATAATCATGTAGACGAGTATGAATCGTAGTCAATTCCACATAGGCCAGCATCAATCGGGGTTTCAGCTCTAAGGCACGCTGCATGAGCGCAATACCTGACAGCGTATCGCCTTGACGGGCATCCAACAAACCGGTATAAAAATACGCTTCGCCGTCGTAGGGGGCCATTTGCAGCGCTTTGGCTAAATACAGCTTTGCCTGTCGGTATTGACGTTTTTGTTGGGTCAAATCCCCCAATAACACATACAGCTCAGGCGTATCCTGCTGCAACACTTCTGCCCGACGAGCCGCTGCCAAGGCTTCATCGTAGCGTTTCAATTGCCGTAACACTCGCGCCCGCGTCAGAAGATACAGACCGTTACTGGGGCTGATGTCAAGGGCTTGATTGATGTCTTCGAGTGCGCTTGGAAAATCGCGCAAAACAATGTACAACTCGGCGCGCTTTTGATAATTGACAGCCGACCGGGGACTGCGACGAATGATGGTACTCAAGTACTCAATCCCTACTTGGGCGCGTTTGGTGACGTCGTCGGTAGGTAAAGGCGGAATACGAGTACTTTGACGGGCATCGCCGGAACATCCCCAACCAATGACTGCCAAACAACTGATAACTATGAACTGAAACCCTTTCAATGTGTAGAGTGCTGATTATTTAGTAACGACTAAAAAATAAGTGAATACCAAGGAGGTTTGTAACTATTCCAAAAGTTAGGATGAGAAAATCTTCTTTAACCTCTAAACTTTAACCTTTCCACTTTTCTTAGCTGCAAAGTTCGAGAAAGTTTTGGGGATATGCACTATCAAAAGAGTGAATTTACCACTGTCAAAACCGCACTTATCAGACATAGACTCACGGCTGTGAAGGACGAAGTGTCCGTAAAATTACCCAATCTCTCACCAACTTTGTCCCTTTTTACCCGTTGTGTTTTTTTATTTTCTGCCAAATTGTCACTTTGCAACTCCTCTAATCCCACCGGCACGTTCGTTGTGTAAAAAGAGGGGAAAGATGAAGTGAAAACAATCAGAAAACACTCATCAGAGCGCAAAAGGCTCGATAAATTATTCAATTAAACAATAGTTAAGATAATGGGAAAAATAATTGGAATTGACTTAGGTACTACCAACTCGTGCGTGGCTGTTATGGAAGGTAACGAACCCGTCGTAATCGCTAACAGTGAAGGTGCACGTACCACCCCCTCCGTAGTGGCTTTTATGGACAATGGTAACGGCGAGCGCAAAGTGGGGGCCCCTGCGAAGCGTCAGGCCATTACCAACCCCAAAAATACCATCTCGTCTATCAAACGTTTTATGGGAAAACGTTACAACGAAGTAGGCGGTGAACTCAAAACCGTCGCTTACAGCGTTGAGCAGGGTGCCAACAATACACCGCGCGTTCGGATAGGCGAACACCTCTTTACTTCACAACAAATCTCGGCGCACATTTTGACAAAAATGAAGCAAACTGCCGAAGATTATTTGGGGCAAACTGTCACAGAAGCCGTCATTACCGTTCCTGCTTACTTCAACGACGCCGAACGTCAGGCGACCAAAGAAGCGGGTATCATTGCCGGTTTGGATGTAAAACGTATTATCAACGAGCCTACTGCCGCAGCTTTGGCATACGGGCTTGATAAACAGGGAAAAGACATAAAAATTGCCGTTTTTGACTTAGGGGGCGGTACGTTCGATGTATCTATTCTGGAGTTGGGCGACGGCGTGTTTGAAGTAAAATCTACCGACGGTGATACACACTTAGGTGGTGACGATTTCGACCAAGTAATCATTGACTGGTTGGCCGATGAGTTCAAGAAAGACGAAGGCATTGATCTCCGTCAGGATGCAATGGCGCTTCAACGCCTGAAAGAAGCGGCGGAGAAGGCCAAAATCGAATTGTCGAGCTCGACGCAATCAGAAATTAATTTGCCTTATATCTTCCCCGTCAACGGTATTCCAAAACACTTGGTACGCTCGTTGACCAAAGCGAAGTTTGAGCAATTGGCCGACAGGTTGTTCCAACGCATGATGGAGCCTTGTAAACGCGCTCTTGCCAATTCAGGCCTGAAAATAGCAGAAATCGAAGAAGTAATCTTGGTAGGTGGTTCGACCCGTATTCCACGAGTACAGGAAGAAGTGGAGAAATTCTTCAACCGCAAACCATCGAAAAGCGTAAACCCCGACGAAGCCGTAGCGATCGGTGCCGCTATCCAAGGCGGTGTATTGACGGGTGAAGTAAAAGACGTACTCTTACTTGACGTGATTCCGTTGTCGTTGGGTATCGAAACCTTGGGTGGTGTATTCACCAAATTGATCGAAGCCAACACCACGATCCCATCGAAGAAATCAGAAACGTTCTCTACTGCGTCTGACAGCCAACCTTCGGTAGAACTCCACGTATTGCAAGGCGAACGCCCGATGGCGACTCAAAACCGTACCCTCGGCCGTTTCCACTTGGACGGTATTCCACCGGCACCGCGCGGTATTCCACAAATCGAAGTAACGTTCGACGTGGATGCTAACGGTATCCTGAACGTAACCGCGAAAGATAAAGGCACGGGCAAAGAACAAAAAATCCGTATCGAAGCATCCAGCGGTCTTTCAGACGCGGATATTCAACGGATGCGCGAAGAAGCCAAAGCCAACGAAGCCGCCGACAAAGCTGCTCGTGAGGAAATTGAGAAAGTGAACGCCGCCGATTCAATGATTTTCAGCACCGAAAAACAATTGAAAGAATACGGCGAAAAACTCTCCGCCGGCAGCAAATCAAGCATTGAAAGCGCCCTCGAAGAACTTCGTACGGCACACAGCAGCCGCAACGTAACGGCGATTGACGCCGCTATGAACAAAATCACCGAAGCATGGAATGCCGCCTCGCAGGAGATTTATGCCGCAGGCCCGGATGCCGGTGCAGCGGGTGGTGCGCAAGACCCTAACGCCGGTCAGCAACCCAACTCAGACAAATCGAAAGAAGAAGGTGAGTTTGTGAACTTTGAAGAAGTGAAGTAATTGGTTTACAGTCAACCCGGGGCCGCCCGAGCGGTTTACAGTTGGCGCACTTTATAGAAAACAGAACAGCCCTGCCGCGAGGTGGGGCTGTTTTTTTGTGGTTAACCCCGACTTTATCCCGCTTGATAAAAAAGCATAAAAATAGTTGCGAATATGTACACAATTCAATATCCTTGTACAGTCAATCACATTAATCTCAATGTGTTAACAATGCACGATAACGACTTGTAAATCAATCTATTGTAGTGAGGCGATTTTTCGCCTAATAACCAGTTGGGTGCAAGTCTATAAAATGTTCGTATGCCAGCATCTTGGCGAAAGGTTGCAGCACGCAGGGCAACTGCGGCCGACAAAGCGAACGCCCTGGTTAGGCAGACTTAATAAGTAAGTTTTCCACCTCTTGTGCAGCAATCCAACCGCCCTGAGGGTACTATTTGCACCGATTTTGATTGAAAATAAAATCTCAAATTATAATTCACACTATCCAAATGAAACTTCTTCTACTCTTAACTCTTACGCTTGTTTGTAACATTTCAATTGGTCAGTCTCAGTATTTTATCGTTTTCAAGGCGAACCCTGCGACCAGCGTAATCTCACCTGGACATGCCTTTGTTTCATTTGTAAAAAAAGATGATGCACTAAGTCAGACTATAGTAGAGCATACATGGGGATTCCATCCAATTAATAAGTCACTCAAAGCTACGTTTTCTACTGAAGGAGAAGTTGAGAAAGGTAAGTTAGGTGATTTAGGTAAATCTGACTTCGTGGTAGAAGTTGATTTTATCACTTACGAGTATTGCAAAAAACTTAAAGAGAGGTGGAACTCTAAACGTTATGGAGCAGCTGGAATTAATCAAAACTGCGTTGATTTTGTCAAGCAGTTGGCAGAATTAGTGACTCCTGAATTGGTTATGCCAAGTGTTATCTATCAGTTACCGAGACCTTTCTTGGACGCTTTAAGAAATCTCAATATTAAACGTGATTCAGATAATCGTATATCTCTTTCAAAAGTTTTAAGAAATGTTGGACATCAAGAAGAATTGGAAACAAATTCAAATAATTCACCCCAACGAAACGATATAAACAAACCAGATATTTCTAAGCCAGCTTTTGCGAGTAATAATCTTTTGGGAGCACCCACGTATGATGCGTTAGGAAAAGCGCTCCTCAAAGCCATTCAAAATAATGATATCAAAACTTGGACAAGATACATTCATCCTGCTCAAACGGACGAATGGCATAGATCTCTGATTATAACGCGGTTCAAGCAGTATAGAGACCATTTTGAAGAGAATGGGGTAACTAATTGGTCTGATATAAAATTCAGTAGAGTAACCTTTACGAGGTTTACAACAAGAGGAGGAAACGCACCAGGTGTTGGAGAGACAGCTAATGTCCACGTTGAATTTTCCTATCGAAACGGTGATTTTGAAGGCACTTTTAGTCTCGGAGAATGTGCTACTGACACTGAAAATAATCTTTACCGTATTTTAACTATAACATTAGATTCTTTTTACATGAGCCGTCGTGGGTCTAAATAGACCGAGCTTTTATCCATTCGCTGAAACCGTTTTCACAAAATCAAGTAGTCAAAAAAACGCAACTATTATCATGAAAAAAACTGCTTTGTTCCTTTGCCTTTTTGGCTCTCTCTTTTTTGCTTGTAGCGATGGCGGTTCTATTGAGAATGACGCTGACCGACTTGCTGAGTTAGCTTGTGAGGGTGAAAAAACTACTGATTCAGAACGTAAACAAGAATTAAAAAATCAATATGCCAAATTAGATAAAGAAATAAAAGTTAAATACAAAAATCGTGACGGGGATGCCTTGCATTTAGCAGATTTATATTTCAAGAAATTGAATGACTGTTTAGGCTATACTCCCGTTCATTGAAAAGCCCCCGATAGCTAAGTTAAAGTCAAGCCCCCGTTGTGCGGGGTCTTCCGAAGGAGGACTCCGAACTTAAAATAAACAGAGTGTTTGCAACACGGCAAGTAACAAACCATATGCTTTATCGCCTTCCCAAACCCCTTTATCCAGACTTTCAAAAACAACTGCTTTTGCGTAGTTGGTCAGGCTTAGGTGTGACAGGCGGGTCGCCTCTGGATAAGTTAAATACTCTGGTTGGGAAAGTTGAAGTCTTTTATGACGTTGAAACGATTTTCTTCAAAATTACGGCGGTGTATCAAATGTAATGCTGCCTCTCCAAGTTGAATTGCCAAAAGCACCAACCAATCGCCAAGTTGTGCCACTTGTCCAATTTGGAAAAGGATAGCGACTTTCTGACCAGCCGGCTGACCCT
>Ga0247844_1005381_pt1 | contig 16355 bp, 18 predicted proteins | sample LaCtaG_FD_192421 | JGI IMG/M metagenome (GOLD analysis project Ga0247844, IMG submission 192421) | Freshwater microbial communities from meromictic Lake La Cruz, Castile-La Mancha, Spain - LaCruzMarch201714.5m_1 | ecosystem: Environmental > Aquatic > Freshwater > Lake | place: Spain: Castile-La... | reverse complement strand
CAAAACGAAGCTTTAATTGATTATATAGTTTCATATACTAATAATTTTTAGCTAAGATAATAAATATCAATGATATATACAAATTTTCAAGCAACTTTTTGACTAAAAAAACAGACTCTAATTACACTTGCCGGCACAAATTGTGACAATAAAATAGCATCAAAAGCTGAGCTCAGATTATTGTTACTTGACGAGGGCAACTTCTTAAAATTGGCACCGTTAGTATTATTGTTATTTATTTCATTCATAGTGATGTGTGATAAGCGAGGTGACAAATCAAGGATTCTATATTCTCCTGAGTTTTTTTTGCGGGAATATATTTTAAATTTTTTATCTACTGCATTAAAAAGTTGCTCGGACGATCCAATGGTTTCCGATTTTCCTAGCATCAAAAAGCCGCCATCGTGCAGCCCATAATGAAAGGAGGAAATGGCCTTTTTCTGTGCAGAAGCATCCAGATAGATAAGAAAATTGCGGCAACTGATGAAGTCCATTCGCGAAAATGGTGGATCGCTCAATATGTTGTGTTGTGCAAAAACACAAACATCCCGAACGGATTTAGCAATGCGGTATTTGTCATTCGACTTGGTGAAAAACTGTTTGAGGCGTTTTGACGAAACGTTTTTCAACTGGTGCAAAGTATATTCACCCAGTCGTGCTTCGGCAATGGCTTCGGGGCTTAGGTCGGTGGCAAATATCTGGAAGGGAAGGTTGTTCGTTTTGCTCTCTTTCATCTCCATCAACAACATGGCTATGGAGTAAACCTCTTCGCCAGTGGCACATGCCGCTACCCATATGCGCAAAGTTTCACCTGGCAACTTACTCTGAATCAGTTGAGGCAGTAAACTATTTTTTAAATATTGAAAAGCATCCGCGTCTCTAAAGAAGTCTGTGACATTGATCAGTAAATCCTGATAGAGTGAGTCAATTTCATTGTTATTCTGTTGTATAAACTCTGCATACAACTTCAAAGTCTTTATTTTATTAATCATCATTCGGCGAATCATTCGTCGTTTGATGGTGTTCATTTTATAATGACTAAAATCAACATGTTTCAGCTTTAATAAAATCTGTAATATAATATTTAATTCAGGATTATCATTGTCAATTTCATCTTCCGCCGCAGTTTTTACCTTGCTGGGTTTTATTAGGGAATGTTTACTTATCCAGTTGAGTTTACTTGAAATCTCTTCGGGTGACAATACAAAATCCACCACCCCAGCTGAAATTGCCGACTGCGGCATGCTGCTGAATTTTGCCGAATTATCCTGTGCAAAAGTAATTCCACCAGCCTGTTTTATGGCTTTCAATCCCTGGGTACCATCAAAAGCACTGCCAGAAAGTACTACGCCAATCACATTCTCTTTGTGTGTTAGTGCCAATGACGTGAAAAGTACATCTATTGGAAGCACAAAAGTTTTGGGCGAGGGGCGTGGAATGAGTTTAATATGTCCGTCGGTAACCTCAATCATTTTGTTGTACGGAATAACATATACATTGTTGGGCTCCATTATTTCCATATCATCAATGTCTTGCACCACCATTTTGGTCACTTTGGACAGTAACGGAGTGAGCATACTTTCGTGGTCGGGGCTGAGGTGCTGCACATAAATAAAAGCCATGCCAGTGGTGGGCGACAATTGCTCCAAAAGCTCCGTGATGGCTTCCAATCCACCGGCAGAGGCACCAATGGCAACGACTGTGAAAGGGGTTTTCACCTTGTGTTTAGAGGTTTGAAGTTTTTCTTTGGGAATGTTTTTAGTAGCAGTTAAATCCATATTCACAGTTTATTTTACAATTACAGCATATAAGCAAGGTATGTATTTTGAGAATTGGAAGAAACCTACAGTGATGGTAATAAGTCTCAATAAGTCGAAATCATCAACGTCTAGAATTACATTATCGGAGCTATTTTGGGCTTCAATATTGATTTTGGATTTAGCAAAGGTAAACTATTTTATCAGCTAGTTACTAATAAAGCTGATAAACATTCAAATAACTTGCTCCCGAACACAAAATCGGCCAAACTTCATTTCTGAAATTCAGCCGAAAACTATTTTTTTTTATCCAAAATGGAGGTTTGATTCAAACCCAATGAAGACAATCTGCAATCTTCAAAAAGAAAGCGAAATCTATCGTCCCAATAGGTATTTTCGTCTGGCATCCCGCAATATCCAAAGTATAACCATACTAATAGCTGCACCAAAAAAGCACCAAACCGAAGTGAGAAATTGCGTGAAGAAAATGATGGTAACCAAACAAGATAGCGCCATTAAAATGCCTAATAGATAGGTCCGCTTAACGGATGATACAAAAAGAGGAACAATTGAAGCAATCAAATATATGCCAAAAACAAACAACTGAATCGATTTTGGGAAATTCTCCACATACTCAATATGATAACCCCTGATTTCGGGGGTAACATTGAATGAAATGAGGCAATAAATAAAATACAACGACACGGAAATACCCATCACCAAAAGTACCTGCAAAATGCGAATTCGTTTTTTATTCTCCTCCATCATCAGCTCTGCCAACGGCGTCATAAAGGGCCAAAATACCTCGGCCATTATCAAAAACCAATAGGTTGCCGGTTTTTGAAGAAACGCAAATTCGGGATGTTCCAATGCCAGCCACAAGAATCCTTCGCCTATTTGCTGTAGTCCAAAAAACAATGGAATGCAGGCAAACACTATCTGTGAGGGTTTGTGTACTTTTCTGATGGTGACAACACCAATTGTAGAAATGAGGACTCCGCCAATGAAACTTGCTTCAGATGAAAAACACATATGCTAAATTTTAAATGAATGACCAACTTAATTAAACAGGAAATACTAAGTTTCAGTACTGTTATTCGCAAATAAAAGCCCAATCCTAATTTCTATTTCACGTTAATTATTTGTCGACAAAGATATTGCAATAAAATAGGGTAAGTGTTACACAAAAATGAGTTTTCGTTATATAATTCACACTCTTTTATTTCTAATCCCCAAGTCGGTTATTTGAGAATTATCCCTTTGTTTTTGAAACTCCTTTTTGTAAATGACATCAAATAGATACTGATTCAATCAAAAATGAGCATCATCCTTTAATAGACGATGCTCCTTTTACGAAAACTCTAAATGTTAACCAAACTCTAAAGTCTACAATCTACCAACTATTTCACAATTGTATTTCCTGCCAATATCACGCCGCCAATTCTTGCCAAAGCCCTACCGTCGAGCGAAGCACCAGTGTTGAAAGTAATGGATTGCATGGCCATAACTGTTCCTTTAAAAACAGAGGTTGAGCCAAAAGTAGCTGAACTCCCTACCTGCCAAAAAATGTTGGAAGCCTGTGCATTTCCTTTCAGTATTACCTGACGACCTGATGTGGTGGTAAGTGTGGAGGCAATCTGAATAATAAAGATGGCGCTTGAATTTCCTTTGGCATCAAATGTCAGGTCGCCCGACGAGATGGCCAACGAACTGGTGGTTTTGTAAAGTCCCGGCGTGAGCGTCAGTCCACCAATATTGCCCGAAAGTGTTACAATGTCGGTACAAGTTCGTCCGGCAGCATCGTTATAAGCAGCCGTCAAATCAAGTTTGGCCAGTGTTGCAACAGGATTATTCACTTGTAGCGTTCCAGTCAATATTCCAGGAGGAAATCCGCCAACCGAAGATCCCGGGCTAAGACCCAAGTCGCCAGTAATATTGCTTGCACCAGTGCTGGTAATTGCTGAACCAGCCAAAACGGCAAAGTTGCCAGAAGCGTTGAGTGCCACAGTGGATTGCTCGGTAGTTTGTACAGGCACTCCATTTGGATTATCTACATTGGTGGTTACCTCATCTTTATTACAACTTGAAAATAATACAACCGATACAATGGCAAGGGCTGTCAAAATCTTTTTAGTATTCATACTCTTAAAAATTATTTGTGAATGAATTTTCACTTTGCAAAGGTGAGGCTTTTTGTTGCATCGGGTTTTACACAATTAGGGATAATAATTACATGATTCATTGTAGGATAAGTCGATGGATGTATTTTGGTCAACAATGTGTGAATTTTACAACATACTTATTAAATTATGTAACATTTCAGACTGCCTTCATGATTAATTTTGCACAATACAATATTGGCTAAACTTAAAGAATTTTGAATACGCAATTATTTGTAGCAAATCAGAACCAATACATATTGATGAAATGAAAACAACTACACACGTAAAAAAACCGGTACCGAATATTCGAGCAGTTACAGTGCAATCAATTCATAAACTGAGCGAAAAAACCTTGGCCAAAACGGCGATGGCAAATAACTTTCTAACGGAATTTGCCGATGTAATTCTTTTTATATCTCGATTTATTAAGGAATCATTCACCCGAAACCATGAATTCAAAGAATTTTTCAATCAATGTTTTCAGATAGGATATAAATCTTTACCACTCGTTTCCGTAACTGGAGCCATTATGGGTCTGGTACTTACCATCCAATCGCGGCCAGTGCTAGTTGATTTTGGTGCAGAAAGTTTGTTGCCGGGAATGGTGGCAGTATCGCTCATCCGAGAAATGGGGCCAGTAATTACCGGCTTAATTTGCGCCGGGAAAATAGCCTCGAGCATGGGAGCAGAGTTGGGTTCCATGAAAGTGACGGAACAAATTGAAGCCATGGAAGTGTCGTCTACCAATCCCATGAAATTTTTGGTAGTCACTCGGGTTTGGGCAGCAACACTTATGATTCCTTTATTGATATTGTACGCTGACGGATTGGGAATTTTGGGTAGCTGGGCTGGTGCCAATTTGAAGGGCGATGTTACGTTTTCGTTGTTTTTTTCACAGGCTTTTAGCCACATCGGTTTCATTGACCTTATACCCGCAACCATAAAAACTTTTTTCTTCGGTGCAGTCATTGGATTGGTGGGATGCTACAAAGGTTACAACGCCGGACGTGGAACCGAGAGCGTTGGTATTGCTGCAAATTCTGCCGTTGTGGTAGCTTCGCTGCTGCTACTGATTGTGGATGTAATTGCTGTACAAATAACGGATATGATTGGTTAATGTGGTAATTGGCTAATTAGCTAATATGATAATTAGTTAATATGGCAATTGGTTAATGGAAGAATGAAGAAATGGAAGAATTAATGAATGAAAAAATGGATACAAATATAACTGCCGAAATGACTGATTATTTGAATGATAAACCTCTAAATGAACCGATAATTGACATCAAACATCTTCAAATTTCGTTTGGTAATCAGGAAGTTCTCAAAGATGTTTCGCTGCAATTATTCAATGGCGAAAACTTGGTGGTGTTGGGCAAATCGGGTTCGGGAAAATCGGTTCTGATTAAATGCATCGTGCGCTTATTGAATGCCGGAAATGGTTCCATCGACGTATTTGGTGAGAATGTGAACAAATTAAATACTAGCGAAATGGGCGTTTTACGAAGAAAAATAGGTTTCCTTTTTCAGAGTGGCGCTTTGTATGATTCGATGACGGTGAAGCAAAATCTGGAATTTTCGCTGAAAAGAATTAAAAGGGATCTTTCTCAAGAGGAGGTGGATGAAAAAATTGTAGAAACGTTGGAAAATGTTGGATTGGCGGATGCCTTGAACAAAATGCCATCACAGTTATCAGGTGGAATGCGTAAACGTATCAGTTTGGCACGTACCATCGTTGTTGACCCGCAAATTATGCTTTATGACGAACCTACAACAGGACTTGACCCCGTAACATCGGATGAAATTAGTATGCTGATAAATGATGTCAAGAAAAAGTACAAAACTTCGTCTATCATCATCACCCACGATATAGCCTGCGTGCGTGCTACAGCCGACCGTATTGTAATGCTGCAAGATGGCGAGATTTACATGGAAGGAAGTTTGAAGGAATTTGAAAATTCCAAGGATTCGCTTATCAAGTCATTTTTTAAATAGTTCTTTAATGGGTTGATATGGCAATAGGTTAATGTGGTAATTAATTGATATCCTACAGATTGTCTAATTAATTATTAGATTCTTCAATTTCCCCATTATCTTATTAGCATATTATCTTATTAACTCATTATCTTATTAGCACATTATCTTATTGTCTCATTAACTCATTATCTTATTAAACATTATGGAAACACATACTCAAAAATTCAAATTCCGCTTGGGATTATTCGTTCTAGGAGGCTTTACACTCTTTGTTTTGGCAGTATTTATCATTGGAAAACAAAAACAATTGTTCAATCCCGTTTTTAGACTCACGTCCACTTTTAATAATGTAAGTGGCTTGCAGATTGGAAATAATGTCCGTTTTTCGGGCATTACAGTGGGCACTGTCGACAATATTCAAATCATTAACGATTCTAGTGTTCGAGTAAATATGATTGTCAAAAAAGATGTTTGGCAGTTTATCAAATCCGATTGCACAGTAAAAATTGGCTCCGAAGGGATTATTGGTGATCGGTTGATAATTATTACGCAAGGCGGTTCGGATGCTCCTTTGGCCAAAGACGGACAGCAACTTGCATCGTCAGAGCCGCTGGAAACTGATGCCATCATGTCTAGTTTACAAGTCACGGCAAAAAATGCTGAAGTGATTTCCTTACAGTTGGCGGAAATTATGGTGAAGGTAAATAAAGGAAAGGGCACGTTGGGGCGTTTAATTCAGGATGAAACCATAGCGGAAAACTTGAATCAAACCATCGTGAACCTCAAGACAAGTTCTAAAGGATTGGATGAAAATATGAAAGCAGCCAAGCACAACTTCCTTTTCAAAGGTTATTTTGACAAAAAGGCCAAGGCGGCTAAAGAAAAAAAAGAAGCTAAAATTAATGCCGAGAAAGAAGGTAAATAGATTCAACCAATAAATACTTTCATTTCAAAATAATCACTTCATGCAGGTTGAAATTCAAGAGCCTGTATGAAGGGTTTTTCGTATACATCTCATTATCTAACACATATAAAACATGGAAACACATACACAGCGTTTTAAATTCCGACTAGGATTATTTGTTGCAGGAGGCTTGGCAATTTTTGTGTTGGCAATATTTATTATTGGCAAACAAAAAAACTTATTCAATCCTGTATTCAAGCTCACATCCACTTTTTACAATGTAAGCGGATTGCAAGTAGGCAATAATGTGCGTTTTTCGGGCATCAATGTGGGCACCGTCGACAACATTGTTATTGTCAACGACACAACAGTGAAGGTTGATTTGTTGATTAAAAAAGAAGTGTGGCAGTTTATCAAATCCGACTGTAAAGTAACTATGGGTTCGGAAGGAATTATTGGCGACAAGCTTATCATTATAAGTCCTGGAAGTAACGATGCACCGCTGGCAAAAGATGGACAGCGTCTTACATCCATAGAACCAATTGAAACCAGTGCCATAATGGCCAAATTGGATGTGACGGTTGCTAATGCAGAAGATATCTCCCACGAAATTTCCCAGATAACCTATGATATTAATAAAGGGAGTGGAACGCTCAGTCGGTTGATTCAGGATTCAATCCTAGCCGAAAACCTGAATCAAACCATTGCCAATCTGAATAAGTTTTCAAGAGGTTTGACAGGTTCAGATGTGATGATGAAAAGTTTGAAAGCTACGGCAGGAAATGCTGAAAACGTTTCGTTACAACTCGCCCAAATCATGAACAAGTTAAATAGGGGTGAAGGCACACTTGGTAGATTAATTACGGACACAATCCTTGCAGAAAATTTGAGTCAAACCGTTCGGAATTTAAAAAAGACCAGTGACGGATTAACTGGCACTGATACCATTATGTCAAAATTGAATGTGACTGCGAATAATGCCGAAATCATTTCCAAACAAATGAAAATGATGATGGATAATATTAATACTGGAAATGGTACTCTTGGAAGGTTAATTAGAGACACAACCCTTGCAGAAAACTTGAACCAGACCTTGATAAATTTAAAAAAGAGCTCCAAGGGTTTGGATGAAAACATGAATGCGGCCAAACACAATTTCCTGTTCCGTGGTTATTTTGAGAAAAAGGCAAAGGAAGCAGAAAAAAAGAAGGAATTGGAAAAAGAACTAAGAGATAAAGTGACTAAATCACTTTAACTACTGTAATAGGGTTGATTGTTGTTTTATTTTCACTCATCAGATAATATTTTTGAGTTTTAAATATTTGATAAGATAACTTTTCATATATTTGTACTGAATTTAAACCAAATAATATGACTGAACTAGTTTTAAAACAAGATATTGACGATAATAAAATGAAAGCATTGCTGGAATTTTTAAAGTCATGGGGTATAGATGTGGAAATTAAAACCAAGATTGACAAGGCTGTTAAGGTTACAAAAAACAGGGATGCATTTTCACTGTCTGCCGGATTATGGGAAGATTATCAGATAAATAGCTCTGAATTACGAACCAAAGCTTGGCAAAGAAATAAATGATTTTAATTGATACTAATATTCTTATTGAAATTTACAAAAACAATAATTTGATTATTGAAATAGTAAAGCAAATTGGACAGGATAATATCTCAGTCTCGGATATTACTTGAGCTGAAATGTACTTTGGTGCTAGAAATAAAAATGAGCTGCAAATAATTACTAAAGATTTGAAGAAACTACAAGTGCTTCATATTCAGTCTGAAGTTTCAAAAAAAGCAGTTGAATTAGTTGGGAAATACGCTTTGTCGCATAAGTTGGCAATCCCAGATGCATTAATTGCAGCAACGGCTATTTATCATAATTTACCACTTTATACTTTAAATCTGAAAGATTTTGTATTTATTGAAGGAATACAATTGTATAAATAATTCTATTTTAATTAGATATAAACTCAATATAAAGAGTATTTGTCTGAATAATAGATAGAAGGATTAAAAAAATGGACTTGCTCGATTACGAGTTAGTCCATTTTCTTAATCCAATTACACTAGAATTTGGAATATCAAAACTGCTATTAAATCTTTCAATTCTGCCTTCAATTCTTCTTTCTTGCTCTCAACACTAGAAATGCACCAACCACCATTATAGCCAATCCAACAAAAGGCGACCAATTGATATATTGTGGAGCACTTTGGTTGGTTTCAACTACGCTCAAATCTACTTGTTTGGTAAATAGGGTTATTGCAGTATATGCGGATATTGCTAAACCGAAAACAATCAAAAAGATACCTGTAATTTTCATTTGAATTTGTTTTTATGTAGTTGGAATTATTTATTGATATATTTGTTATTTCATAAAACGGTCATTTACTACGTCTTACTAATTATTAATTATTAATTGTTCATTATTAATTATCAATTACTTATGTGAATGAGTATTGTGCTTAGTTTTTCTTTTTAAAATACTCTATTACCAATGCATGCATTTCGTTTTCAGTCATAATGTCTGCATTTTTCTTCTCAATTTTAATATCTCCCAGAAGGTGGTCAGCTTCCATTATGTTAAGTAACTCGTTTTTGGCATCAGTAGGACCAAACAGAATTACTTCTTCGTAGTTTTTGATAATTTCGCTGATTTTATTGTAATAATTGGTTCTTTCTTGTTTTTCTTTTTTATAGTTGTCGTTAAAATCAACGTATTTACGTTCATCGCCCAAACTCTTATCATGATCATGAAGCAAAGATTCGGACACAATACAATTTGTAACTATCACATTTGCTTTCATTTCCATTAAATAGGCATGAGAATGATCCATCCATACGCCCAACTGTTTTATTTCTTTCATGATGCTTTGTGTTTAATAATAGTTTCTTGAACCTATTTTCCTAATATGAATCGATATTCAATCTTTATGGTATAAAGAGAAAGATTATTCATTCAAACCAATCATTAGAAATCTCCAAAACTAACAATCAATTTGAACGAATAATACAGTTTCTCAATGTGTTATTTCAAAATGCGACTTTCGAATTTATTACTCCAGCAATTTGTAAAGTTCGTTCAAGTCGGGAGATAGTATAACTTCAGTTCTACGATTTGAAGCACGACCTACTGCGTCGTCATTTCCTTTTACTGGTTTAAATTGACCTTTTCCGGAAGCGGTAATACGATTGGAATCAAAACCATTTTCAAGGGTCAAGATACGCACAATGGAAGTTGCCCTGGCGGTACTTAAATCCCAATTATCTTTGAACTTAGCAGTCTTGATGGGCACATTATCTGTGTGACCTTCTATAAGCACATTGATTCCTTTGGTGGAATTTAGCACTTGAGCCAACGATTTTAATGCTGCAACTCCTAGTGGGTCAACTACATCGCTACCAGATTTAAATAAAAGTTTTTCCTGAAGTGAAACATACACACTTCCGTCTTTAATGTAAACATAAAGTTCGTCCGTTTTATATTTCATCAACGCATCGGCGATTGAGTTTTTCAATTTACCCATTACATCTTTCTGAGATTGAATCACGGCTTGAAGGTTATTCAAACGTTTTGCTTGATCTTCAATCGTCATTTTTGATTGTGAACTGAGATTTGTCAAGTCTTGATGAACTGACGCGTTTTGGTTCTGCAAGGATGCTTTTTGATTTTGCAAAGTTGCCTTTTCACTCCTCAAATCAGTTACCTGAACAGTACACTCATTGAGTTGAGTATGCGTATCAGAACTGTCTTTTTGAAGTTGATCAACATGTGCTCGAGAAGCTACAAGTTTTTTTCCTGGTCCGCAGGAAGCGAACGTTAAACTGAAAATAAGCGTTGAGAATGCAAGAAAGTTTGCTGTCTTTTTCATTTTTCTGTTTGTTTTTACGTGAATTATAATAATGCAAAGTTGCGTAACTTTTAGGGGTTAGAAGTTACATAACTTTGTCGATTATTTGTAAAATTCACACTTTTACAGCGCACAATGAGTTGATCAAACGAAAAATTCTGTTGAAGGATAAATAGTGCAATCCGGTAATTTGCAATTCGGAAAAGAAATGCTGGAGTAAGTAGCCTGAAGTGGTTATAACGATTTTTTTATGATTTTGAAATGAGGACTTTATCAATCTTATTACCGTCAATATCTACGATTTCAATTTTGTAGCCTAAATAATAAACTTTGTCACCAATTTGGGGGATTTTATCGATTAGATTAAACACAAAACCAGCAACGGTAGCGTAATCAATTTTTTCAAAATCAATGGTGAAATCTTCAATAATATCAACCAAAGTTTCCACTGGTGCATCGCCGCTAACCAAAGCTGAATTATCGTCGCGAATAAATACATCTGGTTCGTAAACTTCGCCCTCATCAGGCATCTGCCCTATAAGGTTCTCCATTATATCGTGCAAAGTAATAACTCCCTCGAAACCTCCATACTCGCTCACTACAAAACAAATATTGCTGTGTTTTTGTCTCAGCAGATTTAATACTTTTTGAGCATCTACAATTTCGGGGATAATTAGAGGTTTAACCAACAAGTCGGTAATGTTGGTATAGCTACTCTGGCTAATTGCTTTATAATAATCTTTTAGGTACAGAATCCCTTCAAAATTATCGAGATTTCCTCTGCAGCAAACCACTTTGCTATGATTGGTTTTAAATAATTTCGTCTTAATTTCGTCATCGGTGTTATCAAGATTAATCCATTCAACATCCGTACGATGTGTCATTATATGTTTGGCCTTTTTGTCCGAAAAATAAAATACATTTTCGTGAATTACGCGTTGTTCTTTTTCGATTACACCTTCCGAAGACGCAATTTTAATCATCTGTCGCAGTTCAGCCTCAGTCATTTGTTCATTTTGCATTTTAATGCCTATTATTCCAACAAAGAAATTGGTAGAAGCCGAAAGTAGTTTTACAAAAGGATAAAAGGCGGCACTAAAATAATAAATTGCGGGTGCCACTTTTCGGGCAATCTTTTCGGGATTGGTAAGCGCAATGGTTTTGGGAACCAATTCGCCGATTACAATTGAAAAATAAGTGATGATTAAAACGGTGAGCGACAAAGATATTTCGTGGGCGTAAGGAGTAGTGAGGGCAAATTTTTGAAAAAAAGGCGTTACTTCTTTAGCTATGTTTATTCCGCCATACATGCCTGTAACAATGCCAATTAAAGTAATTCCAACCTGAACGGCAGATAGGAAATTTTCAGAATCGTCCAGCAAGTGTAAAGCAGTTTTTGCCCCTTTACTGCCTTTGAGACGCATTTGTTCCAATCGAGAGCGCTTGCTCGAAACCAATGCGATTTCCGACAACGCGAAAAAGCCGTTCAACAAAACTAATATCCCAAGGACAAGTATTTCCATAAATAAATTGATGCTGAATTGTGTCTATTTCAAAGCTGGGTTACTGATTAATATTCAGGTGCAAAGGTAAGAGAAATATGCCAAAACCCCTAACCCCTAAAGGGAGTGATTATTAGTATTTATATTTAATTGTATTATATTCTGATAATAAGTATCTTACATAACAAATTTGAGTTATTTTTATTTGGTAACATTACACTTACGTTACACAAAATATGATACTTATTTATTAGAGAGTACAAAGATATATTATTTGGAGTTGAATCTGCGAGAATTATTTATAAAAAAAACTAGCAAGTTTAGTTCTTTATTTTCTAGCCTATATATTTTTTTGAAGTCAAGTTTGTAATGCATGTTTAATAATGCTTTTTAAACAATTCAGTTTTCTTTAATTTACTCAACATCTACTTTCACTTTTTGAGTGGTATTACTCAAAAATGCTCATTCTGTATTAATTGACCTGAACATCACTTGTTTTATTCTAGCAAGTGATGTTTTTTTGCGTTTAAAAGCACTGTTTAGCATTATTCATGTATTTATTATACAGTTGATTAACTTGTAATTTTACAGGAAAAAATCAACAACATGAAAAAAGTATTATTCAGTCTACCAACCTGGTGGAAAGCTGAAACACCCGTTTTAGCTCGTTTTCTTCAAATCATCTCCAGCGCATTGGCTTCTTTGCCATTGTATTATGTTGCACTCCCAGATGAGTTTAAAACAGCCATTCCGACCAGTTATTTGAAATACATAGCCATTGCCGGTGGAGTGAGTGTATTTATCCTGCAATTCTTCAACAAGAAACAACCATGAGCAGGATAGGAAAATACTTCACGTTGGAAGAACTGACAGTTACCCATGAGAACTTGGATAATACTCCTGGCATTAATGCACGCAGAAACCTGAACACCCTAGTCAAAAACTTACTGGATCCAGTCCGTGAATCGATTGGCGAGCCGATAAAGATTTCTTCCTGTTATAGGTCTCTGGCAGTAAATCGTGCAGTTGGCGGAGCCATGAGACCCATCAGCCAGCACACCAAAGGCGAAGCTGCCGACATGGAGTGTTCGGACAATGCAAGACTATTTCATGCCATACTGGACCACTTCGACTTCGACCAATTGATTTGGGAAAAGGGAAATGATGTACAACCCGAGTGGGTACATGTAAGCTATAAAGTGAATGGAAACCGCAACCAGGAATTGCAATATAAAAACGGAAAATACATACAGCTATGAAAAACACATTTGATTTTTTAAAAAAGTACGCAATGATTATAATTGCCTGCAGTATTATCTTGGTATTTACATTTCAAAAATGTGAGAATAAGCAAGTAATCACGCAGAATATCAGTGTAGTCCAATCTGATAATGATATGTCTATAGCCGACAGCTTGAACACGATTAATGCGAATATCCAACTGGATAAGAAAGACAGAATTATAGCATCTCTAAATATAAAACTTTCCCACGAGAAAATTATATCCAATAAACAAAAGACAGATGCCAATAAACAGCATGCTGTCAATGACAGCCTTCAAGCTAGATTTGAGAGGGAAAAGGGTCTGGACACATGTGAAGACCTTGCCAAGGGATTAGGACTTGAAATTAGCGAGAAAGACAGCGTTATAGCAAGTCTTGACAATCAAGTGGAGAATTATTCCAACGAAACAAAAGAATTGAATGACAAGGCAGAGATACAATCCTTGGTTATAACAAGTAAACAGAATCTACTCACTAGTAAAGACTCCACGATAGACTACTACAAATCTCAAAACAAGAAAAACGATTTGTGGAATGGGGTAAAAATAAAAGTTGCTGGAGTATTGATATTTATTGAAACCGTGGCATTGCTTCTCAAATAGATTTCATTTGTACACGATTGCTTGTGATTATTTGTTTTCTAGCGTCAAAAAGCACTGTTTAGCATTATTTATATATTTATAATACAACGGGTTGGATAGTAAATTTACAGAAAAATATTAGTATAAACTTTTAAAAAAAATTACAACTATGGCTAGACAGCTTGGACATGTAAAGTACAAAGGTACTATCGGCGATATTCGCCATTTCAAGATTAAAGGGATGACCGGGCATTTTGCTGGTTTAAATGGTGGAGCAACTGCAGAGCAGATTAAAAATGCTCCAGGCTTTGTGAGAACGCGTGAGAACATGAACGAATTCGGTGGGTGTGCCCATGCTGGTCGTTCTGTCCGTGTTGGTTTGAATATGCTTATGAAGCAAATGAGTGATGGCCGGTTGACGGGTCGCATTACTGCAATTATGAAGAAAATCAATTTGGAGGATCAGTCTGAAGCTCGTGGATACCGGGCCATCTTGATTTCACTCCAAAGCAAGTATTTGCTTGGATTGAATTTCAACAAGAATTTCAGTTTTGATAGTTCCTTCATTGCTCCGTTTGAGTTGACGGCCAATGCAACCCGCAACAGTTCAACCATGCAAGTGGCGGCATTTAATCCATTGAAATCAGTGATTGCTCCAGCTGGTGCAACTCATTTCCGTTTGATTAACGCTGTTTCAGTAATTTCGGATTTTGCTTATAACGCCACTACTGGCATTTATGAACCCATTCAGCAAGAACTGAACGAGATGTCAAACGTTGCCTATTCAGGCTATCTGGATTTGAAAACAGAAGTAGAAATTCCGACAGTGATTACCAGTGCACTTCCTGGGGAACCAGAAATGAATGATGACGTAACCGTGTTGAATTCGGTAGGTATTGAATTCTACCAAAAAGCGGGTGCCGATTTCTATTTGCTTAATGCAGGTCATGCATTAAAAATTCAAAGCACTTTCTAGTAAAAAAAACGAGAAGTGTAGTCAAAAGGGTGTTCCAATTGGAGCACCCTTTTTTCGTATTGGTTTACCTTTCCCGAATTTAACAAAAGTGCGCTTATGTAGGATTTATGTAGGGCTTTTGTAGGACTTATCCAGCAAGAGATCTGCCCTACCCAATCAACAAATAAAATTGTAAAATAACATGCGTTTTGCATTGGCGATTAAGAGCAGGTTTTGTTTGTATTGATTTTCGATTGCTTCCAGATTTCGGAGTGCCGCCACTGCTTTTTCAAACTGAACTGGATTTTCATCCACTTTTTTCAGACCATCCCGAAGGCAGGACTTTAAATCATTGAGGACTATAAACGGAATGACCGAACCCCTCAAAAACTGATAAAAGGCTTTCGACTGCCACAAGCTATACAACAGCCAGTAGATTTGTTCCTTTTCAACTTCGCATTGAAACTGGATTACGAAACAGTTTGGACAGGAAACGAACAAAGGCTTTCCGCTGTTATTTCCTTTGTTCAAAATGAAGAAATGGGGCATATTATAACTAACGCCCGGACGATGTGATTTGATGTTAAAAGTGCTCATAAGATGGGGGATTAAAGGGTTAAGAACTAAAGCTGCTGCGCCCGTAAATAATTTTTACCCCCAGAAAAAGAAGAAGAAGAAGAAGAAGAAAAAAAAGAGAAGAAAAAAAAAGAAAAATATAGCTGTCTTATTAGGCGGACGGATTGGGCTGTCAAGGTTTTTGAGAAAAATACTACATGGAGCTTGCGAAAGTGTGGAGATTTTTTCTCAAAACCCGTAGGGCTTGACCTTTACTGACCAAAGCGTGGATTTGTGCTGGCCGACTTACCTTTGCTAGATTTTTTATTTTTTTGTCGGTAAATATTATACTCAAAAAGTCCTTATTGTATTTGTTATTTTATCTGTAGTTTTTTTTTGAAAGGTATACCAAATAATAATAATAATAATAATCAAATGGAAATATTTCAAATGGGGCAAACTCGACGCAGAAAAAAAGACATACCATTGGGATAGCGTTGGAAAAAGGCTTGGATAGTGACCGAATGAACGGAGCTTGTGGAGTGGAAATGAGTGAGCTACCTAAGCGGTGCTGAGGTTGGTGAAATGAACTGAACGAATGGAGTGAAGGGTGGACGGCTGTGAGGTACGAACGCTGTCCCCCGAAGCGCAATGTGAGAAGTGAATGAACCTACCGCAAGCACATGATAATTAGTGTCAGAAAGAAAACACCCTATTTTTTTCAACAATCTTATTGATCCAAAATGATTCAATTTCATTTCGGTCTTATTTTGATTTATTTCGTTGTGTTTTGTGAACAAATTATCAATCATG
>Ga0247844_1005378_pt1 | contig 16356 bp, 15 predicted proteins | sample LaCtaG_FD_192421 | JGI IMG/M metagenome (GOLD analysis project Ga0247844, IMG submission 192421) | Freshwater microbial communities from meromictic Lake La Cruz, Castile-La Mancha, Spain - LaCruzMarch201714.5m_1 | ecosystem: Environmental > Aquatic > Freshwater > Lake | place: Spain: Castile-La... | reverse complement strand
TTCTCCTTCAAATAACATTTCTTTAAGTGATTTTCTTAAATCAGGATCGGAATCTTCTAATAATCTGCGGGCAAAATATGGGTAGGCAGCACCGAGGATTTTAAAGTCTCTATCAACTGTTAAAGCAATACCTTCCAAGGTGATAAGCGAACGGATTATCAAGGCATAGTATGGGGGTACTTGGAAAGGAAATTTATACATAACTCCGGATAAATCATCGGTAACTGCTTTGAAATCCATGCGGCTTACACCTTTTTCTAGCGCTTGGCTAAACACCTGCTCAAAGGCGGGAACAATCGGAGCTAGATTTACTTCTTGCGCTAGGAAACCAAGGCTAACAAAATCTTTTGAGAGGGCATCGAAATTCTTATTTACTAAATGCACCACAGCCCTAATTAAACCAGTTCGCGATTCTCGAGTTACCTCGCTCATCATGCCAAAATCAAGATAAGCCAAACGGCCATCCGGCAGAGCTAAAAGGTTGCCAGGATGGGGATCAGCATGAAAAAAACCATGCTCCAGGAGTTGCTGCAAGCTGCAATTAACACCAATTTCCACTAACTCTTCAGGGTCTACACCCATCGCTTGAACCGCATCTAAACGGGTTAATTTGATTCCCTCCATCCACTCCATGGTGAGCACCCGCCTGCTGGTGAGTTCGCGATAGATGGCAGGAACCGCAATACGGGCATTGTGGGCATGTAACTTAGCAAAATTCTCAGCATTACTAGCTTCGTTGTAATAATCCATCTCTTCGAAAACCCGCTTGCCTAATTCATCTATTAAGGCAACTAAATCACTACGAATTAAACCAATATTAGATTTAAGCCAAGCGGCAATATTGCGAACAATATACAAATCAAGGGTGATTTGTTCTCTCAGCCCAGGTCTTTGTACCTTCACCGCCACCGCCCTACCGTCTTTAAGGGTGCCTCGATAAACCTGACCTAAAGATGCAGCTGAAATTGGCTCCGGTTCAAGGCTTCCAAATAACTCATGAACCGGAGCGCCAAGATCTTCAGCGATACAGGCCCTAGCAAGATCGCTAGAAAATGCTGGTAATTGATCCTGAAGCCTCGATAATTCCTCAAGTAACACCGGTGGAACAATGTCTGGCCGGGTGGAAAGGGCCTGCCCAGCTTTGATAAAAGCCGGGCCTAATTCAGCTAACAAATTCGAGGCTTGCTTTGCTCGCTGCCGCGCAACAACAGCATTTTTCAACCTGCCGCTGATTTTGTCGCTTAATACCCCAAGCAGCAGCAGGGCGATCGGCACCAAGGTTTGCCAAAGCCGCCGCAATAATCTTTGCGGATGGCCGGCATAAATCCTGGTGATCGTTGCAGGGTCGTAGCTGTTGAGCCCAGCAACCTCAAGAAAATCGCTCAGTTCCCTTGATTTGAGCGTTTCCACTGCTTTTTGCTGCTTTTCAGTTGATTCTGATAGGCGATTGGTTCAGCTGTGCTTTAACCCCTTATGAAACGGCCTCGCCTTAGCTACGGTTTGCATAACTTTTAGCTGTTTATCGGAGGCTGGGGTGCTCACAACTCTGCGCCTCGAAAATATTGCCTTGATCGAAGCGTTGGAACTTAGCTTCTCTGCTGGTTTCACAGTGTTAACAGGTGAAACTGGCGCGGGGAAATCAATCCTGCTTGATGCGCTCGATGCAGTAACTGGCGGCGGCCAACCAGCGCGCCTTATAAGAACCGGTGCCAATCGCGGCGAAATCGAAGCGGCCTTTTCTTTCAGCCCTGCTCTGCGCCAGTGGTGCGCTCACCAACAGTTAAATCTTGAGGCTGAAGATGAACTACTGCTCAGCCGTGAATTACGACGCCAAGACGACAAATTAATCAGCCGCAGCCGCCTAAACGGGGTGGTTTTAAACAAAACGCTGTTGGCTGAATTGCGGCCGCTCCTCCTTGATCTCACCGGCCAGGGGATCACCCAACACCTAGGCCGCCCCGGGGAGCAACGCCGCTGGCTTGATCGCTGTGGGGGAAGTGCCTTACAAAGTTGCCTAAGCCCGGTGCGCCAAGCCCAAAAGGGTTGGAAGCAGGCCCTACAAGCACTGGAGCAGGCGCAACAGGCGCTAAATCAGAGCGAACAAGAGCGGCAGCGGCAAGAGCAGTTGTTGTATGAACTGGAGGCAGCACAACTGGAGGATCCCCATGAGCGGCAGCGGTTGGAGCAGGAGCAGGACCGCCTTTGCCATGGGGTGAGGCTGCAGCAAGGTTGCTCTGAATTACAGGGCCGGCTGCAGGAGGGGGCCGAGGCGGCGCCAGCGGTGTTGGAACATTTGGCGGCCTGTGATCAGGAATTACAGGTGATGCTTGGCCTTGATGCCAGCTTGCTGGTGTTTCAGCAGCGCTGGCTAGAGGCCCACAGCAATTTTCAGGAGTTGGCAAAAGACCTTGATGCTTATGCAAGCGGGCTGGAAGCAGATCCAGAACATCTGGCGACTCTGCAGGATCGGATTGCATTACTAAAAGGTTTGGAGCGGCGCCATGGCTTGGAGCTCAGCGGGCTAATCCAGCGGCGCGACCAATTGCGCCTGCAATTGCTTGAAGCTGGAATGCAAGCTCGATTGGCAGCGCTGGAACAGGCGGAATTAACAGGCCGCTTAAAACGAGATCAGGCCTGCTCAGCCCTTAGCGCTGAACGCCAAAGAGCAGCTCGCAGCCTTGAAGAGCAGTTGATGCAGGCGTTGCGACCCATGGCTTTGCCGGCGGTGCGCTTTGCAATTGCGCTTGATCCATGTTCGCCCGGAGAAGAAGGCGCTGAAACAGTGCAGTTTCAATTTTCCGCTAATCCAGGCGAACCCTTGGCACCTTTGCAAGAGGTGGCATCCGGTGGGGAGATGAGTCGATTTTTACTGGCCTTAAAAACCTGTTTAGCCGAAGCTGATACTGGGGTAACGCTGGTATTTGATGAGATCGATAGTGGCGTGAGTGGCAAGGTAAGTGTGGCTATGGCGGATCTGTTGCGGCGTTTAGCCAAACACCGACAGGTTTTTTGTGTTACCCATCAAGCGGTGGTGGCAGCAGCAGCAGATCAGCATCTGCTGGTGCAAAAAGAAGTGCAAAACGGTGTAACCCGCACCCTGGTGCGGCCATTGCTGAACCCCCAGGATCGTGAAAAGGAGTTAGCTGAATTAGCTGGTGGTGATAGTGGTGAGGCCAGACGCTTTGCAGCGAGCCTTTTGCAGCAAAGGCTCGCTTGAACGGGGCGCACTTGCCTAGAATCGCGAATTGTTGAACCTCTCCGATGGCTCGCGCCAAGGCCATTTCAGGCGAGGTAATCCGGGTGCGGGGCGCCCGCCAGCACAACCTCAAAAACGTAGATCTCACCCTGCCTCGCAACCGCTTGGTGGTTTTTACGGGCGTGAGCGGTAGCGGTAAAAGCTCTCTTGCCTTCGATACTATTTTTGCTGAAGGGCAAAGACGCTATGTGGAAAGCCTTTCCACCTATGCCCGGCAATTTTTGGGGCAGGTAGATAAGCCTGATGTTGATGCGATTGAAGGTTTATCACCTGCGATTTCGATCGATCAAAAATCCACCAGCCACAACCCCCGTTCCACCGTTGGCACGGTTACGGAAATTCAAGACTATCTGCGCTTGTTATTTGGTAGGGCCGGTGAACCCCATTGCCCCCAGTGCGATCTTTCAATCCAGCCGCAGTCGATCGATGAAATGGTCGATCAGATATTGCTGCTACCTGATGATTGCAGATATCAAATATTAGCTCCTGTTGTGCGGGGTAAAAAAGGTACCCACAACAAATTATTAAGCGGTTTAGTTGCAGAGGGTTTTGCCCGAGTGCGTATTAATGGTGAGGTGAGGGAACTTTCAGATAATATTGAATTAGATAAAAACCACTCCCATAACATTGAGGTGGTGGTAGATCGTTTAGTAGCCCGTGAAGGGGTGCAAGAACGTTTAACCGATTCTTTGCGTACCGCTTTGAAACGGGGTGACGGGCTGGCCTTGGTGGAAGTGGTTCCTAAAAAGGGTGAAGCTTTAGCTGATGGGGTGGAGCGAGAAAGACTTTATTCAGAAAACTATGCCTGCCCGGTGCATGGGGCGGTGATGGAAGAGTTATCACCACGGCTGTTTTCTTTTAATAGCCCCTATGGCGCCTGTCCCGATTGCCATGGTATCGGCTTTCTACGTAAATTTACTGAACAAAGGGTGGTGCCTGATCCAAGCCAACCTGTGTATTCAGCTATTGCACCTTGGAGTGAAAAAGATAGTAGTTATTATTTTTCTTTGCTTTATAGTGTGGGGTTGGCTTATAAGTTTGAATTAAAAACTGCTTGGAAAGATCTAAGCCGCACCCAACAGGAAGCTTTGTTGTTTGGCACCGTAGAACCTATAATGATAGAAGCTGATAGTAGATATAGTAAAAATAAAGGATACGAACGTAGATTTGAAGGGGTGCTAACAATTTTAGATCGGCAATTAACAGATGCGGGTGGAGAATCGGCGCGTCAAAAGTTAGAAAAATTTCAAGATTTAGTTCCATGCGTCAGCTGCGCTGGTAAAAGACTGCGAGCAGAAGCCCTCGCAGTGCGAATTGGCCCCTTTGGTATCACCGATCTAACAGCTGTGAGCGTTGGTGAGTGCCTGAAGCGTATCGAGGCCTTGATGGGCATAGATAGCACTGGTGAAGCATTAATGAGCAGCAGACAAATACAAATTGCTGATCTGGTATTAAGGGAAATTCGCATGAGATTGCGCTTCCTAATTGATGTGGGCTTGGATTATTTAAGCCTTGATCGCCCCGCCATGACCCTATCGGGGGGGGAGGCGCAACGTATTCGTTTAGCTACCCAGATTGGAGCTGGCCTCACTGGCGTTTTGTATGTGCTCGATGAACCCAGTATTGGTTTGCATCAAAGAGATAATGATCGATTGCTAGCTACTTTGATTAAGTTGCGGGATTTGGGTAATACCTTAATTGTTGTGGAGCACGATGAAGATACGATGCGGGCTGCGGATTACATAGTTGATATTGGCCCCGGGGCTGGTGTGCATGGCGGGCGAATAGTTGCAGAAGGTGGCATGGATGATTTAATGGCGGCAGAAGATTCGATTACCGGTGCATATCTAAGCGGCAGGCTTTCAATCCCCACCCCATTTGAGCGGCGTACTAGTAATACGCGCCGTATAACTTTGCACGATTGCCATCGAAATAATTTAAATCATTTAGATGTGGAAATTCCCCTTGGCCGCTTGGTGGCAGTAACTGGGGTAAGCGGGAGTGGTAAAAGCACATTAGTGAATGAATTACTTCATCCAGCCCTTGAACATCAACTCGGCATGAAAGTGCCATTTCCGAGTGGCTTAGCTGAAATGCGTGGCATTAGCGCCATTGATAAAGTAATTATTATTGATCAATCTCCGATTGGCCGTACGCCGAGGTCTAATCCTGCTACTTATACAGGTGCATTTGATCCAATTCGCCAGGTATTTGCAGCAACAGTAGAAGCCAAGGCGCGTGGTTATCAAGTGGGTCAGTTTAGTTTCAACGTTAAAGGTGGGCGTTGTGAATCCTGCAGCGGTCAAGGGGTAAATGTTATTGAAATGAACTTCTTGCCCGATGTATATGTGCAATGTGATGTGTGTAAAGGCGCTCGTTATAACCGAGAAACCCTACAGGTGAAATACCGGGGCCACACGATTGCAGATGTTCTACAGATGACGGTGGAACAGGCGGCTGACGTTTTTACTGCCATTCCCCAGGCAGCCGATCGATTACGCACCCTGGTGGATGTGGGGCTTGGTTATGTGAAGCTTGGCCAACCGGCACCAACCCTTTCTGGTGGCGAGGCACAAAGAGTGAAGTTGGCAACCGAACTATCAAAAAGAGCAACTGGAAAAACACTTTATTTAATTGATGAACCAACTACTGGCTTAAGTTTCTATGATGTGCATAAATTGATGGAAGTGATGCAAAGATTAGTAGATAAAGGTAATTCAATTCTTGTAATTGAACACAATCTCGATGTGATTCGCTGTGCAGATTGGATTATTGATCTAGGCCCAGAAGGTGGTGATAAAGGTGGTGAAATTGTTGTGTGTGGCACCCCAGAGCAAGTGGCGGAGCATCCCACTAGCCACACCGCCCTTTATCTCAAGCAGGTTTTGATCCAGCATCCAGCGTTGCCGCTAGCGATCTAGTTTGATAAAATTAGATAGTTAATGATCCATTTTTCAAATGCCCTCCTTTCGCTTGCAACTATCTTCACTGATGTTGCCATTTATTGTATTGCAGGCTACAGCTGTAGTAGCTAAACCTCAATATGGGTATAAAGGCGATGTGTCACCAGAAAAATGGGGACAACTCAGCCCTGCTTATCAAAAGTGCGCGGATGGCGCAGAGCAAGCACCTGTTAATATTGTAACTTCTAATGTTCAAAAAAAATCTCTTCCGGTTCCCTTAAAGTCTGATTACCCCGCAACATCTGGTGATGTAGTTGTTAATACAGGAACCACAATTCAAGTAAATACCTCTGGTGGTTTAAAAATTGGCAATCAAGCTTACAAATTACTTCAGTATCATTTCCATACACCCAGTGAAGAAGCAATTAATGGCGTTCATTTCAAAATGAACGTACATTTGGTGCATCAGAATGCGGCCGGCAAGCTCGCTGTTATTGGTGTGAACTTTAAGGAAGGTGCTAAAAATGCTTATCTAGATTCTTTCTGGAGTAAACTTCCTCGAACAAAAGGCGCTAAAGTAGAACTAAATTTACCGTCCCTTTCAGGAATTTTACCAGTTAATCTTGGTTACTTTACCTACGCTGGGTCTTTAACTACTCCCCCTTGCAGCGAAGGAGTTCAGTTTTATATTCTGAAAGATCCGGTTTCGATTTCAGCTAAGCAATTAAGCAATTTTCAAAAGCTTTACCCAATGAATGCTCGGCCATTGCAGCCCCTTAATGGGCGTGTGATTAAATCTAGTAATTAATTCGTTCATAGCTTGTTATTAATAGATAATTCTAGCTGCCGTGGTTTATAGTAGTTGATATTATTTTGGTGAAATGAATATTGGCCGCATGCCCTGGCTCCTTGTTTCCCTAATGATGTTTGCTCATCTATTGCCTCGCCCAGTGCAGGCGATAGATGAGTTGCATGTGTTGCTGCCGGTGCTGCGCCAAAAACTAACTGTGCAGCTCAAAGAACTTGCTAGCCCTGATGCACTTTGGGCTGGCAACAGCGACCTTGCCGAGTTAAACCGCGCCACAAACGGTAGTTATGCCAGCTCTCTGCTGCAATTGCTAAACAGCCCTCTGCCTATTCAAAAAGATTTTGATAGCGCTATGGCGCGTCAAGGTGAGGTATTACTTGGAAGTTTGCTTGAAGTGGATGCTTCTCAACCAAACTTGTTAAAAACAGATCCTGTTTTAGCTGGCATCAAGGCCGCTCAAGCTAAATATGAACAGGTTTCATTGCTAAATGTATTGCAGGAAATCCCTGGAAAAAGCGTAACAGTGCGATTAGATCGTGCTTTGCCTTTTATTAAGCGTTTACAAGGGCAGCAGCTTGCCGCAGCAGAACTGATTCCAAATTTCAATAAGGCAGCGCCTGCTCCTGCTCCTCTTTTGGCGCCGGGTAAGTTTGCAACCCAAACAAGTGTTGTGCTGCTGCCAGCTACTGAAAATCTCAATGAACCTTTAGAGGTAACCGTTGTGCGTCCGCTGGATAAGCCCAGCTTGCCGCCTGTTGTTATCTCCCATGGATTATGGGATTCCCCCAGCAGCTTCTTGGGTTGGGCTCAACACCTGGCTTCCCATGGGGCAGCTGTGTTTTTGCCCCGTCATGCCGGGAGTGATCGCAATCAGCAAGCTGAAATGTTGGCTGGCCATGCAGCGCCGCCAGCACCTGTTGAATTCCTCAGGCGCCCTACTGAGGTGAAAGCAGTTTTAGATGCTTTAGAAACTGGCAAAATCCCAGGGGCGGCTGGTGTTAGCCCTCGCAATGTGGTTTTTATTGGTCATTCCTGGGGCGCCACCACCGCTTTGCAATTAGCTGGAGCCCGCAGCGTTGCTTCCGATTTGTGGAATGCTTGCAAGGATCCTGAACATCCAAAACGCAACCTCAGCTGGGTATTGCAATGCAGTTTTCTGCCAGCGGCAGTGGCGGGTTCATTTGCTGATCCCCGCATCAGCCGTGTGGTGGCGGTAAGTCCACCGCAGGCTTTGGTTTTTGCAGCCGGTATTTCAGATTTAAAGCTGCCGGTTTTAGTGGTATCAGGTAGCAGCGATCTGGTGGTGCCGCCAAAACCAGAAGCACTGCTTCCATTTTCCCAATATCCAAAAAATGGCAGCCAGCTAGTGATAGCCGAGCGGGGTACCCACTTCAACTTGCCAGCTGGGGCTGATTCAAATGGCGGTCCGTTGCGGGCCTTGCTGCTCCAATGGCTAATTGCAAAACCGTTTGATGCAAGCACTGGCATAACAGATCCGGCCAGTTTGCAATTAAGGCTTGGCGGCGGAACTTAGAAATGAAGTTAGAAATGGGATTCACAAGTTTGATTGCCTACGCCACTGCTGGTGATCCAGGCGCTCTGCCATTTGGCCTTGATATGGTTAATTTACAAAATAGTGCACTGCTTTACCTTGGCTTATCAGGGTTGGTTTTTATTATAATTTGGATACTTGGTTTTAGAAAAGGTTAATTAGTTTCAAGTATTAAATCTAATTGTTTTTCAGCCGCTTCTTCACTAATGAAGCCATAAGCTTGAAATAAGGCCGGATCTTGGTGGGCTATTTGTTGCTTACCATTAATTTGTACCACTTCAAAACCTGCTTCAGCCATACGGCGCATCAACTTTGCTGCTTCTTCAAAGCGGGCTGCCATCGCCGCTAAACTACTGCAATCTTGGGTTAATCCTTTTTCCTTCCAGGTGAAATAGGGCATTTGTTTTATGGCCTCAGCACTAAGCCAAGCAGCACTAATATTAAACTAACACCCCAAAAACTAACTACCACCTGCAGTTCAGGCCAGCCCCCTTCTTCAAAATGATGATGTAAAGGTGCCATGCGAAATAAGCGATGCCCTTGGCCATCACTGCCTTTTGTTGCCTTAAATACCCACACCTGCAAAATCACAGATAGCGATTCCGCAAGCAACACTCCACCCATTAGTAACAAAGGCCAAAGGCTGTTTGAAAGCAGCGCGATAGCACTAAGGGCTGCCCCCATCGCTAATGAACCCGTATCTCCCATAAATACTTGGGCAGGATTGCGGTTGTGTAATAAAAAGCCGAGCCAGGCCCCTGCTAATGCAGCGCAAAAACCTGCAAGGGCTGGATCACCGCTATTACCCCGCAGCATCAGCTGCAGCCCTAAACCCATAAATACAATTGCCCCAACGCCAGCGGCTAAACCATCGAGGCCATCTGTGAGATTTGTGGCATTACTTTCAGCTAAAAATACAAATAAGGCCAGGGGCCAAATCAATAACCCAAGTGGTAACCACCAACCAAAAGGTAAGGCGATCCCCCCCGGTAGGGCCCTATGCAGAGCGGCCCAAAGTAAAAATAAGCCAGCGGCTAGGGCCTGCAACAACAACTTGCCTTTGGGGCTTAGGCCTTTATTTGTTTGTTTTGTGAGGCTGCGCCAATCATCTATTCCGCCAATTACTAAAAAGGCAAGCGTTACAAGCGCCACGGGCATTAGGCGTTGATCTCCAGGGCTTACCAAGCCCCCCACCAACACTCCGCAGGGCACTAGCAATAAACCACCCATCGTGGGTGTGCCGGATTTGCTGTGGTGCGATTGGGGACCCTCTTGGCGGATCACTTGCTCCATTTTTAAAGCTTTTAGCTTTGGAATTCCCCAAAAACACACCAGCCAACTAAGCGCAAAGGCCAGCAATAAGGGGCTGCTGAGTTGAAATGCGCCTAGGTAAAGATCAAGGCCAGCAGCCGATAGCAGCAGCACTGCGATCAAACCCCAAGCCCACAACCGGCTGTAGCTGGAATCAATCACCTTGAGCTCAGTCTTCCCAATTTTCTTCTTGGCTTTCTTCTGGTTGGGAGTAATCCTCTTTCTCACCCATCAAGGCGGAGAGCTCTTCTTCTTCCACTGTTGCTAGATCAGCACTGGCTGTTTCTTCTTCTGCCACCAAGCGGCCGCTACTTTCAAGCCAGCTAAGTAGATCGGGTTCATCGCGCAGAGGCAATACCGGCGCTGGAGCGCTGCGGTCGTAGCGGGTGAGAGAAGGGTTGAAGCTATCTAGCTTGGTCAACGCTGTGTTATCCAAACGCTCTGTTCACTGAAGTTTTAACCTTAGCCCATGCCATCAAAACTGATCCAACTGTTGATTGCCTGGGGTGGAGCCCTGTTGGGATCTGGGTTGCTGGTTTACGCCGGCAGCACAAGGTTGCAATTGCCCCAGAACTTGCTTTTTATTTGGGCGCTTTTGCTGGTGTTACCCATCGCAATGGGGTTGTGGATTGCTGCCCGCTGGCAGGCCACATCCGAGAATCTCTAAGACACAATCGAATTACTGCATATGGCACGGGCAAACAAGGTGGTACTTGCCTATTCAGGTGGGGTTGATACCAGCGTTTGTATTCCTTACTTAAAAAATGAATGGGGCGTTGCAGAGGTGATCACCTTTGCGGCTGATCTTGGCCAGGGGGATGAACTGGAGCCAATTCGCCAAAAAGCGCTGGATTCCGGCGCTTCTAAATCGATTGTTGATGATCTGATCGAGCCATTTATTAGTGAATTTGCTTTCCCCGCCATCAGGGCTAATGGCCTTTATGAGGGCCGTTATCCCCTCTCAACGGCTTTGGCTCGCCCCTTAATTGCAAGGCGGCTGGTGGAAATTGCGCGGGAATTGGGGGCTGATGCCGTAGCCCATGGCTGCACCGGAAAAGGTAACGATCAGGTGCGTTTTGATGTGGCAATCGGTGCGTTAGCGCCAGAGCTAAAGGTGCTTACGCCGGCGCGGGAATGGGGCATGAGCCGTGAGGAAACCATTGCCTACGGCGAACGCTGCGGTATTCCAGCTCCGGTAAGCAAAAAATCTCCCTATTCCATCGATCTAAATCTGTTGGGTCGCTCGATTGAAGCTGGCCCCCTGGAAGATCCAGATGTGGAACCACCAGAGGAGGTTTTTGCCATGACCAGTTCGATAGAAGCTGCCCCGGTAAATCCTGAAATTGTGGAAATAACTTTTGAGCAAGGCAATCCTGTTGCGATAAATGGCATTGCATTGGATCCAGTAAGTGTGATTCGCAAGGCCAATGCCCTTGCAGGCAACCATGGTTTTGGCCGCCTAGACATGGTTGAAAACCGAGTGGTGGGGATTAAAAGCAGAGAAATTTATGAAACCCCTGGGCTGCTGCTTTTGATTCGCGCCCATCAAGAATTAGAGAGCCTCACCTTGGCTGCCGATGTATTGCGCACAAAACGGCAATTGGAAAGCCAGTGGGCTGATTTGGTGTATCAGGGGCTTTGGTATGGCCCATTAAAAGAAGCGATTGATGCCTTCATCAACTGCAGCCAGCGCACCGTGAATGGCAAGGTGCGCCTGAAACTACATCGCGGCAACGCAATAGTTGTGGGTAGAAGCAGCAGCAACAACAGCTTGTATGTGCCAGATATGGCTACCTACGGCGGCGAGGATCAATTTGATCACCGCGCTGCCGAAGGTTTTATTTATGTGTGGGGTCTTCCCATTCGGCTGTGGGCAGCAGCCCAACGTCGTAACGGCCCCCGCGGATAACCCGCAGCAGAGGAGGTAGCGGTAAAGCCCTTTGGGGTATTGGCGGACGCCGTTCAGGGAAACGCAGCCGCACCTCCCCGGGTTGGGGCATCAAGCGTTCAACTTGCCCGCGCAATCTTTCATTTTCAGCGATCAAGAGTTGTTGTTGATCTAAAACCGGTTGAAGCCGCTGTTCAAATTTCCGCTCAAAAATGCCGGGAAGCTCCTCCAGCAGTGCTTCCAATTCCTGCAATTGAGCGTTGGTTTGTTCACGCTCTAAATCTCTACGCACATCACTGGCATGGGGTTCCAACTCCTCAAGCCAGCGTGGCAGCGGGTCTTGTTCCACTGGCCACTTTGCCTGCATGCAGCCTCGTTGTTCTGCGCGACCCTATCGGTGCAAACAGCACCTAGCAAGCCTTGACACTGCTTAATCGTTGTCGCTCGCACCGGGTGCAGCAGCAGCCATCAGATCACGATCTTGGCGTGGGGCGCTGGTTTCCATAGGCGCTACGGGGGTGGTGCTGCGGCCTAAGGAGCTGTGTTGGCCGATGTATTTAACGGTGAGATACCTGATCACGTCTTCACTGAGGCGCATTGCCCGCTCAAGGGGGCCCACCTGCTTGCCATCACCGCTGTAGTTCAGTTGAACGTAAACGCCCTCGCGGTTTTTACCGATGTTGTAAGCCAAGCGACGCTTGCCGCGCTGCTGGTTATCGATGATCGTGCCACCGTTTTCGGTAACGAGATCGCGATATTTGTTGGTGTGGGTTTCAACCTCATCTTCCGCAATATCTGGGCGGAGGATATACATCGTTTCGTAATTGGGCCGTTCGCTCATGGTGCCTGTGGGGTGAACCCGAACCTGTAGTTCGGAGGCTATTTCCAGCTATTCGCCGGATTTATCAGCTTACAACTGCATCCGCACCGCTTCTGAGATGGTTGGTAGATCCGCCTCTTTACCCCTAGAGCACTGCAGCAGGGCATAAATAAGCACTGCTAAGCAACCGATGAAAATTGTGTTGTTCAAGGTGCGCAACACAATGCTGTCGCCAAGGGGTGAAAGCAGCACCCGAAAGCCGAGCGATAAAACTGTTAATAAAATATCTAGCAAGATTGCCTGCAGGGCATTGAAGCGCAGGTAATCGGGAACTTTCGGGTTTCGCACCACCGCTAAATACAGCACTAAAAACAAAACAAAGCTGCCAAAAGGCACGGTTTGTTGCAGCAGCAAAAGAGGTAACGCCGGCAGCTGCAGCCAGATCAGCCAAGGGAACACTGAAATAAGTGCGCTGCCAAAGGGCAAGGCATCGCTCCAGGGCAATAGGTAAAAGAGCACGGCCAGCAACCGCTGCCAAGGGGGTATTTGATTCATACAACCAAGTTAGGGTTTCTGCTGCTTTAGGGCTTGTTCAACGGCGTTACCCATTTGCTTGAGGGGCATTTGGGGCAGCCCAGTCCAAAGTTTTAGGGCAGCAGCACCCTGTTGCAGCAACATCTCCAGCCCGTCTTGGCAGGCCAGGCCCAAGCTGGCAGCGTCTTTCAATAAGCGGGTGGGCCGAGGGGTGTAAACAACGTCGTAGATCAAGGCGTTGCCTGGCAGCAGGGCAAGTTGCTCCAGGCTTAAGGGGCTTTGCTGCTGCCATTCCCCCATGCCTAGGGGGGTGCCATTCACCACTAAATCCACGTGGGGCAGCCATTGCTGCAATGGGGTTTCCCAAGGCAATAATTCAAGGGCTGGTGCCCAGTGCCCCGCCTCATTTTTTAGGTGTTCCAGTTTTTCCATACTTCTGCCCCGCAAAAGCACCCGTTTAAAACCCAGCTCAAGGCAGCTGCGCAGCACTGCCCGCACCACCCCGCCAGTACCTAGCACCAGTGCTGTGGCGCCAGGGGAAAAACGAGCTTGCAGCGGAGCAAGAAAACCGCTCCAATCGGTGTTTGTGCCATGCCAACCCCCTTTGCCATCAGGCACTAGGCAATTCACGGCCCCCAACTGTTTGGCAATGGGGTCGATGCTGCTAACAAGATTTGCAATTGTTTCCTTATGGGGAATCGTGACGCTTACGCCACGGCAACCAATTGCAGCCAACCCTTGCACGGCTGCTGAGAGATCTTCTGCTGCAACTTTTAAGGCTAAATAACGCCAGTTCAAGCCCAGTTGCGCTAGTGCAGCGTTGTGCATTACAGGCGATAGAGAATGGCTGATCGGATTACCAATAACCGCTAGTAATGCGGTGCGGCCATCGATTGGGCTTGGGTGGTTAATGGTTTTGCTTGGGTAATGGTTTGTTCTAGCCATGGTTCGGGAACCACACCTCGTCGGGATGGACCCCCTTTGCCGAGGATGCAACAAGTTTGAAACGTTTTGCAAGGAGTTTCTATGGGAAAAGTTGTTGGCATCGATCTCGGCACAACCAATAGCTGTGTTTCGGTGATGGAAGGTGGAAAACCCACCGTGATCGCTAATGCAGAGGGTTTTCGCACCACTCCTTCCGTGGTGGCTTACACCAAGAACCAAGATCAATTAGTGGGCCAAATCGCTAAACGCCAGGCGGTGATGAATCCGGAAAATACTTTTTATTCGGTGAAACGTTTTATCGGTCGCCGCGTTGATGAGATAAATGAGGAAGCTAGTGAAGTGAGTTATGGCGTAGAAAAAAGTGGCGCCAATGTAAAAGTTAAGTGCCCAGTATTAAGCAAGTTATTTGCCCCTGAAGAAATCGCAGCGCAAGTGTTGCGCAAGCTGGCGGAAGATGCTGGCAAGTATCTCGGTGAACCGGTTACCCAAGCAGTAATTACTGTTCCCGCTTATTTCAATGATTCCCAGCGCCAAGCCACAAAAGATGCCGGCAAAATTGCTGGTTTAGAGGTGTTGCGGATCATCAATGAGCCAACGGCAGCTGCACTTGCCTACGGCTTGGATAAAAAGAGCAACGAACGCATCTTGGTGTTTGATCTTGGCGGCGGCACCTTTGATGTTTCTGTGCTTGAGGTGGGAGATGGGGTATTTGAGGTGCTCTCCACTTCAGGCGATACCCACCTTGGCGGTGATGATTTCGACAAGGTGATCGTTGATTATCTCGCCGATAGTTTTAAGGCAAATGAAGGCATCGATCTACGCCAAGATAAGCAGGCTTTGCAACGGCTTACCGAAGCTGCTGAAAAAGCCAAGATCGAACTTTCCAGCGCCACCCAAAGTGAAATTAATCTCCCATTTATTACCGCTACCCCTGAAGGCCCTAAGCATCTCGATCTAAACCTCACCAGGGCGAAGTTTGAAGAATTGGCATCTAAATTGATCGATCGCTGCAAAGTGCCAGTGGAGCAGGCCCTTAAAGACGCCAAACTTTCTTCTAGCGAATTAGACGAAGTGGTGATGGTGGGTGGTTCTACCCGCATCCCAGCTATTCAAGGTTTGGTTAAAAGGGTTACCGGAAAAGATCCAAACCAAACTGTTAACCCCGATGAAGTGGTAGCCGTTGGCGCTGCTATTCAAGGCGGTGTATTAGCTGGTGAAGTAAAAGACATCCTCCTATTAGATGTAACACCCTTATCGCTTGGTGTGGAAACTCTTGGCGGTGTGATGACGAAGATGATCAGCCGCAACACCACCGTACCTACTAAAAAAACTGAGACATATTCCACTGCAGTGGATGGTCAAACGAATGTAGAAATCCATGTGCTTCAAGGGGAGCGGGAAATGGCTTCCGATAACAAGAGCCTTGGCACCTTCCGCCTTGATGGCATTCCTCCTTCTCCCCGCGGCGTGCCTCAAATCGAAGTAACTTTCGATATCGATGCAAACGGCATACTCAGCGTTACCGCTAAAGATAAAGGTAGCGGCAAGGAGCAAACAATTTCTATCACCGGTGCCTCCACCCTTAGTGATAATGAAGTTGATAAAATGGTTAAAGATGCTGAAACCAATGCCAGCGCCGATAAAGAGCGCCGCGAAAAGATTGATCTAAAAAATCAATCCGAAACCCTGGTTTATCAAGCCGAGAAACAACTCACGGAACTGGGCGACAAAATCTCCGCAGAAGATAAAGGCAAGGTTGAAGGTTTCGCTAGCCAGTTAAAAGAGGCTATTGAAAAGGAAAACTTTGAAGCGATGAAAACTGTGCAAGAGCAATTGCAGCAGGCCCTTTATGCAGCTGGTGCTTCTGTATACCAGCAAGCAGCAGGGGCGGGCGCTGATGGGGCTCCCGGCAACAATGCTGGATCAGCTGGCGATGATGTGATTGATGCTGAATTTACGGAAAGCAAATAAGAGTAAGTAGTTTGTTAGCGGCCTGTACCTTTTAATACAGTTTTAAATGTTTTTGCTAAAATTAGCAAATCAAGCCAAAAACCGTTGTTTTTTAGATAATATAAATCATACGATAGTTTTAATTCCGCATCTTCTAGAGATGATGAATAGGCCATGTTTACTTGGGCCCAACCACTTAAACCTGGCCTTACTAAATGCCTCAATCTATAATGGGGAATATTAACTTCTAAATCATGTTCTAGTTCTGGCCTCTCCGGCCTTGGGCCTATGAAGCTCATTTCACCTTTAATTATATTTAATAATTGTGGCAACTCATCCAAGCGACTGCATCTTAACCATTTACCTATTGGAGTAATTCGCTTATCTCC
>Ga0247844_1005371_pt1 | contig 16368 bp, 16 predicted proteins | sample LaCtaG_FD_192421 | JGI IMG/M metagenome (GOLD analysis project Ga0247844, IMG submission 192421) | Freshwater microbial communities from meromictic Lake La Cruz, Castile-La Mancha, Spain - LaCruzMarch201714.5m_1 | ecosystem: Environmental > Aquatic > Freshwater > Lake | place: Spain: Castile-La... | reverse complement strand
ATCACCCTGCCAATAACCATCTAACTTGCCTATTGAGCAGTAGGCTAAATCTAGAGCGGCACTTCCCATTTTGCGAGTTGACCTACAAACTTTTGCTACACGCAAAAGTGAATTCATTTTATCTTGAGAAGAATTACAACTATCTAATTCATTTTGATGAAAATGTGAGGTGCCAATTAGTGCATTTTCTAAACTAGTTTGATGGGTTTTTGATACGTCTAGTCTGCGTTCCCTTAATCCAATTCCTAAAAAACTTCCAAGACCCTTTAAACCTCTAAAGAGCTCTTTGGTCGTTGGTTGATAAATCCATCCACCAATTATTTCATTTTGAGAAACCAGGGCAACAGAAATGCAATAATAAGAAAGATCATTAATAAAATTATTCGTTCCATCAATGGGATCAATAAGCCAAAAGGGTTCCTCAAATCCACTTGCTACTGTTAAATATCTATTCTCATTGGATTTCTGGCTGGAAAAAAAAGAGTCCTCTTCACTAATGAATTGGTACTTAGGTGCAATTTTTTTTAGTTGGATCATTAGCTGTTTTTCTACCCAAAGATCTAACTCTGTTGCTTTACCTTCATTTCCCTTATTAAATATTTTAAGATTTTTGTTTTTTTTAACTTTTTTTTCTAATAATTCTTTTCCTTTAGAAATCAAGATTTTTGAAACTTTTCGATCAATGCCAGCTAAGGATTTGGGAGAGAAATTTTGCATAATTTTTTTTCTAACCATTGGTGAAATTGATGAAAAACTAATTCGATATAACTCTTTAATTTTAAATCATCTTTGATTATTTTACCAACAATAGGGTTTATTATTTTAAAGCCAAGGATGGCATTAGTACCAATAATAATTAAATTGTTCTTGAAATCACTTTTATTAAAATTCTTTTCAGTGCATTTTATTCCTGAATCTAATAAAAATTGCTTAAAAAATTCCTGAGTAATACCGGAATACACATGAAAATTATCCAAAGAATTTTGGTCGGGATAATACCAAGAGTTTTCATCTTGATTTAAAATAAAAATATTGGCTGAGGAACTCTCTAAAAGCATCCCACTTTCAGAAGTCCATAAAAAATCATCTACATTAAATTTTCTAATAAAAAGGCTTTCCAAACCAATGGAAGAAATCTTGCAGGGTAAAAAAAACATTTTATCCACTGATTTAATGAGAAAAACTGCCTGCTGTTCCATTAACTTCAACCGAGGAGATTCCATCTCTTGAATATAAATGACAGGATGAGCAAAAAGGTCTTCATGAGATTTAGTGCGAAAAGTTAACGATTTACTGTAAAGATCAAAACCCATTCGTATTCTATAATAATTGATATTATTGAGTTTACTTAATTCATTCCACCAATGTTCACAGGAAGATTCTAGGTCGCATCTTAAATTAAAATAAAGGAGAGCATTTTTTAATTTAGTAAAATGATGTTCAAATCCCCATGCATTTAATCCAGGATAACATACAAAACTCACAAATAAGGATTCTCCATAAAGTGGAGCTCTATTTTTTAAATTCATTATATTATTATAATATTATTTTCCACCATGTTAAAACAATTAGTAATAAAATGAACATGGATAATACATTTAAAATAATCCCAACCTTCATCATTTCCTTAAAAGTAATTAAACCAGTTCCAAAAACTAAAGCATTTGGCGGGGTTGACATGGGCAAACTAAATCCAAAACTTGTCGCAAGAGCTACCATCATTCCCACTGCTAATTCTGAATATTGAGTCGATTTTGCCCAAGTCATAACAATGGGAATAGCAACGGCAGCAAGTGCAACATTGCTCATTACTTCCGTTAATATAATGGTAATCGCTATAATGATTAAAAAAACAAACACTTGAGGGAACTGTTCAAAATGAGAAAATCCACTACTCATTAAATTAATAATTCCAGTTTTTTCCAAAGAAGAAGCAAGCGCCAAGCTTCCTCCAAAAAGCAAAAAAACATCCCAGGGTAAAATAGACACATCATCTAAGTTTAAAATGGGTTTTGATTTTTCACCCGATTGTGATTTTAGCAAAGAAAGTGGCAGTAGAAAAAAAAGTAATCCTCCAAAAATAGCGATGAGTGAATCATCTAAGAGATTTTTTCCAATAAATATGTTTATTGGCACTCTAAAAATCCATCCAAAAACCATCATAAAAAAAATTGCAAGAGTCGTTTTTTGATCTCTATTTAAAAGGATTTTCTGTTTACTTAAATCCTCAATGGCATGTTTCATTTTCATTGAAAAAGTTAATTTAGACTTAAATTGAGGGGAATTTAACAACAAATAGAGCGCTAAAAGAATAAAAATTCCAACCGGCATGGCAATTAATATCCATTGAAAAAACCCAATCTCTAAGTGGGTTAATTCTTTTAAAATTCCCATAAAAACCATATTAGGAGGTGTGCCAATTGGTGTCATTAATCCGCCAATACTCGCACTATAAGAAATAATTAAAAGTAGTGATGTCTGATATTTTTTCATGGATAATTCGGAAGGATTTTCAAATTCTTCAATACTTTTCAATACGGATAATGCAATAGGAATCATCATCATCGTAGTTGCAGTATTACTAATCCACATACTTAAAAAGGCTGTTGAAAATAGAAAAGAAAACTGTACACCGCTAGGAGATGAACCAAACTTTCTCAAAATAAATTGCGCAAAAACTTTTGATATATTTGTTTTTTCTAATGCCCTTGCCAACATAAAGCCACCAAGAAACATAAATAATATTGGATCAGCATAGGAAATGGTTACCTCTTTAAATGTCATCACTTCTAACATCGGCAAAATAATTAATGGAAGTAATGCAACAATTCCCATGGGAATAAATTCAAAAATCCACCAACTTAACATCCACAAAAAAAGAAATATAACTTTTAGTTGATCACTACAATATTGTGAGAAAATAATAAAAAAAAGTAATCCTAAAAAAAATGGAATTGTTAAAATCAAAGTCTTCCAATTCCAGCCTCTCATGACAAAGTTCATAATCCTTTCCTTTGTCTTGATTAATACTAGAGACTTTCTTTTTTGTATCTAGTATTCTTAACATATGAAACCTAAAGAATTGGCCATTGTTGGATTTGGAAATCAAGCAAAAGCTTGGGCGCTAAACCTTGCTGATTCTGGTTTTAATATTCAGATTTTCAGTCGCTCTATAACTGAAGAACAACAAAATGAAACAAAACCATTAAAAATTGAACAACTACGAATTGAAAAACTAAAAGAATATAAATCCATCGCCCTGCTCATTCCTGATGATCAGCATTTTAGTTTTTTAAAAAAATTTGCCATGGAGCTTCAAGATAAGACACGTATTATTTATGCCCATGGATATTCTTGTACAGCCTTTCCTATTATTGAACAGTTTCCTAATCTCGATCATTTGCTATTAGCTCCAAAAAGTATTGCCACAGAATTGCGCAAACAGTACCTAGAACAGGGAAGATTAACTGCTGCAGTAGCGATTGGAAGTAATCCCGAAAGAGAAAAGGAAAACAAAGAATTTCTTGAAGAACTAGCCAGGGCCCTTGGAATAAATTGGGGTCCTCATTGGTCAACTTTTAAGGAAGAATGTTATGCTGATCTTTTTTCTGAACAAACTTCACTTTGTCATTTAATTCCAATGATAACTGAAAAGAGCTTTAACTTCCTTGTAAAAAAAGGAATTACTCCCGAAGTAGCCTTTGCTGAAACCTTTTTAGAATTAAAACTTATTGTAGATACGATGATTGATATTGGACCGCAAAAACTTTTTGAGAAAATTTCCCCTAATGCTCTTATAGGTGCTGAACTAACCAAACAAAAATGGGAAGAAAAAATTCCCTGGCAAGAACTCTTTGAAAACTGTTGGTCCAACATAAAATCCAAAAATTTTTTTACTGAAATTAACAAATCAGACCTTGGTCAAATCAGACAAAACACTACTCAATTCTGGGAAAAAAACATATTACAAATTCAATATAACAAAATGAAACATGATGAAAAAAATAACGACGACTGGAATCTTAAAAAGAAAAAAACAACTTCCTCTTCAAATGCTGACTTGTTATGACTTTCCAACTGCTCAACTCTTAAATCAATCAAACCTTGACCTCATTCTAGTTGGCGATAGCCTAGGGAATGTCCTTCTGGGATATGACAGCACTATTCCTGTATCACTTAATGAAATGATTATTTTTGGCAAGGCCGTTCGTCGAGGTGCTCCTGAAAAATTCATTGTGCTCGATGCTCCATTTGCTACCTATTCAACTTTTACAAGTGGAATTAAAAATCTTTCACAACTTTTTAAAGAAACTCAATGTGAGGCCATAAAAATTGAAGGTGCTTCCAGTTTTCATTTAAAACTCATAGATCGTTTAATCCAAACTGGTGTTCCAGTGATGGGACATATTGGACTTAAACCCCAGTCAGTTCACGTTCACGGTGGCTATAAACTGCAAGGAAAAACAGAGCAGGAAAAACTTTATCTCCTTGAGGAAGCCAAAAGATTAGAAGAAATTGGAGTCTTTTGCATAGTCCTTGAATGTGTTAACGAGGATGTGGCCAAGGAAATTACTGATCAGTGTAAGATACCCACTATTGGAATTGGTTCTGGTATTTACACTGATGGACAAGTTTTAGTCTACCACGATCTCATGGGGCTCACCTCAAACAAGGTGCCGTCTTTTGTTACTCCAATGGGTAATTTGTTTGAAGAACAAAAAAAGATTCTCAATAAATACTTATTACAAAATAATAATGAAAACTCCATTTAGTATTAATACATTTTATACCATTGATATTGGTAACTCCCACACCAAGATTTTTAGTTCAACTTCCTCTTCACTAATAAAATTAATCTCACTTGAAGAACTTAATAAAAAAGCTACTCCAAATGATGTCATTATTTTTAGTAGTGTCCTCTCAAAAAAAAAATGCTTCGCTCTAAATCCAGTCCTTGCAAAATTACTCTATTCAGAAATACTCTCTACAGAAATAATCTACGGAAAAAATTTTCACCCTCAAATTATTGATAGTGCAAAATACCGTATTGAAAATGATTACCTAGGAATGAAAACTAGTTATGGTCAAACCCTAGGAATCGATAGATTGGTCCAAGCTAGATTAGTCTTTGAAGAATTAAATCACCAAAAAAATTCAATCAAAAAATGTCTTCTCATTGATGCTGGTACAATGGTTACTTTTGACATAGTGACAGTACTTGATGGCCATCATGGAGGTATAATTGCTCCAGGGCTAAAAACCTATGCCATCTGCTTTGCTAAAGGAGATCAACTCCCCGAAACTCAAAAAATTCTTTTACGGCTTGAATCCTATGATTCTAAAAATAGTCTTCATATTCCTAATTCCACAGAAACGGCAGTAACCTCTTCCTATTGGTCCTCCTTGCTTGCCTATTTATCTATCTTTGTGCAAAAGTGGGGCATTGAAAAAATCGTTTTAACAGGAGGACATGGCGAATTGTGGTTAAAGCAAATAAAAAACAGTTTTGAATTAAATGAATTTTCCCATTTACAAAAATGTAACTTTGATTTGCGTCCTCATTTTATTCATGAATCTCTCCACTGGTTAGGAAATAAAGTATTATTAGGGCAGGTAAAATGAATATCGTCATTGGAGTTACTGGATCCATTTCCGCCTATCGTTCCTATGATGTCGTCAGAGGATTAACCAAACTTGGCCATCAGGTCAAAGTTATCCTAACTTCAGGGGCATTAGAATTTATTAAACCAGAGACTTTTAAATATCTTGGGGCTAAGGAAGTTTATTTACCTAAGGATGATTTTACCACTGAGCTTATTACTTCAAAGGACGCTCCTGTCATTCATATTGAAATTGCCAGGTGGTGCGAACTTTTTATTCTCTGTCCACTATCAGCAAATACCCTTAGTAAAATTGCCAGTGGCAGTGCTCAAGATCTACTTACTTCGGTTGTACTTAGCCTAAAATCATCTATCCAAAAAATGGCTTTTCCTGCCATGAATCCTGAAATGTGGAGCAATCCCCTAACGCAAATGAATAGAGAGACCTGCGAAGAAAAACTCCATTTCTTTTTCTGTCCGCCTGCAAGTGGAGAAATGGTCTGTGGAGAAGTTGGAAAGGGCAAACTACCCAGTAGTGATTCTATCTTAGATTTAATAGGTTGTTTTCTTTTTGATAAAAAGAATTCCAGTGATTCAAAATTATCACAAAAAATTTGTATTACTGCAGGGGCAACTATTAGTTCACTTGATCCTGTTCGATATCTAACTAATGGATCAACGGGTATTTTAGGATTTTATTGTGCCCAAACTTTTTTAGCTGCTGGACATCAGGTCCATCTAATCTATGGGAAAAATTCCACACCAAAAATTCAAATACTAGCAGCACATCCAAGATGCAAATTAACGATGATTGTCACAGCTGACGATATGAATGAAATCGTGGAAAGAGATTTAGAAAATAAAAATATTGATCTTTTTATATCAACTGCGGCAGTAAATGATATTTCTTTTCCCTATCAAAAAGACAAAATAAAAAAATCTAATCTGGGACTTAGTATTACAGTCTTAACGAATCCTGATATTTTACAAAATGTTCTAGCATACAAATCTTTACACAATTCTGCATTTAAAGTTTTGGGATTTGCTGCTGAATCGCCTCTATCAGAGGAAATTTTAGAAGAAAAATTTCTTCGCAAAAAGGTGGATCTCTTAATAGGAAACGAAGTAAACTCCATAAGAGATACTGGTTTTGGAGAAAGAGAAAATGCCTTCTGGTTTAGAGATCAAAAATCATCTAATATAAAAAAAATGATTCTAACAAAACAACAATTAGCAAAAATAATTTTAGAGTGGTATGAAGAAAATATCGAATAATACATTTCTGATAGATACGGCCGAGGAACTCTCATTACTTAGGGAAAATGATACTCCTTGCTCCTTTGTCCCTACCATGGGTAATCTCCACGAAGGACATCTACAATTAATCAAAATGGGGCTTGATTTATTAAATCTTGTCTATGTGAGTATTTTTGTTAATCCAACACAATTTGCAGCTAATGAAGATTTTCATTCCTATCCAAGAACACTTGAAGAGGATTTGAAAAAATTAGTCAATCTCATGAATTCCTATCCACAAAAAAAAATTGTTGTCTATGCTCCAAAATCAGCCGAAGAAATTTATTCTCCCCAATTTTCAACGCTCATTAATGTTCCACATCTTTCAAAAGAACTGGAAGGCATCTTTCGCCCTGATCACTTTGGCGGCGTTTGCACAGTGGTTTATTTACTTTTTCAACAAATAAAACCCATTTACGCCCTCTTTGGAAAAAAAGATTATCAACAGTGGAAAATCATTGAAAAAATGACAAAGGATTTAAGACTAGGCATTGAAATTATAGGCGTTGAGACAGTGAGAAATGCTGATGGTCTTGCACTTTCTTCAAGAAATAATTTTTTAACAGATAAAGAAAAAATTCAAGCACTCAATCTGAGATTAACACTTCTGAAAGTTAGAGATTATCTCATGACTAATACTGCTTCCAATTTTTTTGATTTAAATCTCTTGGAACTATTTACTACGAAGTCTGAAGAAATTGATTGGGACTACCTGGAATTAAGAGATTCTAGTAATCTAAAAAAAGAAAATCAAACCTCAATAAAAACTACACATTTTGTCATCCTCGGAGTTTATAGACTAGGTAAGGTTAGACTCATTGATAATATTGAATTTACGCTAAAGGATCAAAACATCACGGAACAAAACATCATGGAACAAAATTAAGATGGCACCCTTCCATGAAAATAATAAAGCATCAAAACTTCCAAATCCTGATCAGTATAATCCAAGTTTTCAAATTGAAGAAAGAGAAAAAGTAACTCTAGTTTCAATCGTTTGTGACTCATTTAAGTTTCATCAAACAGAAAAAGAAACTCTCCGATCACTGGAGGAACTTAAATCACTTTTAAAAACACTCAAGGTATCTTATTCAGAACAAGTCCATTTTCAAAAAAAAACTAAACTTGATGCTGGAACAATTTTAGGATCAGGCAAATTATTAGAAATTTGTAATCTCGCAAAAAGTGAAGGCTGTTCAACTCTAGTATTTGATTTTCAATTAAGTGCTAGTCAGATGAGAAATATTGAAGAAATAACTAAAATGAAAATTGTAGATCGTTGCAACGTCATCTTTCAAATTTTTGCCGAACACGCCCGCACAAGAGAAGCAAAAATCCAAATTGAAATTTCTCGTCTTCAGTATATGCTTCCAAGACTTACAGCACTTTGGACACACTTTACTAGGCAAAAAGGCGGAATTGGACTTAAAGGGGAAGGGGAACAGCAACTCGAACTTGATAGAAGGATAATTAAAAAGAAAGTGGCTGGTTACTATAAACAACTTGAAGAGTTTAAATTAAGCAAACAGGAACAGAGTAAAAAACGTCAGGAACAAGTAATTATCGCAGCCCTTGTAGGATACACAAATGCAGGAAAATCATCTCTCATGAACAGACTCTGCCAGGTGAATGTCCTAGAAGAAAATAAACTTTTTGCCACTCTTGATGCTACTTACAGATTACTTTCTCCAGATAGCCGTCCTCCCGTGGTTCTCGTCGATACTGTGGGGCTCATTTCTAATTTACCAGCTCCACTGATTGAGGGATTTAAAACGACCTTTGCCTCGGCCCAGGAAGCTGATCTTCTTCTCATTGTTTCAGATGGATCAGACCCCGATGTCATGCATCACTTGCAAACAACTGAAAATACCCTAGAAGAAATGGGACTAAAAGATAGACCTAGATTTTACATTTTTAATAAAAAAGACCTAATTACTGACACATTAAAAATTAAACTCACTATGAACAGATATCAAAATAGCTTTCTCACATCCACATTAGAAAAAGATAATATGTTGGAGCTTAGAAAAAAAGTCATCGATTATTTTATTTCATTACAACAACAATTAGATATCTTCGTTCCCTATGAAGTGGGAAACATCCATGCTCTTTTAAAAAAAATGACCAATATTGTGTCTCATAGCTCACATGAAAAGGGAATTTTTTACCGTCTCAGGTCTCCCGAAGCAGTTTTACAAAGACTAAATTTAAAAAATTTTATTTTGTCACCAGAAGAAAGCAAAAATTTTATCTAAAAAAATACACACACTTTATTTAATTAAATAAAAATCCTACTAAATAAACCTCAAATTTTTAAAAAAATATTTTACCTGATTGTTTTTCTTAAAAGAATTTTCTAACGTATATCTCTGGATAATTTTTATCAAACATTTTTTTGTTGCTGATGGATTAAAAGAACTAAAAATGATTAAAAGTCTTTTACTGTAGAAGGAAGCTAGATGAAGAGACAGGTTTTAAGTGATCGACTTGCAATACTTACAAAGAGATTATTCGTAGATAACTCTACCGATGCCAATACACATCCATTTTTAAAGGCTTCTCTGTCTTGGAAAATTGTTGCCGACCAACTAAAAGATTTACTTGGTAAGGCGGTTTATAGACAGTGGTTTAGAGAAATTCGACCCGTTATTGCCTCTGAAGGAATTCTGATCCTTAAAACCCCAAATATACAAACAAAGCACTGGGTTAATAATCACTATCAGGAATTGATTGATCTTTTGCTTAGCTTCCAAGATAAAAATTTAAGTTCATTCTTTGTCTGTGAAGAAGATATGGTTTATCATACAAGCGTAAACGGCCCAGAAGTGGTTACGAGCTTAAAGGATCAATCTAATGAACAGGAAACTTCTACAATTACCTCCATCTATTATTAGTGGAAAAGTCCTTTCCATAAAGCCACACCCTAATGCAACAAAATTAAAAATTGCTCAGGTTCAAATTAATGATCATAAAAATGTCCAAGTGGTTTGCGGAGCTCAAAACTTAAAAATTGGAATGATTAGTATTTTGGCCCAGATTGGAAGTACGCTTCCATCTGGACTTAGTATTAAACTAAGTGAAATTAGAGGTGAAAAATCCGAAGGAATGCTCTGTTCACCCATCGAACTTGATCTTCACAATGAACAGGGAATTATTGATTTGCCTCCTAATTCTAAAATTGGTGTTCCAATTCAAGTTTTTCCAATTGCCGATCTCAGTAGTACTCCCTGGTATTCCTTGAAATTAATCGATCAATTTTTCTGCCATAAAAAAACTAAAATAATATTGAAGGTTATTCCCAAGGATCAGGCCCTCAGCGATTTTCAACTGACAAGTGAAACCTATTTTAATGTGGAATCTAAGAATTACTGCTATCGAAAGTATGAATCATAATTTTTACTAAAGAAAAGCTAAAACATTTTCCAAAAAATTATCAAAACTTATTGGCAACTGAAGAGTTCTTAATTCCTTTCCTCTAAAATCACTTTTCAATAAGTCACTCTGATCATCAAGAATTAAAACAATTCTTGATTTTAAATCTGGATTTTTTTGAAGTAATTGATGAATCTCCACAATAAATGAGTGGTGAATAAAAATTAAAGCTGGCGTAAGATCATGAATTAAATAATCGATATCCCCTGCTTGATCCAGGGTATAAAAATGATAGTCTTCACTTGTAAAGGATTGAACGAAATTTTTTCTTAAAAGCATTGTATCAATCCAAAATATATATTTTTGCATCGCTATATTCCCATTTCAGCATTAAAGTAATGCTACCTATGACTACTAATAAATCTCTTAAAATTATTGAGACTCAAAGTCAAACCATTCTCCGAGAATTTCACCCATCGGAACTGGAAACTGCCTATAAAGAAATCACTGAATTTGAAAATATGGGTTTAGAGGTTGAACTTCAATCACCTGGAGCTGCACAATCTCTATTTAATGAGCTGGGTGCTAGTCATGATGAATTAGATGATTTAAAAGATGATTTCGATGAGGAAACTAGTAATCACTAAATTTTTGTTCTAAAAAAAAATCAATCAACATCTTGTTTTGTTCATCGCGATGTTCTCCAAAAAAAGACGTATGTCCGCCACCTGATTCAACATCCCAAAACCATTTTAATTTTCTTGTAGTAGCTATTTTGTGATAAATTTCAATCCCCGAATCATAGGGAACAACAGGGTCTTGGTGATCATGAAGGAATAATGTGGGAAATTTCCATTTATCTAAATCATCAATTGTTGCGGTTGAATTGCTCACAACTAAATAGGGAGCCCATCTTAAAAGAAATGGCATTTTTTGTGATGCAACTTTTTTATAAGATGAAAAAGTAGAATCAAGTACTACGAGTGTTATCATTTTTTTCTTATCTTCAGATAAATCGAGAAGAGATCTCTGTAAAATGGCCCCTCCCAAACTTTGACCAACTGTGATAATCGTCTGGATTTGATTCGACTTTGCTAAATTTAGAGTAAGCTCTAGTACACCTTGAGCGTCCTGCTGGATTCCTACTTGTTCTGGAATTCCTTCTGATTTTCCATATCCTCTATAATCAAAAAGGAAAAAGTCGTAGCCAAATTTTGTGGCCCAGGCCAAAGAGAGAAAATGAGTTGATAGGTTTTCAGCATTCCCATGAAATAGAATGATCAAGCCTCTTGGTTTTTGGGGGGCGTTTTTCATTGTAGAATGAAAATAATGTCCATGAAGTCTCGTTTTTAAATCTTTTGATAAAAAATATAGCTCCTTATTATTCGGATAAAAATTATTAATTTCTAATATTTCTTTCTTTTCAGGATAATAAAAAAGATGGGAACAGGAATTTAGAAGGAAAAGAAAAAATGAAAGGATTATTTTACTCATTAGAACAATATTCTAATGAGTATTCTTTCATTTAGAAAATTAAAAAATATTATTCTTCCTCATGCATAAAATGTTCGTCTGGGTTAATGCCTAAATTCATTAACTGCTCTTTTGTAAAGAAAGTATTCTGATTTAATGGTTGATTTTGAAATTCTTCACTTAACTTGATCTGCCAATTTTTCAAACGAATATTTTGAAGTTTAGAATTCATAAAAGCATATTTATTAAATAAAAGACTTGCAGACAAATTTTGTAACGCAGAAGTACCTCCTATAGAGTTTAAAGCAGTTTTAGAAAGTTTAGTAAAATTGCCCTTTTGAAAGTCAGCAATTTTATCTTTAACACCGTCCATATATTCAACTAATTCTGCATAGGTAACACACTTTACTTCTGGCATTGTACAAACAGTTTTTGCAAATTTTTTCATAGCAGTCCAATAGGCTCCACCACTCCACTTTGAAAAATGATGTCCTATATGAAGAGGTGCTCGATTTCCATAATAATTTGTCTGAAAATAATTGATATATGTTTGATAAGTATCCGCTTCCATTTGACTAACAGAAAGTCCCTTCCCAAGTTGTTTTAATTTTTGATGTGCCACATAGTGATTATAATCCATGGAAAGTGTTCTTCTTTGCGAATTTGCTAGAACGAGTGAAACAAGTGGAAAATTCCAAAATTTTTCACCCTTATTAATCTGTGGCCAATAATCAATTTTTGTTACTCTGCTTGTATCGTAACGAAATCTTCCATTATCATGATCATTTAATACTTGAAATACATGAGAATTTACTCCTAGAACTGGAGCTCTAAAACCAATCATATTATTCATAATATTTTGTTCAAATAATGTTTCACTTTCAGGTAAATAGGATTTAGCACTTTTTCTTAGGATAGAATCAAATTGTTCAAATTCACTTGTCCAGTTTGCTAGCGTCCATGGCGTTCCATCAAAATGACCATTAGCATGGGATCCGATCTCACTACCTTCAGTTTGGGCCCTTAATAAATATTCTAATCTCGGTTTAATTGATTCTGCACTGTCGGAATAACCAATTGCGGAAGCACCATCCTTATAACCCGGCGCTTTATAATAGGAATTTTTTTCTGCCTTTGTGAAAAAATATACTCCACTTATAAAGTAAGTAAATTTCACATCAATTTCTTGAGCGAAATCGAGAGTCTCTTCCCACATATTTAAATTTAGGGATCCATCAAAGGCCATTAAAACAAATTGTGGAGGTCGTTCAACTTGAGCATAGGTTTTTGTAAAATTAAAAAAAATGAGAATAAATAAAAGGAATTTTAAGTATTTTAAAGATTCAGATTTTCTCATTTTAAACTCCAGTGCTTATTATTAATTTATAATTATTAATTACATCGATAAATGTAGACGCTCACATCATTTGGAACTTTTACAAAAACCATTTCCATCGTATTGTGATCAAAACCAATTAATTTTCTTACTTCTACTAAAACTTTTGATTTATTTTTGCTTGCAAGAGCAGCATCATTTATTTGTTCAGAAAGTGTCAATTCATCACTTGATTTTGCTGCTTCAAAGTTTGAATAAAAATTAACTTGTCCTCTTTCAGTACTAACTGATGCTCTTTCTTTTAGACTAAATTGTTGAGAAACATGATTTTTTGAATTGATCGTTTCAACTTGAACTTCACCATTATTAGTTGATAGGTAAACTTCTACTGGAGCACTAGTACCTTCCCCGATAAGTTGGCAAACTTCTTTTGCATTTGCGCTAAATATCCCTAGAGAAAGTAGACATGCAGAAATTAAAATAAAATTGTTCATTGTTTTTTTCACAAAAACTCCTCTGATGCCATACTAAAAATGCTTAGTGAATGGCCCTATTGTTATTAACATTTATTTCAGAATTGAAGAACTAATACGAATTTTGTTATTTATCAATATTCTAAATAAGCATTTTGAAATTTATACTCGAAGTGTTGTAGAAAATACTTCAAAGAAAGTGTAAGACTGTAATAATTTCAATCTATACTAGGTATCTAGTCAATGTTTGGAGGCAGAGGAAGCTAGACCATAAATTACTTGGCCAAAAAATTCAAAGCCTACTTTCTCTGCTACCAAGTTTAGAATAAGTACAATAAAAGAAACTAAACTTGAAAATCGTCAGTTTTTCGAATCTTCATTCAAAAAACAAAGACGTAATATTTTTATTTATCAACTGGTCGATTGGGCAATTGTTTACCACAGTTACGACTACATTCTTTAAGTGTATCGTATGCTTTTAAACCTTTAAACGCACAAGACCTAGCATTATCTTTTACACAACCCTTTACAGTTTTAGTGCAACAAAAAACGGCATCAACAATTTGGGCCTGTGAAAGTGTATTCATCGTAAGAAATAAAAATGAAATGAGAGTAAGAATTAAATTTTTCATTTAGTTACCTTCCTGTGTTTAAAATTTTGAAATCATTTTCTTATTATAGAATTGTTTTTTTTTCTGGTCAACACTTATGGATTTTACCAAATCTAATGGTAGGATTTAAAAAAATTCAAAACAAAAATAATAGACACTTTCTATCAACCACTGAGCAGCCGGAGTTGCAAAAAAAGGTTTTGAAATCACATTTTTAGATTTCTCATTCATAAAAAGTACAAAAATCCCATGGTTAAAATATTTGCTCAATTTAAGGACTGCATGTGAAGACAAGGAAAAATGACAAATATTAAGAACAAAATAGTTAAGCACTTTAACGAGGACTCTTTCAAGGTAGGTAAGTTTAAAAGATTTCCCTTTGACGAGAGCAGTAACTCTATCCTATTCTCCTTCCATGAATTTATATAATGAAGATACAAGTAAGGACGCAAGTCCTAAATTTTCTGATCAATTTGCCCTCGTTAATGAAAAACTGTCCAAAATATTTTTTGATCAGTTTTCTGGAGTGCTAGCAAATATTCCCTTTGTAAAAATCGTAATTGATAGGGAAGATAACCAAAAAATCTATTTTTTAAATGATCGATTTTACCAACTTCACGCCTATTTTGTGGCCGATCACATTTTTAAAGAAAATCGAGAACAATTTGTCAAAAAAATTGATCATTTTAATGAACAAAACTACCACTCGAAAAATAGAAGATTTTATTTTGCAACACTTGGAAAAATAAAAAAAGAAAATCGCGATATCTACCTTCTTGAAACTCAAGAAATTGATACTATGGATAATGAATTAATTGAGGATCTATTTACTGTTGTCAAAAACCACATTGATCCCAATTTTGAATTATTTTTTAAACCCGCTAATCATTCACAGGAAAAGTCACTTTCAACTCTATCGGTTAAAAGTATTCCCAGAATGCTCACTTCAGAAATTTACGCTACTTTAAATTTTATTTCCCTCAATGCTGGTATCGCAGAGGGCAGACTTCGCTGCTTTGAAAATGTAGATGAATATCACAAAAATCTTAAGACTATTGAATGGTACGACATTGTAGTCATGCACCGGGTTCCCGATGATGTTCCACGGGTTGCTGGAATTATCAATGGAGATTTTACAACACCACTTTCACATACAAATATTTTAGCTAGCGGTTGGAAAATTCCCAATTGTATTCAAAGAGATATTTTTAGCATCATTGAAAAGCAACATTTAAATAACACCTGGGTTCGATGTGAAGTTTCAAATACTGCTCCTTCAGCTATTCTAACTTCAATTGAATCTCCACAAGATTTAAAAAAACCTAACTGGGTAATGCATAAGATCACTCTTGAAAGTCCTGATGTTGATGATACAAAAATTTTATCTCTTGATGATTTAAGAATTTCTGATCGATATAAATATGGAACTAAAGCCGCCAATATTGGCGAAATGAAATATCTTTTAAATAAGGGCTCTAGTCGCCTGGTAGGATTTTATCAAATAAAACGCCCTCCTAGAGAAAATTTACTTGGTCATCTTTCTCATTTTTTAAATGCAAAAGATCACGATGATATCCAAAAATCAGCTTCGGAATTTCTCTCTAATTTTATAAAAGTTCCCGATGGAATCGCTATTCCCTTTTCCTTTCAAAGAAAATTTTTAGAAACTTCTCCTCAAATCCAACAGGCCATTGGAAAACTAAAAATGGCACTAGAATTAAATGCAAATGAAATTGATTCACTTTGTGTTTCTCTACAACAGCTAATATTACGAACGCGAATCCCACAAAATATGCGAGAGCAAATCGATCTCATGGTTATGAAAAAAATGGCAGGAGTAAAAACATTTGTGGTGAGAAGTTCCTCTAATGCAGAAGACCTTGAAAATTTTTCTGCTGCTGGGATTTATGAATCAGTAAACCATATCACTTCTGCAGAAAAAATATTTGATGCTATTAAAAGAATTTGGGCTTCCCTAGTATCATCAAGAAGTATTCGGCTAAGACAACAAGCGGGTATTTCACTCGATGAGTCCTATATGGGCGTGATTATTCAAGAGGAACTTGAAACTGGAATGGGTGGCGTTATGGTCACCACAAACCCCATGGATAAATCTGATTTTAGAAATACCTATATCAATGTGAGTTTAAAATCGGTTATTAATATTGTTCAGGGAGTAGAACTTCCCATGCAATATCTTTATAATT
>Ga0247844_1005368_pt1 | contig 16374 bp, 11 predicted proteins | sample LaCtaG_FD_192421 | JGI IMG/M metagenome (GOLD analysis project Ga0247844, IMG submission 192421) | Freshwater microbial communities from meromictic Lake La Cruz, Castile-La Mancha, Spain - LaCruzMarch201714.5m_1 | ecosystem: Environmental > Aquatic > Freshwater > Lake | place: Spain: Castile-La... | reverse complement strand
TTCATCGCCGCGAACTCTGTTTCATGCTCAGGTAGCGACTCCTCCACCATGCGAAGAGCCCGTTCCCGAAACTGCTGCGGATACTGACGTGGCATAGCTCCATCCTCCTATAAAAAGCGGAACTAAAGCCAGGGCGATTCACATCGATTTTTCCTTTTCTGTGTTTGACAGTGCGTGTTGCACTGTCATTTGTCATTTGATCAGTCAATAAGTGCGTTGCCTATGACCCCTTTCGGTCGTGTTTATGCATCAACTTGAACCTGCACGATGCATATCCGAACATGGTGTTTCAGTACATCTCCAAATATTTTCTGAACTTTTTCTTAAATGAATTTTTAGACAGATGAAAGAAGTGACTCTGGATTTGTTCCAGAAAAAAAAGCATCGATGGGTCGCGACAACGGCTGTGAACTGCCTGAGAATGAATGACATGAGTGAACATGCAGCAGCAACGGAACGTCGCACAACGACAGTGGAAGAAGCTCGCCAAATGCATCCAGCAGTCGGCCGTGGTCGGCTGTATGCAGCATTGCGGGAAGGTCAGATTCGCAGCGCGAAGGTGGGTAAGAGATTCGCCATCGATGTTGTTGATCTTGATCGCTGGGTTATGGATGGTGCGCCCTTAGTGCACCATGAGCTGGAGAACGGGCGATGTCTGTCCTGATCAACTCTGGGTTACTGAACGATGCTCTTCGACTCACCCAAGCTGGTTCTCGCGTCTTTCCCGTTGATCAAGACGGCAAGCCCTTGTTCCAGCGCTATCATGGAGTTCACCCGTTCTCGGAGCGAGAGCTTCTTGCTGCCGATTGGGCCCAAGCAACCTTCGTGGGTCTGGCACTGCCTCCCGAAAGCGTCGTACTCGACGTTGACCACAAGGATGGTGGCAAGAGCGGCTGGGATCACCTTCGCTGGTTAGAAGGAACCTACGGATCTCTACCGACAGCACCTAGTCAATCCACCATGTCAGCTGGCGTCCATATTCTTCTGCGGCTTCCGAAAGAAGTCCGTGAAAAGGCTCTTGCTCATAAAGCCATCCTGCCTACCGGTGAACAGGCTGATATCGACATCCTTCGCCACACCCACCGGTACGCCAGGGTGCATTCAGTGGAGATGTGGTTAAACGTTGACTGGGACAACGTACCGCTGGTCCCCGACAGTTGGCTTGGGGCGCTGCTCACTCCTGAGCGAAATCGCCCAACGGGTGCGAACGCAGCGAGTCAGACGTCTCCTATCCAGGGTTTTCAAGATGCCCTTCGCACCATTGCCGATGCCTCTGAAGGCAGGCGTAATGCCACCCTTTCCGCGAAGGCTTTCGGACTCTTCCTAAGGGGCTACACCAGCGAGTCGGATACTGATGCTGTTCGAAATGCAGCGATCGAATCGGGCCTACCCTTGCATGAAATCGATCGTGTTCTTGGGAGTGCACGGAAGGCCGCCTGGCAACGCTATCTCCCCGTCGCCGACTGGATAAACCGTGTTCACCATGCCACTCAGCAACGAAAGACTCGATCATCTACGAGACTCGTGACCCTGGCAGTGCACCTTGCTGAGCGGTCCCTGATATTCCCACAAGAGACTTGGATTGGGCTGAGCTCCAGAGATGCTGCTGAGCTAATCGGTGTTGGTGCAGGAACAGCACATAGTTACCTAGTGTGGCTAAAAACAGAGGGCTTAATTCGTCAGCAAGGTGCGGGGCAGCCTGGACTAGCGTCCGGTTATCAGATCGTGTCACATCCGAACACTTGCCCACCACCACAGGAAAAGCAAGTGTTCGGATGTGAACATTCTTTTGGGGCACTGCATCTACGTAAGCATTACCGAACGGATCTTGCTGTTGCTCCTGCCTTTCAGCGGATGGGCGGCAAGTTAGGTAACAAGCCGACTCTTCGCCCCACGGCCTACAAGGTACTGATCGCTTTGGAGTCGGGTCCGATGTCCATCAAGGACTTGATCACCACCACGGGTGCATCAAGTTCATCAGTACGACGGGCAGTTCAGGAACTAGAGAGTTGCGCTCTCGTTAGACGCTCAGGCAAGCAAGTGATCCCTGAATTCACTGGTGACTGCGAACAGGCACTCAGGGAGTGGAGTGAATTTCATCAACTGGAACTCCGTGATGAGGTTCGACGAAAGCGTCATGACAGTGAACGTTATGAATATGGGGATTACCTGATGCTGAAGCATGGCGTGCCGATCAAAGGTCATGCAAAGGGTCGACTGCGACGCATACTTGGCACACCTGAGTTTCCGGATCGAATTCGGCACGACCTGCGAGTTCACATTGAAAGACGCCGTGGAAGGCCTGTCCAGGCGGTCTTGGAGAGGTTGTAGTGGGACACCTAAGCAGGACACCAGGGAGGTAATCAATGGCACATGACAAAGCACTTGCTCGATACCGCGGGGCCGTGGGTTTGGAGCTTCGCCTTCGTGGATGGTCCTACTCAGACATCGCTGAAGCCGTCGGCTACTACGACAAATCTGGAGCCCGCAAAGCTGTCCACCGGTGCATCACTGAACGAGCAGCGATGGCATTTGATGCCTTTAGGGTCCAGCGATTCCTGGAACTCGAAGACATCCATCGCAAGGGGTGGGTTGATGCCATTGCAGGCCATCCAGCAGCCACAAAGCGGCTACTTGATGCCGCGGATGAACGGTTATCGCTGATGGGCATGGGCTAGATCAATGTGAATGCCACACCCCACTTGGTACACCTACAAACTCGTGGACCAGCACACGGGCAATGTCAGGGCCTATGAGCATGAACTTTCGGTGCTGGTGCCTTACCGGAGGTATTTGCGAAATGGTCAACCACAACTGGTTGTGGGTAGCCCCAGCGTGGTCATTCTGGGGGAGGAAACACGCCATGGCACTGAGTTGGCGGTGCGCCGAGTAAGTTGCTACCCTACTCCCAATGCAGATCTGTCAGCTGAACTGCGCGGCGAACTAGCTGAATGCTGGGTATTCCTGACAAGGACAATGTCGACATCGGTTGATCCGCGTTGGGATGTAGGATCCGCGAATCAGTCTTAGTTAATTACTGAGAAATAGGGGGCCTTGAATCTTGAGCGAAATGGAGCAAAAGCAGGATTCCGCGTCCATTCAACGGAGCGGATTTTCGGGAATGTCGATTACAGCATTCATTCTTTCCCTGTTCGGTTTCTTGTTAGCGTTGCCGGCTGTCGCAGCCCTGATTTTGGGAATCGTCTCATTGGTGCGTTCGAATCGTGACTTTAGGCGGCGGGGTTTAGCCATAGCTGCGGTGGTCGTTTCTAGTCTATGGATTCTTCTCTTCATCGTGATTGGGGTAGCCAACTCGGGTTCTGCTCCGACAGCACGGGATGACGCGGCGGTGAACAGCCCCGATGATGCCTTGGCCAAACTTGAATCTGCTGGTGTTCCATGTGCTAACGCGGCGACCGGAGCTAATCCGGATGGGGAACGCTACCTCTTGTGCAACCTGATTGATGGAAACTATGGGCCTGAAAGTTACAACGTGTACTTTGACAAGGATTTCCGAGTCCGAGCTTCGTGCGGTTCCACAGAGACTACTCGACTGGCTGATGAAGTCGTCGTGATTGGTGGCTCATGGGTTGCCGGCACGGGAGAAATCATCGAGTACGGGAACACTTTGTCTGACGCTGAACTTGGCCCGGTCGCTTCCGCACTCGGTGGAGAAGTTATGACACTTCGCACATTTTGTGGCTAACGGGGATCAGCCTAAATTACTACGGTGGGTTGTGAGGAATGCCTTACCGGAACGAAAGATTTGGTGATCACTCGGATACAGGATGAAACATTCTGAATGAGCCAAATGGGGATCTCGATAATTGATTTTGGCTCAATGAGTTCGCGAGGTGGGGTGACTCATTTTGTGAGCCACCCCACTGTTTGCGATTAGGACTGATCGTCGTCCCAGTCCCACCTTTGGTTGTATGGCAGGTCACCTAGTACTGCGGCGAGTAGTGCGATAACTGCTGCGGCGATTGATGCACTGGGTACGGCTATCCGTACCAGGGATTTACCAATGCTGAGCACTGTTACCGGGTAGATCGGGTTGGCGATCATCTGGCGTTTGTGCCAATCAAGAATCAACTTAAATCCGTTAACAACAAAGTCCACGGCATTCTTGGCTTGGCCGAGAGCGATCTCATAGATTTTTGTGACATGTGTCAGGGCTGAATTAAGCATTATTTTCATTTGTTTCACTTTCTGCTGCATCAATTTGTTCCAGGACGAATGGCATTGCGCTTGTGAAGACTTCACGGATCACATCTGGGTGTATTCCGTTAGGGAGTGCTTGTCGCATGAGTTCGGCTAGTGAGTCATCGCCAGCTAGTTCGATCATGCAACTGGCAGGGATGGTGCTTGGTTCACATGCTGCAAGGCCTGCTGCTGCGAGACCACACATTCTTTGTGACAACTCAGGCGTCGCTGTCAAAGCGCAATCAACAAGCGCAGCAACAAGCGGCGCTGGTGTTGTTGTCAAAGCAACATTGCTTAACACGAAGTCCCTGGCTGTGACATTTTGCACTGCTAATTGAATAGTTGCTCGAAGCAGATCCCGACCATGTCGATTACCTTCGAGTGCAAGGGCCGTAGACAGGTCATTTAATGCCTCCCACGCCCGTTCACACTTCAGCCGAACAGGAACATCCAACTGTTCTTTTGCAGCCTGATACGCCTTCTCTGTGGGTTGATCTGTTGGGCGTGGAACATAGCGTGCTGCAATGTCTTCACGCGAACCTGAAAACGGCTGTCCTAACGGACTATGAATAGAAGTGAATACTGTTCCCTCACTGTTCTCTAACAATGGTTGTAACAGTGACCAATAGCGATCACCCGTGACAAAGAGCGCCTCACCAACATCAATACCGTTATCACCGAATGTTGTTATCAATATGTCAACTTCGCCATGAACATCTGACAGTTTCTGTGCATCTGAGCAGAAAGCCAGCAGCACACCATCAGCTTTCAGGTTGCTTGCCGTTGTGGCGATATGCACCGAATCAACCTTCCCGCTAACGGGTAGATCAGTGCGCATCGTGACAATGACCTGACCTTGTTGAAACATCGCCACTACAAGTGATTCCTTGGGCGTAAATCCAACAAGGGTGGAAAGTGACGCTGCAAACTGCATCGGATTACTTAACACGAGCTTGTCTTCGTATATGACTGACATGTTTTCTCCTTTGTGGTGCGCCCGAATCAGGGCATGAAAAAAGCCCGCCACCGGGATTGGTGACAGGCTGGTGAAACAAGAAAGACCCAGCGGATGCTGGGCCTAGTTGTCAGTTCCTCGTGGTCATCGTGACCAGGTCCTCAGAACATATTTCAGATACACGTATCCGAAGGACTCAATTATCTCACAGAAAGTCGTTCCAGTGCAAATGGATTTAGTCCTATTCCATATTACTTCTCAGTCGCGGGAAGGATCGCCATCCACGCGACAAGGTGGACGTCCCCGCGACTAATGGGGTAGCGCTTAGCCTTGCTCTCCGGAACAACGAGCCCAAGTTCGTCTACTAACTCGATAAGACGATCGGTCTTTCCATTGTCCGTGAGGGACTCGTCCCTTAGAACCTCGCGAACGATGTTGGTAACTCGCGCAGCCTGACCGCGTCGGTATACCTTGACGGCCGCGTCAACGTCCGCTTGGTTGCGGTGGTTGCTGTGGGCAAGTAGATGTTTGACGGCATCTCGGATGGCGGGCGGAAGGCTATCGCCGGAAGTGGATGCGTCCAAGCTGCCGTTCCACATGTCGATGATGTGCTCTTGTGTGGCGGCCCAGGCGTCGTAGGCGAGATCGATCCACGGTTCAGGCAATGTGGCTCCGACGTGGGGATCAATGGGGTTCGCCATGGTTAGAGCGGTGAGGGTGTCAGCGACTACGTCCGCACTGATGCCACGAATGTCGAGAGAGTCGGGATTCACCAAAGGAATCTCGACGTTGTCATCCGATGTCAGCGGGCTCTGCAAGCCGGTGCGAAGCGCATCGGTGAGAGACGTCGGGAGGGCGACGTAGCGAAAGATGGGGTCTTCTGTGCGGTTGAGAATCCGAGCGCAGAAAACGTAGCCCGGTGGGCGGTCGTTAGTGGTGAATCCCGATCCGACGCCGCCGGGCATAGATTCGAGATGACGCTCCAGAGAGGCGTCGGCGATGGCCTGGCGAAGCATGGCACGGAACTCCTCACCGGATATGAGACTGCCCGTGGAGCCGAGAAATAGTTCTGCGCTGCCACCTGCGATGGCCTTGATCTGGTCTTGCTTAGCATTAAACGTGATGTCCTCGCTCCCGGCGATGCCGGGCAGCACCTCGCCCTGGCCGATGGACTTCACTGCTTTGGTGAGTTTGCGATGCAAAATCGCCTCGAGACCGAGGAGGCGGTCGAGGTCTGTGTCCGGGAAAAAGCACCATAGATAGATGAAGTCGTGATCGGAACCAATGCGATCGACACGGCCGTGCCGCTGAACCAGGCGCATCGGGTTCCACGGAAGGTCGTAGTTGATGATGTTGTGAGCCTGCTGCAAGTTGACGCCTTCAGACAGCACGTCGCTGGCCACCAGCAGGTCAAACCTGTCGTCCGCAACCGGAGTTCCTGTGGAATCCCGAGGACCACCGGTTCGGGGCGCGAACCCGGCGACCGCGTCTTCTTGCCGAACGCTGCCAATGGGAGGCACTTCGGTTCGGCTGCGTCGATCGGTACCGGTGACGAATGCGAACCGACCGCGGTAGGGGGCCAGACGCGGGTCGTCAAGGATGTCTTCAATGTTGTCCTGGAGGTAGTGGACGGTGTCGGCGAAGTAGGAGAAGACCAGCACCTTACGGTCGTCGCGATCACGAACGGCCTTGACTTCTGAGTCAATGACGAGTTGTCTGGCTGCACGCTTTACGGCATCGCGGTCAGCTTCGGCGACAATCTTTACAAGAGTGTCGCGCAACGCATCTAGTTTCGGATCGCCACCGGTCGTGAGACCTATCTCGACGGTGTTGGCCATGTCCAATAGGAGAGTGATGTCGCTGCGGATATCGGTGACCAGCGCCTCGACGCGGAACTCATCAGCTGGCAAGTAGTCTGCAACTGACCGCCACTCTTCAAGGCTGGCTGGATCGTCGAGGTCGATACGGATCCATTCCCGCAGTGAAGAGCCCGAAGCAACGAGGCCTTCGCTTTCTATCAACGTCAGCAGACCGGTGAGGGTTTCGGCCATGGTGCGACAGGTCTTCGTGAACGCATGTCCCGATGATTCGAACCGCTTCAGTAGCCCCGAGCGGAGGAGGCCAGCGACCTGCACTTCAGCGGCCCGTTGGCGCTTATCCAGGTCGGCGTCCTCGAATTGGTAGCGCAATGGGGTGTAGCCGGCGAGGGTCAGTCGGGTGGCGTCGATACTCGTCAGACCCGCATCGGGAATGGCACCTGCAAAGAAGGGATCCCCGATATCGGGATCGACGTCAGCTCCGAGGGCGTGGGCGAACGTGGTGAAGAACCCCTCCAAGACAGGAGCGAGGTCGTAATCCACACGACGCACCTTCGGTTCGGGGAAAGTAATGGTGGCACCGGAATCATCCAGCTTCTGCCCGATGTAGTGATTGCGCACAAACTTCCGGGTCCTTCTCACTGCAACCGCGTCGAGGACGTCGAAAAGGTGCTCGGGGGAGAGGTCGTCAGGGTTGAGTTTGTCCACCGCCCGGAAGTGCGCTGACAGGCTTGGTATGCCGATTTCGGAGAACTCATCGTCGTGGACGATGAAGTAGGACAACAGTGAGTGCAGATCACCGAGTGCGTTATTAACTGGTGTCGCTGTCAGCAGTACTACTTGCTTGCGGGGGTTGCCCTTGAGGATGTCGATCAGTTCACGCGAGCGAAGAGTGTCTGTGTTGCGAACCGAGTGCGCCTCGTCGAGCAGCACGAGGGAGTACTCCTCAGGATCCCGGGGCACGTCGAGTCGCCAGCGCAGGCCACCAGGTGTGGTCTCCGCGAGGAGATCGTCATAGGAGATCACGTCCACCCAGCCGGCGAGGTGGTTCTCATCGACGTACGGCTTCCACACCGAGTTGCGAATGATCTTCGGTGCCACGATCAGGACGCGTTGCCGGCGGCGAACAGTGTCCTTGATCAGCGCTCCACCGACGTACGTCTTTCCGAGACCGACCTCATCGGCTATGAGAACGCCATTATGTTTCTCCAATATGCGCCGTGCGCGACCGACACCATCGCGCTGAAAGGGCAGCAGGTTTCGCATCGACGGGTCGGCATCGACCGATTCCTCATCCGTGCTCACCTGGCTGCCATAGGCCTCCCACAACATCCGTAGAAACACCATCCACGGTGTCTCAGGGACGACCTGTTCTTCGTAGAAGCCGGCGAGGTCGAACGGTTCCGCCTCATCCCAAAGTGCGTTGAACCAGTCACGCACCGCCGCAATCGTCGTCTGGTTGTACTGACCAAGGTTGAGCTCTCGGTTCCTCGACAGCCCGGCATAGGTGAAGTTGCTCGATCCCGCGATAACGCCGAGGGCTGGGTTGTCGATCAGGTACGCCTTGCCGTGCAGGAACTCCTTCGTGTAGCGCCTCACTTCGACACCCTCGGAATGAAGCCAGTCGATGAGCGCCTGAACCTGTCCACGAGCTTCCGAGGTGAACGGAACTAGGTCACGCTCAATCGCCAACTCCGCTTGCTGTTCCTTCAAGGCTTCAGCGAGCTCGTATTCCGCAGCGCGTCGAGCAGGAACGCTGCTGTCTCTCAGCACTACGGGATCCGTCTGGCGTTGCGGCTCTGCGCCCAGCATCAAGCGCACCGTGCCGACTCGCTTGAGTTCTTCAGCAATCAGATGCCAGCCGCCGACGTTGAAAAACGCAGATGCGACCGCGACTGACAAATCGGGGCGAGCAGCCTCGAAGGCCAGCATCTCGTTGATCGCCTGTGCGACGGTTACTCCCGAGTGAGGTTCGTTGGTTGCGAACTCGGGTCGACCGATCTGAGCGGTCACGTGGTCACCTTTGCGTCCCACTCGTCATAGAACTCGAGCACCTTGGCAAGCCGGGGCTCGTAATCCCATCCTCGGTGGAAGGAGGCGAACACCTGACCAACTTGATCACGTGACAATCCGTACAACAGGCTTACTATTGCGTCAAGTTCGCACAAGAGTGCACTCTTCTCTTCATCCGTAGTCACGGACCCGACTTCGACCCCAACTTTGCTGGCCCAGTCGGTGAATCGGTCGTCGACGGCCGCCAGACGTCCAGCAATTTTGACAACACGATCACGAAGTGGATGCCCAGACCCTGGATCCGGAATGGGGAGACTATTTATCTGTGGATAGTTGACATTGACTTCGACGACGTTCCGAGCGGCCCAATCTAATGGAATAGAGGACAGCACGCCTAAAAGAAAAGACTCATCCACTTCACTTCCGCGAGGGCGAAGGAAGTACGGGGCACCGTCCGCGAGGGTGGTATTCGGTGGGACGAGAGAAGCGATGATCGTCCTGGAGTTTGTGGAACTCGCAATCTTTCGGAACGCGATTCGCGGGTTCAGAGCTGGAAGAGAGGAGACATCTTCAACGTACTCTGTGGCGAACTCGGAGAAAGGCGACCGTGATGATGCGACACCAACGAGCCGGCGGCGCTGAAGTTCGTTGATGATTAAGCTTCGGTCTGCGCGGCCGTAGTAGATGCCTGAGTCGGGTTCCCACAAGTTAAACGATTCACCCTTATAGACAGGGAGTCCGCTTCCTTGGCCAATCTGGGTCAAGTCCATGAGGGGCTTGTCGGCAGTCGAGTGAAGTTCCGCAAAAGCCCTAAACCTCCATGGCCGATCGGTCGCGCCAAGAACTGGGGACAGCATCATCTGCTGGTAGATCGCAGCGGCCTCAAGCGAAGAGAGCATCCGGAATGCGTCACCTTCTCCCCACGATCGAAACTCTTGAGCAGGGAAGCTGATTGGCTCCCTTTCGACAGCGAGCTCGAAATCAGAAAGCGAGTGGGCGGGTCCGCGCAGATTCACCTGTTCTGAGGGCCGATGGGTCATTTGGACGGCGACGAGCGCAATCGTGTACTGCGGGTGAATGTCGAATGCCCACCGACTGGTATTCAGTAAAACGGTCACGTCCGTCCACTCGGCGCGCTCGAACATGAACTCGCGCCACTCCGCAGTTCCTTTTTCGGAAAGAAGCGATCTCGGCATGACTATTCCTAAGTGGCCATCCTGTCTCACTACTTGCGCGAAGCGCCAGGCAAATGCTTTGTAAAGATCGAGGTCACCTCGACCGATGCCCGGATAGGGACCAGCAATGACAATCTGTCGCATTGCCTTTGTCTGTGCGACGTCGGATTCAAACTCAGCAACGAGATCCGGTCGTTCCGCTCTGACCCGCTCGATCTGCACGTCCTGCTGATGCTGAGGTAAAGATCTCAAACCAGGAAAGCGCAAAGCCCACCAGCGGCTCGACTCGACTTTAGCCTTCTCCCAAGGAGGATTGCCGAGAACAACGTCGAAACCGCTTGGTTCTCGTTGGAACACCTCGGGGAAGCGCACAGGCAGGTGAGCGGCCGTGACGAACCGAGCTATCTCTTGAGCGACCTCTAGCTGCGGATGGGACAGGATCGCTGCCTCGAGGCTCAGAGCGTCGGCAACAGCGAACAACTTGCCTCCACCGGCAGAGAGCAGAATCTTGTCCGGATCAGTCCTAGCAAGGTGGCGGGTTGCCCGCTCGGCGGTGATGAGGTCGCAAAGTGCGGCCAGAGGTGCCAGAGCATTTTGGATGTTCAATTGGACTTCGCTTGCGGCGGTGACGTCAGCGATAGAAGCGTCCGCGATTGAGGCAAGCTGATCTAAGTATTTGCCAGCTCGTCCCATAAAGTCATTGAGTGCTGCGGGCAAAAGCCAGGAGTCACCTGATGTTTTGGTCTCGCGTTTTTCAGCCTCGTTAAGGGACTGGACGATCTCGTCCAAAGTGCCGACGCCAGTCAGGCTATTGCCGTGAATGAGTCCGTGGTTGAGGAAAGACAGAGGTAGACCTGGAACGAAGGTGTGAATCCAGACGGCGAGGCGGGCGAGTTCGACAGCGATTTCGTTGATGTCAACGCCGTATATGCAGCGTCGGGCAATCTGGCGACGGAGCAGAACGGCATCATCGATCCCCGAGTCGGTGGGGTCGAGCTTGAGCTGGTTAGCCGCTGTGGTGCGCAACGCATGAAGTTCGACGGCGACTTCCGGGAGCGGGTGCTCAGAAAGGAACGCGGTGAACCGTGCCTCGATGCGGTCAATTGCGGCGATGAGGAAGTGGGCGGAGCCCATGGAGATGTCGGCTACGCGGAAGTCGAAGAGGGCTTCGGCAGCGGACCGAGTAGCGCCACCCGAGATGAGGGCCTCGACTCGCTTCAGGTGGTCGGTGAGGGCGGGTTCGAGCGCGGTGTCGAGGAGGTGCTGCACTGCGAAGGGCTTGGTGAAGTAGGAGCCGGTGGCTTTACGTGATCCGGAGCGTGAGTGAAAGTACACCTCACCGGATGGCACAACGACCGTGGCTTCGGATTCGGCTGGGACGAACGTATCGGTCGCATCCAAAGTCAGATTCGTTTCAGCGATCCCGAGGCCTGAAGCGAGAAGGCCTTCATAGATCGTTCCGAACTCGCGGACATCCAGGGCACGGAAATCAACCGGCCCAAGAACGCCATCAGAGGTCTGGTCGATGAGCAGTCCGCGCAGAACAGGGCCGATCTCTGCGTTGGTGAGGCGGTCATCGTAGGTCGCAGCTCCCGACGGGTTCTTCACCGCATCCCGCGTGAACAGACCACCGTTATAAGCGGGGACGCCCATGCCTTCGATATCACCGGAATTGATGACATCCCAGACCTGAACTAGATCCGCCCAAATGCTGGTCGAGGTTTCAGAGAACGCTTGGCCAGGATCGTCAAGGATTCGCCGACCAAGAGTCTTGAGGGCGTTGGAGGTATAGGTGTCGTTGACGCCGTACGGCAGGAAGCCGCGATCCTCGGCGTAGGCGACAAATAGCAGTCGAAACAACACGATCATTGCGCGGTGGTAGGCCTCATCGAGGGCGGCCCGTTGTTCTTCCTTGGGAAGGTCGGTCACATGCATTGAGCCGGCCATACCGACGGCGAGAGAGGGGATAACGTCTTCATAGATGCGGTCCCGCAAGCGATCAGATAGCCCGGTGGCCCATCGAGAGGAATCACCGAGGAGCTGCCAGACAATGCCGCCCGGATTGAGTGCCTGCGGTGAGAACAGGAGGGCTAGGTACCCCGACTTGTCCTCGGTGAGAAGAGTGAGATCGACCTCGGCGAACGTCTGAGTCTGACCCTTGCGACCAACACCGATGTCGGGATCGACGGGGAAGAGTCGAACGACCGTGCCGCCGTAGACGATGAGCCAGTCAACTCCTTCGCGGCGGGCGAGCGCGAGTCCGTGCGTCACAGCATTGCTGCCGTGAAAGCGCGACAGCGGATTATCGAAAGATTCGTCGTCAGATAGCAGCACCGCTGCCGCCCGTCGGGAGCCGTCGTTGGCATCACGGAGAACCAAGCCGTCTTTGACGGGCTCGATCGAATATCCCAGACCGGTCAGGAGTTGGTCTCCGCGGCTCGTCAACAATTTCTTCGAGCGACCGCACAGATCACTCCAGTCAGGACGGTCAGGCTGCTGCTCGAGTACGTGAGTGGCAAACAGCCCCTCGTTCCTGAAGCCGGCTCCTACGCCTCCGACCAAAGTTGACAGCCTGCGACGCATGTCTGCGTGAAGCCCGAGTGGGCTGTCGATTGTCAGGGCGTGCGCAATAAGCCTCTCGGCTAGAGCTCGTTCAACGGGACTCACGGGAACGGCGTCGTTCGTGAGCCCCAAAAGCGCGGTGAGTTGCTCGCCATGGTCTGTGTATTGAACGCAGACCAGTACCGGGTCGGCGGATTTGCCTGCGCGGGCCTTCCAGAGGGTTTGCATGTCGGTCTTGGTTGGTGCGTGGGCTGATTCGGCCACGACAACGCTCAGCCCCGTGTCCTCATGGCCTTTTAGGACCTCACTGCTGGTGATGGCACTGGCAGTCCGTTTCCAGGCAACGCGGTCATCCCATTCGGGGAGGAAAATATCTGTCACCCCTGACCACCCCCAGTTAGTTCCCGACCTTCTCGTACAAGCCAAAGAGTACTGGGCTGGGCTGACACACATCGGGCGCTTCAACTAATGCAGCAGGCTTTGGCGTCACGTGGGAATACACCTTGGCAGTCACGTTGGCGTCTTGATGACCCAGTCGCTCGGCTACTACTACGTGTAACGGCTCAGCGGCCAATGGTCGGAGTTTGAGATTAGGCTTTCTGAATGCACCTGCCGGCCGGCTTGAGGCACGCGGTGCCTCCTCAACTAGCCTTGAGCCCTCAAGGTGGGGGTCAAGCATGACACAGTTAAATGCTCTGTTAGGTCAGATTGATACAGAGACCATGGTGCTCCCGGAGTTCCAGCGCGGATACGTGTGGAGTAGAGATCAAGTTCGTGGACTGCTTCGATCGCTCTATCTCAATTACCCAGTGGGTGGTCTGCTTGTATGGGAGACCGATGCTGACGCAGGTGCTATTCGCGGCAAAGAAGATGCACCGGCGGGAGTGAGGTCGCTGCTCTTAGATGGCCAGCAGAGACTCACAAGTTTATATGGTGTCATGCGAGGAAAACCACCAAAGTTCTTTGAGGGAGACTCATCAGCGTTCCTTGACCTCTACTTCAATGTGGTTGACGAGACATTTGAGTTTTATGCGCCTGCAAAAATGAAAACTGATCCACGATGGATCAGCGTTACGCGACTATTCACCGAAGGCATGAATCCGTTCATCGACCAGTTCCGTGGTTCAGAGTACGACGCCCAACTCGCGGACTTTCTGTCGCGCATAAGTCAACTTGCCAATATTGCCAACCGTGATTTTCATGTGGAAAAAATTGCAGGATCAGACAAGACCATTGACGTCGTCGTCGACATCTTCAATCGAGTGAACTCTGGAGGCACGAAACTGAGCAAGGGTGATCTTGCTCTTGCCAAGATTGCTTCTGCTAACCCCAAGACACGCGAACGTATGCGCGAGGAACTTGGCGTCTGGAAAGCTAATGGATACGACTTCTCTCTTGATTGGCTGCTACGTAACGTCACCGCAGTAGCAACGGGCCGTGCACAGTTTTCATTCCTTGATCAAGTTAACAGCAAACAATTTGATCAAGCTCTCCATCAGGCAAGTGCCTACATCAACACCATTTTGAATTTGCTAGCTGACCGGCTCGGACTCGACCACGGCCGTGTACTGCTCAGTCGCTACGCCATCGCAGTGCTCACGCGATACCTGCACTTACATGACGGGAAGTTCCCCGATAGGGCGAGCCAAGACCAAGCGCTGTACTGGTACATCCAAGCAGGTATTTGGGGACGATTCAGCACCAGTCAGGAAAGCCGTCTCTCTCAGGATTTTGAGACTCTCGAAACAGGAGGCCTAAAGGGTGTCATTGACACCATTGCACGATCCCGTGGCGGCTCACTCACCGTCTTGCCGGTGGACTTCACCGGATACAGCATGGGCTCGCGTTTCTATCCCATGCTGTACATGCTCACACGGGTCCTTGGTGCGCAAGACCTTCTTACCGGCGTTGAACTGCGCCAATCTTTACTCGGGAAACTCTCCGCACTTCAGGTGCATCACGTCTTCCCAAAAAAGCAGTTGTATGACGTGGACTACACCCGTGGTGAAGTCAATGCAGTGGCTAATTTCGCCTTCCTCACGCAGGAATCGAATCTTGCGATAGGTAAGAGGCCACCACTGGAGTACTTCCAAGAGATTATTGATGCACAGCATGAGGAGGCATTGCGGTCCCAATGGATCCCCTTGGATAAGGGCCTATGGACGATGGATCGATACCCGGAGTTCCTTGCGGCTCGACGTGAATTGCTCGCTGAGGCTGCGAACTCATTTCTGGAAAACTTAATCAAAGGCTCTGTTACCGATTCGAAGCCACAACCTCGTGGCCAAGTGATGGCAGAAACTGACGAGGATCCGCGGGAACAAGAAGTCACAAAGATGCTAGAGCTGTTGGCCGCTCATGCGGTCGTGCTACCCCAGCGAGATGTGGAAATTTATGATCCCAGTGGGCACCTGATTGCGGTTGCTGAGGCATATTGGCCCGATGGACTGCAACCAGGACGTGGCGAGCCAACGATGTTGGAACTTGATCACGAGCGCAGTGACATTGAACGTCTTCAAGCTCTTGGCTACCGCGTATTCACATCCACGAGGGCGTTAGTCACTTTCGTCGAGCATGAAGCCGCCGTTGATTCTGGGGCGTTGAGCGCATAGCACGGGCTTCAATCACCGGTAGCAGAACAATGGCCACGCTGTCCATTAGTAATCTGAAAGAAACACGGTCAAAGGAAGGACGCGCAGGGTCGCCTCGCCGCGATCGAAGACCGCTTGTCATCATGACAGGAGTAATATTAGAGATACCAAAAAAGGAGCGACACAATTAAGAGAATCATGGCTTTCGTGACAGGAACTGCCTTGCTGCTGGTGAGCATCGGCGCAACAAGTCCCGCATTCGCGGAATCTCGCTACACCATCCGAGGTTCGTTTTTGGTCGCGTCCCTTGAAGACCCATCAAACGGCACATTTACGCAGCCCAACCCCGAGGGAAACTTTGACAAAGGTTGCGCCCGGGGCGTCAACGGAGCGGACTCCCGCCTGCGTGTTGGCGCAAAAGTACGCGTCATCGATGGCAACAACCGAGTCATCAAATCTGGGAAGATTCTTGAGGGCTACTGGAATACGCCCGGCAGCACTCGTGGTCGCTGCGGCTACCTTTTTGAAGCCGTGAGGGTGCCGCGAGCAAACTTCATGTGCGTCACGGTCTTCGGAGATGTTGTCAGCCAGACCACCCCACTCGATGCCAACAAGCGAAACCTCATCGTGGATTACTACACCTCGAGTTACTACGGCCCAAACTGGCCCGTGATTGATCCCGAAAAGGAAGCAGCAAATCGCCTGTACAGAAGCCAATGCGTCCACCCGTGAACTGAGGGGGATTGAAACCTGCGAGCAGAAGCAGGACGAGGGATCGTCGCTGGTTGCACATCGAAAGTCTGCCTTCAGCATTCAAATTGTTGAACGACCTGTCTAACATTTTGTCTAACAATTCACACTGAAATGCCCTGAAACAGAGTGAATCACCATGCACACATGCTGACAAAACCCATGAGGCGTTGTGATGCATAGTGACTCACCCTGCAACAGTCGACAGACACTCGTAATGCGTAGGTCCGGGGTTCAAATCCCCGAGGCGGCTCCAATGGAAATGGGCCAAGCACCACGGTTGTTAGTTCCATTAATAATCATGCTGT
>Ga0247844_1005355_pt1 | contig 16426 bp, 19 predicted proteins | sample LaCtaG_FD_192421 | JGI IMG/M metagenome (GOLD analysis project Ga0247844, IMG submission 192421) | Freshwater microbial communities from meromictic Lake La Cruz, Castile-La Mancha, Spain - LaCruzMarch201714.5m_1 | ecosystem: Environmental > Aquatic > Freshwater > Lake | place: Spain: Castile-La... | reverse complement strand
CCACAACATTCGAATCGCTCGACGCCCTCATCGGGAAGGCGACTGACCACGAAGTTTCGCTCGCAAGCTGGATCAATGCCACCGGCTGGGCCGACGATCTCGCGCAGAAAAAGAGCAAGAAGAAGGTTTGCCGAAATAGGCCGAAAGACGCACCCCCAGGCCAACGCCCGATGCTGGTAGTGTTGGTGCACGGTAGCGCGATGTTCGGCTATCAGCTTTACGGTTCGGCCATGCCGGCGCTGCAGCCACCTGCCATCGAGCCAATCCACATCACGCGCGTTGACGCCGACTGGACTCTTGCGCGTGACCACAATCTTGATGTGCTCCGCGCGCGGCGCGAAAAGCGGGTCCTATTGCTGGGTGCCGGCTCGCTGGGCAGCCCTTTGGCTCGGGCTCTTGCTCGAGCCGGCGTAGGTCAGCTTGACATCGTCGACGCACAGGTGATGGGAGCCGAAAACACGAGCCGCCATGAACTTGGTCTTTCGGATGTGGGGTATAGCAAAGCTGAGCGGATCGGCGAACAGATCATGCAGGACGTGCCGGGCATCGTCTTACGAGGGTTCTTGGCGGAGGCATCCATTTGGACCACAAAAAACTGCAAGCCTGGCGTTTACGACCTCGTGATCGAATGCACAGCAGAGTCATCGGTACGTACGTTCATGTCCCATATGCGTGCGGCGCTTTTTGGCGACTGCCCCGTTATCCACGCGTGGACCGAACCGCTCTGCAGCGCCGCACATGTGGTGCTCTCGCAACCTGCAGTTACATGGCCGGATGACGACCCGGCCGATGAGTTGGTCAATGCAAGCGATCTATCTGCCAGTGACACGCGCATCAAAGTGGCGGCCTGCGCTGGCGGCTTCCACCCCTACGGGGCGGCCGATATCGAGTTGGTGGCAGCATTCGCGGCTGAGCGTGTGATTGCCGTGCTTGATGACATAACGCAAGTGTCGACTGTATGGTCTTGGGCGCGTTCCAGCGCATTCTTTGACTCGTTGCCCGTGTCAGTCAATACCCGTCCTATCGTACCGTCATCCAGTTCGAAATCCGACAGCGCCATGACGACCCGAGAACTTGCGACGATTCTGGGTCAACAATGACGGCGAGCACGCTGGTCTACCAGCTTTCGGGAGCGCGCTGGCAACTGCAGTTTGGCGAGAAACTGTTGCGCACGCTGCGCAGCCACGTCCAACACAAATCCTCGAGTCACGAATCAGTTGGGCAACTGTATTCCCGTGATCTCACCTCGGACTGCATCGTTGTTGAGGAGGCCACGGTTCTGACGCCCACGTGGGCGGCGTGGGCTCGGGTCCAGTTCGATCCGAGGCGGGCGGCGACAGAGCGCGAAGAAAAGTTCAAAAATGGCCTGCACTGCCTTGGGCTTTGGCACACGCATCCCGAGGCGTTGCCAACGCCGTCGGCTGAGGACAAGGCGCTTGCCAGGGAACACGCGCTTTTTGCCAAAGGCCAACTCACTGGATTGGTGTTCGCCATAGTCGGCACGCGAGCCATGCCGGCTGGGTTGCGGGTGTGGATAGATGATGGAGAGGTGCTACGGATGGCACCATCGGTTTCTCAGAATATCGTCTCACCCTAGCGCCTGCATGCCGCCGCTGGTCGGTTTGCTCGCGTGGTTGTAATAGGCTGATGGCACAGGTGCGCCCATGAGGCCAGAAGTCGGGGCCATCGGCCCGCTAAACGCCCTCGAAGGGGCGCACATCAGCAGCAATTCGGAATCGACCGCGTCAAACTCGGGCGGAATTTCTACATACGCGCGTTTTGCGCATATTTGTTCACCGTAGCCCTTAATCTTCCGAATGTCAGAGCCATCGGCTGCTTGATGGCGGTTAGCGTGAGTTCGGTCTGCGCTAGCGAAGGGCAGTCGCCGCTGCCGCTGCATTTCAGTCTCCTGGACGATCTGCGGGCCAGTCATCTATGAACGGCGGCTTTAGAGCAATGAATCTGTATAGATGGAATTCCGCAATGGGTCGAATCTTGATATCTGATCCGATGCTGGAGAAGTCGGGCTTCAGCGTGCGCCGTGCAAAGGCGGCACTTTAAGTACCGTTCGCAAGTCCAAGTCGATACCTCACACTCAATCCGCAAATCTATTCCTGCTCTTCGAGAACAGATGAAGGCAAACGAATGCTTCCGTAAACGGACCAAACGGTATCGATGTACGATTCAAGCGGTTCTTCTATCGGGTCGTACAGCGGGAGCTTTTTATTCTTGTATGTATTTATGCGGTGATGAACGATCACTGAGACTAATGCGCTAACTCTGACAGTCCAATAGTCGTACATGTCTTGCGAAATATCGGTTTCTGAAGGCATATACATGTCTATTCCACGCATTCCAAAAGCCATCTTTTCCCATACCCCCTCATCGTCCGGATGTGCAATGTCGAGCTTATCGAGGGGATGTAGAGAAACGAAATATTTGGCCACTTCGCGATGAACAATGCGCGATCGATGCTCGATGTTAGATACCATATAAATTCCTACTTTGTTGCACGAATAGTCTGTCAGTGTTGTTAATGCTATTGATCTTTACCCAATGATTTGAGTGACTTACGTCACAAAAATGTGATTTCTTACAAGGCCCTGAGTTTGCTGCGAACCAGAGCCTTTTTGCGCAGGATAAGAGGTCCGTAGAAAGTACCCCAGAGGTCAGGTGATGTATTTTTTATAATGGCAAGCGCTCTTCATTCTTCATCATCGTATTCGTCGTCCATCGACTCCTCGTCGACTTCGAAACTCGCCAGACCCTCTGGCCATCTGTGATTTGGCCAGTACCAGATTTCATCCAGACCAAGAGAATCTACGAGGTTTCCACGAGGAATTCCGAGGTCGTTGTCACCGCGGCAGTACTGGATGGCGACACACTTTTCGCCGTACATATACCGCCCAGAATACGGTCTGGGTTCAAAGCCGAGGGACAACAGCTCGTCAATGAGGGCGTGCGATATGGATGCAGGTGCGTCATCATATGAGCGTTCTTCGCTGAGATAGCGCTCAAGCATGCTCTCCATCGCAGCAGCCCGTGCAGATTCACGTGCGATTTCATGGGCCATAAAAATGATGTTCGTGCGGCAGTGGCTGCATTTGGTGTCCACATAATGGCGCCCCACCGGGTTGGTAGTAGCAGGACTGCCGTAAATAATCTGGAGCATTGCGCGTGCGTTTTCCACAGCCTCGTCGGCTGCATTCATCGCAATGTTTTTGATCTCAGAGAGAGTAACGGGATGGGAGGTGGATGGGTTGGACTGTTGCATAGTTGCTTTCGTTTAAATAGGTTGAATTGGTTTGATCGTGGGTTGTAATTTGCTTACTCTGCGTGCATGGCAGGGGTCGATTTCTTCGTTTTCTTTTTGTCCATGCTGGCCACTGCCTTACGTGGTTCGGCTTGAGAAACCAAGACAATCGCTAGGTCGCGTGAGTGCGCCATAGACGGGTACTTTTCCATCAGTTTTGCGTAGCTCTTGACCTCTTATTCGAAGCCTTCCACACCATGAATATTGGCGACACGTACTGAGCTCCTGCCATGTGTCATCTCGCTGTAGGGGTAGGCCCTGGATGGCGAGCGGATGGACCTGCAGCAATCGCACTTGCGGCCCAGGTGAAAGCGGCCACCATTGTCAAATTCACCGGCCGGATTCACTTTGCGATTCTTCAGTGCGTTGTACTCAAGCGCAGCCTTAAAGATTCCGCGGTCAGAGATCGCTAGACCAAGTCTTTTGATCTCAGCGCGCGTCATTTCAGTAATGCATTGGGTCATCATGTAGTTCCTTCATTTAGTTCGTTAATGGGCTTTCCAACTGCAGCGGTTGGGTGCAACTGCTGCGGTTCTGGAGCTCTTGTCTCCATGTCGCATAGTTTTCCCATTTGAAAATTCCTGTGGTGTGACTGCTGTCACAGAATCTGTTGACCCCGAGCTGCACACGATAGGGTGAGGATGTTTCAACCGGGTTTTGCATCCCATTGATGCTTGCATGGGTGTCCGCAGCGAGCTTTTTCGCCAAATATTTGCATCGTGAATCAATCGGTTCTATAAGAAGCGATGCGCTGGAAACGGGAACGGGACCCCTTTGATGCCAACGGCTGTTATGGAGGAGTCAGAGCGCAAATCTCTACGAACGGAGTCGCGGCAATACTGGCGATGAACTACCCGCGCAGCGTCTTGAAAATGGAACTGAGGAGTAGTATGACCATGCGTTAATTGTTGCTGCGGCAAGGCTCACCCATTGAGCTTGGTTTTGCCCGACGATGCGCTGGATGAATAAACAGAATCTCTGGCTCAGCCCGAGAGCCTGACACATACAAGACTGCGCCAATGAGGCTTTTCACTCCATTAACCACCGCATCCAAATTGAAGATTCTGTCCTTCCTTGCAGGCTTGGGCCTGTTGATTTTCGGGGCGCTTTGGCTGGACTACTCTGATTGGGACATTGGCATCAGTCTCCTGATGGCAACCTCAACCCTCGCAACAGCACTGTGGGCCACTTCAGTTCTTTGGGAGCGTCGATGGAAGTGGCTGGCGTTGGCTGTTTTCTGGGCATGGTTGAGTGTCGATGGTGTCTACTGGGCTTATTGGAGTTACGTCAACCCGGCAGCCATGATCCGGGAAGGCCAGTGGCTCGCGTCTCTGTGTTTGTATGCCCTGTGTGGTTTCAACTGGTTCCGTTTGGTTCCCATGGCAGCGGAATTTTTAGATCAGCGGGCCAACGCAAAGCGGACGACACTGTCGAGCGGCGGTCGCCCATGAACATTCCGCGGCACGGTCTGATGTCCTACAAAACGCTGGAAGAGCATCGGGAATGGCCCTTGAAGTACCGGCACTGGATCTTGGATGTGGCTGAGGTGGAGCAGGAAATCTTTGTCTGTGTCGACGACTTACACAAGTTCCATCCAGGTCTTCCACCGGTCAAGGACTTGAAAGTGTCCTACCGCCGTGTGATGTTCTTCGTGAAGGATGGTGGGCGTCATTTCATTTCGGATTCCGGACTGCGTCGCCTGATCAAGGCGACTGCCAAAAGCCACGAACACATGGAGGCGCTCAAATTCCTGGATTTCTTCGAGCGCAATTTGCTGAAACAGGTCACGAAGAAACGCAGTCATGCCGAACTCGACGAGCGCAACAAGGTGCAACAGGCGTTTGCTTCAACGATCCATGATGGGCCGATTGCACCGGCCCAAGCATCTCCACGTTGGGATATGCCAACCGTGCCTGTAAACGAATCGGGTGTCGCGCAATTAATGCCCCCCGAGCTGGACTGGACAGAGCCGATTCCGGAAAACACACCCTTGGCCAAACTGAGTGTGCGTGAATGGGTCGTCTTCCAAGCGAATGCCGCTCGAAACAGTCTGGAGAGCTTCTGGTACGGCGAGCGCAACCTGTTCGCGACCCTTGTTCTTGGCATTTTTGTGGGCTTTTACCCGGTAATTCAGCTCGAAGCCTTGTTGCCGGAAGACATGGATTGGGCGGTGCACTTCCGGTTTGTTCTGTGGTGGAACCTTTTGATTCTGCTGGTAGCAATGGCGTCGGCGGTTTGGTTCGGAGTCAGCATGACACGCAGCATGTTTCGCACATGCCGAACCTTGGACGGATTCTTCTGGGGGATAACCGTCTACCTATTGACGTTGCCTGTGCTGTTCTCCATCGCATTGCAGACCTGGAGTCTGAATTTGCTCGAAGAGTGGTGGGACTCTGTAGCCGGGCGCTATCGTCCAGCGCAGGTATATGCCGACCAGTTTCTGGGCAGAATCGTTGTGAAAGGACAGTTGCGCTTTGGAAGCTCTGTTGAACTGGAGAATGTGCTCAACACTAACCGCAAATACACCCTCATCGAAATTGAAAGTCCAGGTGGATATGTGGTGGAAGGGGTTCGCATGGCCAAGCTGGTGGCGGACCGAAAACTCGACGTCGTCAGCCTAGAGTATTGCGAGAGCGCTTGCACGCTCATTCTGGCCTCGGGAACTGAGCGATTCCTTGGTCCCAAAGTCGAGGTCGGTTTTCATAGATCAGGTAGACGGTATGGACCGGTCAGTGATGGGTGGTCTGCGACGGACCACCAGATGGCGAAGTTACTCAAGGGTAGGGGCGTGGATGAAAAATTCATACAGAAAGCTTTTATACCGTCTATTGAAGGTATGTGGTATCCCGAGCATGGCGAGATGTTTTCCGCCGGGTACGCCACGCTGAAATGGTCAGAACGCAGATTCGGATATTAACTACCAGTAGGGAGGCAAGAAATGCCGGGACATGGTGATCACTGGTTTGCTGTTTACGCAAAAGACACAGAAATAGAGTCTGTCATCAGACGCGACTTGGTCGAATCCAAGCGGATCGACTTCTATCCTTGTGCTGATATTGTCAACGTCACTGAGCGTCCGGCTTTAAAGTCATTTCACGCAGCTGGTGGGGTGTGTTTAAGTCATCTTGCGACTGGACTTATTCTGCTTGCCATCAGTGTGAATTTCTGGATCTTTATGGTGCGACAGCACCCTGAATTGACCTTTGCCATGTTTAGCTCTACTGACCTGTCTGCGAGCTCCTAATGGCCTGTGTGCTTGTTAGTCGGCTCTGCAAATTCGTCGAGCGCTGCCATTGCGGCTTGCCTAGTAATCCAGGAACTTAGGATCGCAGCGGACTCCTGCTTACCAGCTTTGTTTGCAATTTGAAGTGCTTTAGCTGCTCGTATTGGCAGTGTTCTTGGATCTGTGTCTGAGTCCAAAACCTTTGTCAATAAAGATCCATTCCCAAGTGATGCCGCCGCTTCAATGGGTGTCATTCTGCTAACTCTTCGCCATACAGGATCGTACGGCAATGCCACTCCATTGGTGCGAGCACGATTTGCGAGTAGGACTAATGTTGTATCTAAATGTCCTTTATGAATCGCAAGGGAAATTGATGTGTGAATTATTCCGTCATGATCAATACCTTCGCCAAAAGAGCCGCAAGCCTCAACATCAGCACCATGATCCAATAATGCCAAACATATATCCGCGCGTCCTTCGCCGGCTGCGATTAGTAATGGTGTATATCCATTTTCATTAATTGCTTCAGTGTCAGCGCCCAATCGCAATAAATAGATAGTTATATTTGGAACATCAAGACCACCTACTATGTGCAACAATGTACCAATATAACTCTCACGTCCATAATTAACATCCGCACCACGTCTGATTAGTTCCGAACAAGTATCTATTTTTCCATTCAATGCAGCTTCCTGAAAAGCTGTTTTACCTGAACGATCAAGATCGTCAACAATAGCGCCACGGTCAATTAGCATCATGCAAATATCTGTATGACCTTTTTTTGCGGCTGCTGCTAGTGGCTTATATGTCGCTTCGTTGTTAATATCTGCACCTCGATCAATCAACATCGTGCATAAATCCATTCTTCCATTACACGCCGCAGCCCATAACGAAGTATAACCAAACCGGTTCATTGCATTAACGTCCGAACCGCGATCTATTAGCATTAGGCAAATATCGGCATAACCAAAATCTACTGCTTGCATTAATAACGTATTGCGATCAAATAGATTATCCACATAATTATTTATTTGCAATCTATCAGTATTGGCATCCAATAAATTACAACATTGCTCAATATTTCCAGTTTCAATGGCTAGGAACAATAAGTCATTATTTTCTTTTAAACAATCAACCATTATCTTCCCTTGTTCTTGTGAATATTTCTGGCAGCCCAAGATTTTGCTTTATCATTTGCGTCAACACGACACTCTGAGATGACCTTGGCCATAGATAGCTCTACTGACTTCGCTTTAAGCTCCTGAGTGCTTGTGGGTTCTATGGTGGGCTCTTCATATTCGGCGAGTGCCGCCATTGCTGCTTGCCTGGATATCCAGGAGCTTAGGATTGCTATAGACGAATCTATGCTTCCGTCTTTTGCTATTTGAAGTGCCTTAGCCGCTCTTATTGGCAGTGAGAGCTTGTCATCATCAAAGCTCAAAACATTGTTGAGCAAAGCTCCATCTCCAAGCAATGCGGCCGCTTCCAACGGAGTTTTATTATAAGGAAAATAATTAAGTGGTTTCGCTCCATATGCTATTAAAGCATATACACATTTCTGATAATTACCTCCAAACGAAATATCGGCACTATTAAGTTCTTCGAATATACCATCTTGAATACGTACTCCGCGATTCAAAAGCTGTAGGCAGATTTCAATATAACCATGAGAAACTGCATTAAAAAGTGGCTGATCATAGAAATTTGATCCACTATTTACATTTGCTCCGTTGTACAGTAGTACTTCAAAAGTTGACCTATTCCCAAAATATGCAGCGAGACAAAGCGGACTTTTCCCCGAAAAATCTACAGCCTCAATATCGGAGCCAGCATCTAATAACACCATGCAGATTTCAGTTCTATCTTGAACTGTTGCGTCTTGCAATGGACTATGGCCACACCTATTTTTCGCATTAATGATTGATTTGTCTAGTAACGCCTCCCGACAAAGATTAATGTCTCCCGCTCCAATAGCTTTAAACAACGCATCAGCATTTTTATTATTATTGAATTGATTAAACATTGAATCCACCATAACTGCAAATATATTACTATTATGACACATGTGTCAACTATCTGCAATTAGACGAAAGCTAATCAACCTCGCCTCCATATCAACGTTGATTAATAATATTATTGGATTGCAAAAATGGAGCTGTATCGATAAATAAATCAATGCAAGCGAAATGAAAATAGAAATAAGATTGCAGTATTTGGAAATGCATGGCAATAATAAGTGATTTAGCGCGCCGAAGATAATGCGGTGCAGGGGAAGCCAATTGCCACGAAAGCTCTCTTCCGCATTTGGTAGGTCGTCATGCAACAACGGTCCATTACCGGCGAAGCGGGGCGATCCGAAAGAATAGAGCCCGCACAAGGCGGGCTCCGGATGTGAGGGGAAGTCCTGAACTCTGTTACTTTCCCTTTGGCCTGCTGGTGCTGACCTTTTGGGTTAACGCCGACGCTGCCACCGATTTGACGGCGGCTGGCGTCCGCGGGTTGCTCAGCAGCTTCGCAGCCGTTGATGCTACGCGGGCGGAGGTTTGCTCATTTGCGGGTTTTTTTGTGGACATGATTTTTTCCTTTTACAGTTCGCGGAAAGTGGAAAGACGGGAAACAGGTCCTACTGATTCCCGTCGTGAATGGATCAGGCAAAAAGCTGCATCTGACCCGGATGTGAGCGCCAGTGCTGGCACACAGACTCCCGGCGTCCGAATCGGGACCGGCTGTATGCGTGTACGAAGACGCTTCTCCAACGGTTGTAGGCCATGGCCAACTCCTCATGAAGATTGAGGGGGTTTGGGCTTGCCAGCACACCGCGAACTGGTAAAATTCGTTGTCCGTTCAAGACATGATGTGCATGGGTGGTTTGGTAGCCCCCTAATCACCTCACCAGAGGTCCTGAAGTGTTAGTCGCACTTCAGGACCTTTTTCTTTGCTATTCGCCGGTACCGCGTTTAAGCCCGGTGGGCTTCTAAAACGCTCAGTTATAACCAACTCAGTCATGTCCCCTGTGCCACGGCACGAAGTTCAATTCCGTCTTGGTAGGTTGATTCTACATCTATCCCAAAATAGGAACAAGGCATCTAGCATATTTCCCAAAATTTATCGCAATGAGATTTATGCGGCGAAAGTCTGGCTAACTTGTCCTGTCTTGCCGATAAGGTGCGATAGCAGGCGGAAGTTTTTCTCTTCATGTCGAAGGCGACCAGCCACGATGGCGGGATGTACGCCAATCTCATCTGCATACGCGATGACATCGTCAGACGCGAGTGTTTGGCGGACTTTGGCTGCGCTCCAACTTTTGTTGGGGATTAATGCCTCCTGTGCCATTGCATCTGCCTCACCTTCCACTGTTTGCACGTTGGTGCGATCCAGATCGTCAATGAATACGGGAGTTTCAGGCTTTAGGTGCTTGGCAACGTGAGCCAACTCATGCAGCAGCGCAAACCAGAAGTTGTCTACTCGGTCATGCCGCAGGGTCAGTGCAACGATCGGACGATCGTTGTCTAGCATCGCGGCACCATCAAGGAATGTACGCTTGAAATGCTTTTCGATAACGAGAGTGATGCCGTGACGGGCAAGGTGCTCCTTGGCAAGCTTTGGGCCTTCGTCAAAAGCGGACAGCTTAGCCAGTTCACGCAACCACTCCGGAGTGATGGTTCCATGCTTGTATTCCCGACTTGAAATTACCTCCCTGGCTTTGCGCAAAACACACATGCGCCAAGCCAAGATGGCCATTTCATCGGCTTGGCGATCGCCACGCTGATGCAGGGGGGCACGCAGAAAAGCGGGTTCCATGCGTTTGGGCAGAAGATCTTGCATGAACTTTCTGACCAAATCCTCGGCGTAGTCCTTAAGTCTTTGAACGTTCCCTTCAAAGTCGCCGAAGCATCCCCGTTCAAGCATTTCTTTCAGTGGGAAGCGCGTGAAATCCATCTCAGGCTCTTGATCGACCAATGAGCTGTCGGTTTCGACATCTTCAATCAGAATGTCCGCAGGGATACCCAGGCCTTGGTTCAATCTACGAATCATGGGCAGGGACAGAGGCCGTTTGCGCGATAACACCTCAGAGACCTTGGAAATTGAACCGATGTAGGGAATCAGTTCCTTACGGGTGAGCTGCATCTGGTCCATGCGGAAAAGGATCGACTCGATTGGGTCGGCCTTTACATGAGGAACTGTTTGACGCTCGAAGTCCTGTATGACCAATGCCAGCAATTCGAGTTCGTTTTCTTCCTTGGAGTTGGGCTTTGGATCAAGCGACATGAGTACAGACAAGCGCGCCATGTTTGCCTCGTAGTCCTTCGCACTTTTAATGATCTTTACATTCATTGCCATCTCCATTTATTGCTAGCGCACATCACTTAGATCTGTTTAAAACTTCTTTTTGCTGTACTCGGCGTGAGTCCCCACCCATTCAACGACCACCAGTCCGTTTTGATATCTGACCTTGACAACAAGCCGATATGAATTGCCCTTTATGTCAAAGATGACCCGGTTGTCGGCCAGGAAATCTGCACTTCTGTACCTCTTCTTGATGTCATGTGACGTTTGCCAGGTCTCGCGCTCGACGTCTGTTTGCCACGCATCCAGCTGACCTCGAGAGGCCGCATGATTTTTTTTGAACGCCTCGAGGATGGGTAAACCCAGAATTCGCATGAAGGAACAGTGTGTGCATAGTCAGTCTCGTATTATATTTCCCAAAAAGGGAAAAATCAAGACTAACAAGTGAAAGTTGTGGGAAATGAGCTTAACCTAGGACCAGTAGACCTCGTACATTGTGGTCCGAATGATGCATCAAGCATTCTTGCAGAAGCGAGGACGTTTTCGTGATGTGAAACGGACAATTTCTAAAAGCGGGGACAAGTAACGTAAACTTGCTTCAAGGCTTTGGAGATTGGATTTGAACCGTCGTCCGCACTCCACCACCAAGATTCGGTTTCAGATAGTCTCAGGAACCCTCAAAACCCGTCCTGGCACTAGCTACAGCGGGTTTTTTGTTGATGCGCCCGGCAGGGCGCACTTACGCGGAGGTGAAAGTCCTCTACTCGCCCGGCAACGGGAGGAGTTAGCCGACGGCAAGGGCTTCGCGGGTGACTGCGAGTCTGAAAGAAGCCCGAAGGCAAAGCGCTGGCCAGACGTGCAGGAAGTGGATACCAGTGCGTGGTAACCCTGCATTCGTACCGGAAGCACTGTTTCTGCACAGGCAACGGCTGCTACTTTCAGACTAGACGCAGAATTTCTTACAAAATTCGTCGGCCGTGCAGACACACTAAGTGCTGAACTTGATGCGTGCCAACGCTATGTCGAAAAAATAACTAAGCATTAGAACGGATTTTCAGGCGCAAAGCCGCATTTTCTGCTTGAAGTTTTATAACAATAGCTTTATTGCTATTAGCTATATGCATGTTGTTTTCGGCACGTTTGAATTCTGTTTTATAGTCAGCTAGTAGGTCGTTGTATTTTAAAACTATTTCATTAAAATTCACACGTATATGCTGATAGAGCTGATACGCATGAACCCAATTGCTGTAATAGTAGTCTGATACATTTTGCTCTTGCTGGCGGTTACGTTCCATAGCTTCTGTAATCGCACGCAGGCCATTATTAAAACCACCTAACAGCATTTCAACCCCATGTGTTGCGTTAAACCCAAAATTATGTTCAGACATAAAATGTACCCTTATGATGGGTACAATTATAATATTTAAATCATTAAATATGTTGAATATTTACGCCTTGATAGGTACAAATAGCAACATAAATAACGCACATTAAAACCTCACAGTAACGTAACCAGTAATCAATTTATTGGGTACAAAATGGCTAGTAACGTTGATGTTTCGCTATCGTAGCTTCATCGCTTACGAGAGAGTCACATTTCGCGCACGTAGAATTCGACAGCGAAGGAAACTTTTGCCAATTTAAGACCTTTGTGCCGCACTTGGGAACATGGTGATTTAGGTAAACATAGTGGCAAATACCCGTGTCGATATCTTCAACAACTTCGATTTTCTTACGATCGCGGAACATTGCGCTAACGGATGCTCCGAATCGTTGGAATTCGTTGACGATCTGTATGTAGTCCGTTATCGAAGTTGGCAGCGTTAACGTAAAACCCTCTTTATCGTGAACGGGTTCTGTTACTTTGATATCTGAGCAGCCGACTTTGTTTAGCACGAAGCGCCTGTTTTGCCAAATTCCCACGAAGCACATTTCCGTTGTTCCCGTTACTCTTAAAGCCTCGAAAGTCCTTATAACTCTCTTTGCCTTTGCGTGTGCTAATGAACTGAATGAGTGCTTCATATTTTTTCTCGTCACTGGGTTTTGTAGGCGTGCTTTTTTACAGCGACTGGGATTCTCATTTGAGAGAACAGACCTACTAATTTATCTACATCTCTGTAAAAAAAGGCATAACATTCTTTTTAACAGGCTGGAAAAATTCGAATAATAGTCTTGAAAATTCTGATTGTTGTTTTATATGAATTATTCCTTCAGTTGAATAAAAGCTTGAAATTCAATAAGACCTAAAACCTCTTTAGGATCTGAATAAATTCCTGCATTTACACCGAATTTAGTACCTTCTATTTTTCTTGAAATGCCAGGAGCTTTTACAGAGTAAGCACCAGTGATGAAGCCACGGCTGGTAATATCGATCTTTATAGCGTCTTGCCCCTGAATGGCAGCGCAGTCAAGGAGGATGTAAACGTCGTTTACAGTTAAATCAGATGAGTGGAAATCAACGCAGGAAAATTGACGTAAATCTTGAAGTTGTTCTGCAATCGTTGGTTTTACTTCGATTAACGTATCAGCGAAAGCTTTTAATGAAGATAAGATTTCAGAAGGTCTTGATCCTTGAATTCTTACCCATGCTACATTTCCTGAACATAGAACTGGTTCACCTTCTAAAACTACATTACTAATCATACTTACCGCAATTTTATTTTTATTGGCTAAAATGCAGACTGTTTGACTTCCTTCAAAATAACCCAAGTATCTATTTAAATCATCTATAGTCATCTCATTAATTTGCTTGTTCATATTATTGTTCTCGTTACTGTTGCTAGTGTTGTTCTTTAAAGAGTGATTACATAAACTGAAATTTGCTTGTAGTCTGCCAGAGTTACTCCATACATTTCATATTCTGAATTAGTGTGTTGAATATGAATATGTTTTACGACTTTCCCTAATGCTTTCCCCACGGCTTTTTCAATAGCTTCATAAACATCTGCTCCGCACGCAGTGATTGTTTTTCGGCTATTTGTGAATTCGACCAGATAATTTTTCATGTTTTATTTCCTTGATGTTTTTAAAAGATGCACTTCGCTCAATTCATGTATTAAATGTAGAACAAAAAAAAGCCCAGTGCTTGAATGCCGGGCTTTAACTACCATTTATTTTAAGTGGTTTCTATTAAAAATGGATAGATTGCTAGTTTAATGCATTCATTTAGTTAATTTAGATTTTTTAGATTGATCGAGAATTTATTATTCTTCTTCTAATGCATGCCACTTTTAAATCCAGGAAGTCCCATTTTCTCGCAAAGATCAGAGTAACAGTCCATGGCGATAAAAACATCGTCATTTGTAGCGCAGAATTCCATGTCTTCTCTCGTGTATTCACATTCAACACGAAGTAAATATGACCACCAGTACATCGGTAAATCATTTTTGATGCTAAGCATCTTAATTTCGTATTTATATATCACGAAGTGCATTCTCCGCGGCTTTTCTGCTGTCTAGAATTAAGCAGATATTTTCAGCTTTTTCAATTTGACTATGGCAGTCTAAAATTTGGACTACTCCAACATCGAAACGAGTAACTGAAATGGATCTACATAGTTGGATGTGCCTTCTTATGGCTTCATCGCTTTCTATTAGCGTCGTAAAAGCTTCCCAGAATTCATGGTGTGCCAGGTACTCAGCTGCAATCATTGGATTTACATCGCCGTAGCAACCTAAATTTTTATCAATAAAGACAGTTGGGTTGTCGCACATTTGATGTGTGATGCTGCCTGCTGCAACATCAACAATGAGCCCAAAAGGACTCAAAACCCTTACAATTCCATTTTCACAAGCGCGGCGCGGCGGTGGATTTTCCACTTCAACTATCGATAGATAGCCATCGTTTTTCATGGTGAGTTTTTGGTGGGTTAGCTGTACAGCACTGTGCTGTACAGTGGTGACTAATCAAGGGGTAGTAAAAATAAAACCCAATGAAATCAACAACTTACGAAAGACAGCAGAGCTACGAACCAAGGGGTCGTGGGTTCAATTCCTGCCAGCCGCACCATATAGAACAAGGACTTACGCTCGAAAGGGTGTAAGTCCTTTCTTCTTTCTAGGGCAAAGTGCCCAACAAAGTGCCCAACATCCCCAGTGGCTAAGAGTGGATACGGATGGATACTTTGCAATTACCCGCAGCGTCCAACTGTGATCTGTTGGGCACAAATTGGGGCACTTCCAGCATTTGTGCCCAACAAGTCTCGTCAATCACCACAGAACTGACTTTTGTAGCTGTAGCTGGTGCAAGGATGACCAGCACCGTAGACAGGCTGAGTGGTAGTCAGGATCAACCACGGTGTCCTTGAAATTCCCGTAGTCGATAGTCTTGACCTGATCAGTCATAACTTGCTCGACATGCTTGCGATGAAGGCGGCACCTGAACAAGTAGTCTGCATCCTGCGTCTCAATCACTGTGCTTTGCGGAAACAGGGCTTCCAAGTGTGATTTGACCCTCGCACGAACCAACAGGTTGTCCTTGTGGTTATGGTCTTGAACGATGGACACGAACCCCTTAGAAGTGAACAGCCACATGGAATCGTCCTTCAGTGAGTTGCATGTCTGGGAGCCGTAGCACTTGCCACTGCTTCAAAAGCGGGAATTTCCGTTTGCGTTGGGATGCAATGCCCCTGCTCAATCAGGCTTGACAACCACTGGGTCAGGAACTGGTTCAGGTCACGCCGGGCACGAACATCCACCATCATCCCGCCATTGGTATAAACAGTTCGGTATCCATAGGTGTCTTGATAGCTCAAGGCTTCTGCCATGCATTTGGAGGGGTAAACGGCAACCTCCATATCGGGGTCGGCGATCATGTCGTGAGAGGGGTGCTTGTAGTAGTGGGACAAGGCAATGATTGTCTTGTCGGTACCCCGTTTGAGTACGTCTAAATTTAAGTCCATGTAACCACCCACAATTGACTTTCCGCTTTCTTCGATGCTCTGAAGGTTGGGCACCACCATCAACAGCTTTTTGTAAATCTGCTGATAAAGGTCGCCGCCGTTATTGCTTGTTGTCAGATCGAAATCCTTGTTCTGAGTGTGCTAGCGGTGATGGACGAGCTATCTTTATGCTGGAAATAATTGGGCGTGAATCCGTGCGGTTTGCCTATGCAGGGCTAAAACAGGCTCAAGACGTTCTGCGGGTGTGGTGCCTTCGGCGTCCAACTGATAGCCCCCAGCAAGTGAAATTACAGTAGGTACCGACCCAAGCTTTTCAAATACAGTGCGATCACGCGCTGCCAATTCTTCAGTCGTATGCAAGCCACCCAACAAATCGTTGATGTGTCCGTCCACACCAGCGTTAAACAGCACCAAATCAGCGTCAGAACAGTCTGCAATGGCTTTGTTTAGCCAGCGCATGTAGCGACCATTCAGGCAGTCTTGACGCGAGTTGAAGAACTTTCCTTGTGAGCGATGCACGATCCATTTCAGACCAAAATGCTTAATGATTTGATCGCTGCCATCGCCCCAGTGACGGTCACCATCCAAAATTGCAACTCTATTGACCAACCCCATTTCCTTCATCACCATCGCAGCGACTAGCAAGCTATTGAACGTGCAGTACCCGGCTCCAAAATCTACTCCACTGTGATGGCTCCCGCTG
>Ga0247844_1005353_pt1 | contig 16428 bp, 9 predicted proteins | sample LaCtaG_FD_192421 | JGI IMG/M metagenome (GOLD analysis project Ga0247844, IMG submission 192421) | Freshwater microbial communities from meromictic Lake La Cruz, Castile-La Mancha, Spain - LaCruzMarch201714.5m_1 | ecosystem: Environmental > Aquatic > Freshwater > Lake | place: Spain: Castile-La... | reverse complement strand
CGTCATTCAGGGAAGCCGACCATCCGTCGCTTGTCGGATCGGCAGCCATTTGATCGAGCACTTGCTTCGCAGCCGCGTCGCGGAAACCGTCGTTGGAGGTGCAGAAGGTTTCGCGAACTGGCACTTGCTTACGCGTGCCGTCCGGCTGCAGTGCGAACCAGTCGGGGTGGTCGGCGTGGTATTTCTCGTACCATCCATGGAAGGCGTGGCCGGCATTCAGGCGAAGGTGGGAGCCAAGGCGCGCGGTCTCGAACCACTGGAGACCGCCGGCATGTTTCTTCAAAAATTGCGAGTAGTCGATGCCCATCAGTTCGATTCCATCGGCCATGCGCCTGGTGAAACCGGTGAGGGCATCCCGATTCGGGAGCTTGAATTCGGAGCCGGCCCGTGACTCGGATCCTTCGTTGTGGTAGGCGCTGCCGATGGCGCCGAGGTTTCTCAGTTTGCGGATCGCAAGGGTTGGCGCATCCCGTGTGCGGTATCGCGAGGCAGCAAGCGTTGGATTATGCGGCCGCACCGTGCCGGTCTCGCCCGGCCAGAGCCACCGGACACCGGCGGTCGATTCGAGAAAATCGAGGACGGCGAACCGCGTGCCGTAGGTTTCCAAGCCCCGGGCACTACGGTCGCGCCCGAGCATATAAATGGCATTCCCGATGGGCTCTATCCGGTACCCCTCCTCCGGAAACACCCCGGGGTCGAGATCCCGTGACTTGCCGGTTTCGGTTTCGCCAACAACGAGGGCTGTGACCAACTCCACGTGGTCCGCGACCATGAGTCGCCCTCCGTCGCCCACGGTGACTTTGGATTCCGCAAACACAGGCAGTTCAGCGCCGGTTGTCGCCTGGATCTCACGACGGAGCAAGTCTGCAGCCTGTCTTGCCGCATTGCTCGGGACGTCGGCCAGCACGATGAACGCCCGCGCCTCGCCGGAAGCCGCAAGCGGGAGGGGGTCGCCGGGCAGGCTCTCAACCGTGCGGCCAGGGACAGCACTCCCGGGCGGTTTTTCAGGCGACGGTGAGGGTGGAGTCAGATCTTTCCCTAGCGGCGTCACCCCCCATCCCGCCGCCTTGGCGGCCGCCGTTGGTTCAACGCCGGTCCCGAGGGCTGCCGCCGGCGCCGTGACCGGCTTGCCCGTGTAACCCAGCGCACGGAGAAGCACCGTTTCAAAAGCGGCCAGCTGTTCGGCCGGAATCCCGTTTTGCTCGAGCCGCTTGGGGACTGCGCCAAACCAATAGAACCTGCCCTTGCCGATCTCGTTCACAGTGATGAAAGGCAGCGTCTGCCCATCCTCGCTCTCGACCGTCGCGAGCACCTTTCCTGACTCCGCAGCCCGCGCCCCGCGCGCGTAATCGCCGCCCCACTGAAATCCCTCCTGCGGGATGGACAGCCCCGCAAACAACGGATCCGTCGGATCGAGAATTTTTATGTTCGGCAGGACTTTGGGTTTGGCGACTCCGGTGATCCCCGTGAGCTCGGACAATGGCCCCAGTGCCCGGATCCGCGCCGCCGGGACCGGGATGGCATGCGCGGTGGTGACGATGCGACCTCCGTTGCGCACGTAGTCCATGACCTGCTGCTGGTTTGCTGGCTGATCCCAGAGGGTATCTGCTCCCAAGGCTTCCACATCCTTGATTTGTTCGACCCACAGTATGGCGGAGAAATCTTTGTAGGAATCCGCCGGCAGGGCCTGGTCAATGTGGTTGGCTCCTGTCATTCCGGCACCGGGAAGAAGCTTCGCCAGAATCTCGCGCCCCGTGTCGTATCCAGCAACGGCGACGGTGGAGGTTGATGCGGCGACGCTGGAGGTCACCGAAGCGATGGAAAGAAGGGCGGGGAGTAAACGGTGCATACCCGAACCTACCAATCGCCGCCATGAAACACCATGAACGCCATCCTCAAAAGTCTGGAGAAAAAGCGCACTCGTTGGAAGCATCGCGATGGCTCTCCGCTCTGGGAATTTACATCCCCGTGCTGCCGCGCGGTGGGCGGAAATTTCCCGATTGGTTTCCCCGTTTGACATTCGGGGCCGCTTCCGACCCAATGCCGACCGTGCAGCGTAAACATCCGGAACTGGCAGGCAGGGGCGTTGCGGCCCTGCGGGCGGAGATCCGCCGCCTTGCTGCTGCCGGATCCTGGCCCATTCTTGATCCGCTGCCGGTCACGCGGTTTCTGGGAAGCGCATTCCAGGTCTCCAACGTCAGCGCCTTTCGGGTTTTAAACAAACTGAGCGAGTCCGGGCACCTCTGGCGCTCAGCCAGCGGCCGGTATTATCTTCCGGAGGCGCGCCGTCTCCTGGATAAGCCAGCCCCGGTGGCCTGCCTGCTGCGACGGCTGGAACGATGGACCGAAGTCGGCCGCGCCATTATGCAGGGGGTGGATGAAGCCTGTGGGGATTCGGAGCGTGCGATGCTGCTCATGCATGACCGGGTGCTCTTCCGGCAGGCCGATGCGACCGCTCCGACGGCGATAGGGTCAGACGGGGAACTCCACCGGACGATGGAGGATTTCCTGCGCGTGCATTCCGAAAGGATCGGGGGCATGATCCTCGACGAGCTCTGGCCGGACCGTGTGCTGGCCAAATTCAGAGGGGCCCTCTGTTCGGGTGTGATGGTCTATCGCCGCACCAAGCTCCCGTTCCTTGGCTGCGTCAGCGCAGACGCGGACGGCGCGGCGCGGCTCGTGCTCGACCACGCAAAACGGGGCCGCTTCAAGAAAATCTCCATCCTGATGCCGTTTCGCGGATACCAACCATCCGATGAAATGGCAGAGGCGCTGCTGCACGCGGCGGAGGGCAGCTTCCCTAGGCCGGCGGTGGTTTTCATGGATTCCATCAGGGCCCGCCGGGCCATGGTCGGCGCTTTGCGCACGCAGGACGGCCGAAGGCTCCTCGTGGCCACCGAGGATAACGCGGCCGTGTCCGCGCTCGACGAACTGGGCAAGGCCGGCATCGATGTTCCCAGCCGGGCCGGGCTCCTCAGCACGATGGGCAGCCGGATCGCCGCCGACCGCTCGATCACTATGGCCGGATTTGATTTCCGCCTCATGGGAGCCGAGGCGGCCAGGATGGCCATCGGCGGAACCCTGCGACAGATCACCCTGCCGCCGGTATTCTGTCCGGGATGCACCGCCTGAAGCCATCTCCGAGGCCCTTGACGTAACAGATTTATTATGTTACATCCGCTTTGATGCAAGACGTTCTGCTGTTCGGCTTCGGCTTTATGGGCAAGGTACACGCAGGGGTGTATCGCTTGCTGCCCGATGCGCGACTCGTCGGCGTGGTGGATCCGCGCTGCGAATCCGTCGAGAACGATCTGCGATCCTGCGGCCTGGACGGGGTGCCGGTCTTCGCCGATTTCGATTCCGCGGTTGGGGGGGTGGAATTTTCTGTTGCGGACATCTGCCTGCCGACCGACCTGCACCGCGACAACGCGCTCAGGGCCATCGCAGCGGGAAAGCATGTGTTTTGTGAGAAGCCGATCGCGCTGAACAAAGCGGATGCGATGGCGATGACCGCTGCCTCGCGGTCCGCGGGCCGGCAGTTGATGGTCGGGCACTGCATCCGGTTCTGGCCGGAGTATGTCGAACTGAAGCGGGTCGTGGACTCCGGCGCGCACGGACGCCTGCTCTCGCTGTCGCTGAGCCGCCGCGCGGGCCGCCCCGGCTACAGCATCGGCGATTGGGTGAACCGCCCGGAGCGCTGTCTTGGGGCGGCGCTGGATCTTCATGTTCACGACACGGATTTTCTCCTGCACCTCCTCGGCGCGCCCGGGGCGGTCGTCTCGCAGGGCCTGCGGGATGAAACCGGATGGAGCAGCATTGCCACGCAGTATGTTTACGACGGGCGGATGGTGACGGCCGAGGGGGCGTGGAACTATCCGGAAAACTGGGGATTCCAGATGCGTTACAGCGCGGTCTTTGAGAGCGCGGTGCTCGACTATGATTCCCGGGTCGGGCTCACGCTCAGCGCCGGCGGCCAGGAGCCGCTCGCATTGGCGATGCCTCCGCAGGATGGCTACCATCAGGAACTCGCCTATCTCATCGGGTGCCTTGAACGCGGCGAACCGGTCGCCGTCAGCACCGGCGAGCAGGCGTCCGCATCGCTCGGTCTCGTCCTCGCCGAGATCGAATCCGCCGAAACGGGAAAACGGATTTCCTTCACCAACTGATCCCTATGCAAAAAACCGCCATCATCGGACTCGGGTTCATGGGAACCATGCACGCCCAGATTTACAAGCAGCTTCGCGATGCCGCCCTCGTGGCGGTCGTGGACAATCGACAGGCCAAGGCCAGACGGGACCTCATCAAGCTGGGCATCGGGGCGCGCGTGTTCGGAACGCTCGAGGAGATGCTCGGGGCCTGCGAGGTGGATGTCGTGGACATCTGCCTGCCGACCGACCTCCACGCCCCGTTTGCGCTGAGGGCGATTGCGGCGCGCAAACACGTCTTCTGCGAAAAGCCGCTTGCCCTGACGAAGGCCGAGGGCAAAACGATCTCGGCGGCGGCAAAGAAGGGCGGCGTGTTCTTCCAGGTCGGCCAGTGCATCCGCTTCTGGCCGGAATACATGGCTTTCGAAGCCTTCGTGAAATCGCGCAAGGCGGGGCAACTGCTCAGCTTTTCGCTCCAGCGCCGGGCCGGGCGCCCGGCCTACAGCGTGGGCGACTGGCTCAACAAGCCCAGCCGGTCGGGCGGTGCCGCGCTCGACCTGCACATCCACGACACCGACTTCGTGCACCATCTCCTTGGCAAGCCGGAGGCTGTCACGTCGGTCGGCACCAGGGACAAAACCGGCTGGAGCCATATCTTTACGACCTACCATTTTAAAAATGTCGCGGTGACTGCCGAGGGCGGCTGGAATTACCCGGCGAACTGGGGCTTTCAGATGGCGTTCCAGGCGGTCTTCGAGAATGGCGCGGTCGAGTTCGACAGCGGGTCAACGCCCACCCTCGTCGCCACGATCGGAAAAGGCAAAAAATCCCCGCTGCCCTTCAAGGCGCCCGGAGCAGGGGAATCCAAGACCGGAACCGGCAACCTTTCCTCGCTCGGTGGCTACTACAACGAACTCTCCGCATTCGTCGAACACCTCGAGAAAAAGAAGGCTCCGAAGGTGGCCACCGGCGATCAGGCGGCAGAATCTCTTGCCACCGTGCTTGCCGAAATCCAATCCGCCAGCACCGGGCGCACGGTGAAACTTTAATCAACCAAGAAATCTCTACATACCACCACCATTATGAAAAAATCAGTCGGCATTTGTTGTTTCTACGGAAACTGGAGCATCGAAGAAAAATTCGCCCTTGCGAAGGAGGCCGGGTTCACCGGCTTCGAGATCGACCTCAGCGAGGACGGCCCGGTCAACATCAAGAGCACCCCGGAGGAACTCAACGCGTTCCGCGCGCTCGCGGAAAAGCACGGGCTCGCGCTGAGCGGGCTCATGTCGTTCCTCTACTGGGGTGCGAATGCTGCCAGCGCAGACCCGGCGGTGCGGGACCGGGCCGCGAAGATCCTCGCCCGCCAAATCGATTGCGCAAAGCAACTCGGCATCGACACAATCCTCGCCGTCCCCGGCGCGGTCGGAGTGGACTTCATCCCCGGTTCGGAAACCGTGCGCTACGACCTCGCGTATGAACGCGCCAGCGGGTTCATCAAGGCCGCGCTGCCCGCCGCCGAGAAAGCCGATGTCACGATCGCCGTGGAAAATGTGTGGAACAAATTCCTCCTCAGCCCGCTGGAGATGAGAACGTTTGTGGACCAGTTCGAAAGCAGGAACGTCGGCGTCTACTTCGACGTGGCGAACACGCTCGCCTTCGGATACCCCGAGCACTGGATCGAGATCCTCGGCCCGCGGATCAAGCGCGTCCACTTCAAGGATTACCGGCGCAACGTGGCGACGGTGGACGGATTTTGCGACCTGCTCTCCGGAGACGTGGACTGGGCGGCCGTCATGGCCGCGCTTCGCAAGGTCGGCTACGACGGCTGGATCGCCGCCGAGATGATCCCGCCCGTGCCATTCTACAAACACTGCCCGGAGGTCCTCCTCCACAACACCTCCCGCGCCATGGACGCGATTCTTGGGCTGTAAGACATGATCGCTCTCGCTGCCGCCGCACACCCGGACGACATCGAATTCATGATGGCGGGCACGCTCCTGCGCCTTGGAGACGCAGGATGCGAGATCCATCTCTGGAACCTTGCCAACGGCTGTTGCGGATCGGCGTCGCTTTCCCGGGAGGAAGCGGCCGCGCTCAGGTGGGAAGAGGCGCAGGCCTCTGCAAGGTTCGCGGAAGGAACTGCCCACCCGCCGCTCTTCGATGACCTGGGCATCTTTTACGATGCGCCATCGGTGGCCCGCGCAGCGGCGGTCATCCGTCGGATCCAACCGGACATCATCCTCACCCAGTCGCCGCAGGATTACATGGAGGATCACCAGAACGCGACGCGACTTGTGGTCACGGGGGCGTTCACCCGGGCGATGAAAAACTTTGTCACGGAGCCGCCGGTTGCTTCTTACGATAAACCCGTCGCCCTGTATCACGCGCTGCCGCACGGCCTCAACGACGCGCTCCGCCAGCCGGTTTCCCCGCACTTTGTCACCGACATCGGCCCAGCCCTCGCGCGCAAGCGCGCGATGCTCGCCTGCCACGCCTCGCAAAAGGAATGGCTCGACGTCACGCAGGGAATGGACGCCTACATCGACGAAATGGAGCAGATGAGCCGCGCGGTAGGCCGTATGAGCGCAGCATTTGAAGTTGCCGAGGGCTGGCGCCGCCACTCGCACCTCGGCTTCGGCCCTGCGGATTTCGATCCCATTTCCAATTTACTTCATCCTTCAACCTTCAACCTTCATCCTTAAAATTATGCCACGACCAATCAGCAAACTCGCTCCTGCCTGGTGGGATTACACGACACTCGAGCCCGAGCTCCTCGCCGATGCCGCGCGGATCGACGAGAAGAAGCTCAAGGGCCTCTCGCGGCCGGGGTTCACGATCCACCTCTACGATACGGTGCAGGAGTTCTACGCAGCCGAAGCGCTGGAATACATCGACGCCTGGCGGCAGAGCACGCCGGACAACCCGGCCGGGATCTGCGGCCCGATCGGGCCGACCGAGCAACTTCCTGTGGTTGCGCGCATGGTCAATGCCCTCGGCATCAACCTAAAAAAGCACGACGCGCATTTCTGGGGCATGGACGAGTGGGTGATCGACGGCAAGACCGTAAATACCACGCACCCGCTCTCGTTTGCGAAGGCGGACAAGGATCTTTGTTTTGACCGGATCGAAAAGAGCCTGCGCATCCCGGAGAAGAACCTGCATTTCCCGAGCGGCGACCTCGAAGCCTACAGCAAGAGCTACGACGACATCCGCTGCGTGGTCATGCAGGGCGGCCAGGGCGAGATCAAGCACTGGGCATTCAACGACCCGCTCCCCCGCACAGGAAAATACAAGGATGCCCCGCCCAGCCCGGCCGAATACCGGAAGCTCGGCACGCGGTTTGTAAAGCTTCATCCGGTCACGATCACCCAGAACGCCCGCACCAGCGGCGGAGGGAATGTCGCTCTCGTTCCGACCGAGGCGGCGACCGTCGGCCCGCGCGAGACCTGGAAGGCCGAGAAGGTTTCGATCTGGCATCCGGGCCACCACGACAACCCGTTCGGCCTGCGGCTGAGCGCGCTGATGATCTCCAAGCGACTCCCCGACTCCAGTGTCCCGATGTCCCTCCTTGCCGACCACCCGAATGTTCACTTTCACTACCTGCGCTCCGGGATCGGAAGCGTCGCAGTGGAGATGCATTGAAAATCATCTGTCCGATTAGCGCCGACTAGGCCATCAAATATCACCATGCAGTCCGTCCATACCCCCCGGGCCCTGCACCGTTTTCTTCATGCTATTTGATCCTCTGTCTATGGATGAACTCGCCGGGGCGAACTATCCTTCCGGCATGTGTCCATCCTATCCGCTCCCTGAATCAACGCGGCATCGAGTGCCCGCCTGAAGCGATTTCGCCATAAATACTCGCGCTCCCGAAAACTGCTCCAACCCATCACTTCCTATGACCACTCAACGCTACGCAATCACCGGTCTCTCCATCCGGGGCATCTACGCCTTTCTTTTCCCCATTCTTGGACGAGCCTCTTCGTTTGGGAATAACGACTTTCGCCAGGTCGCAGGCTTGGAGGCGATCATCGAACCCGATGCCGCCCGGGCGGAGGCATTCTGCCAGATCGTAGGCAGGGACATCCCGGTGTATGAACCCGCCGCGTTCCTGGAAGCCTTGGACGAGCGGCGGATCGATCGTGTGCTCGTGACCGGCCCCGATTGGACCCATCACGGCTACCTCACCGCTGCGCTGGGTGCGGGCCGGGATGTGGTGACCGAAAAGCCGATGGTGACGTGCTCCCGCGACGCGCAGTCGGTCCTTGCGGCCGAGAAAGCGTCGGGCCGGCGGGTGCTCATGGCTCACAACTACCGCTACATGCCGATCATGCAGGAGCTGAAGCGACTGCTCATTGAGGGACGGATCGGCCGCGTCACCAACATGGAGTTCATCTACAACCTGGATACCTTCCACGGATCGAGTTACTTCTTTCGCTGGAACCGTGAGGGTGGCAAATCCGGAGGCTTGAATATCCATAAGTGCTGCCACCACTTTGACCTCGCGAACTGGCTCATCGGCGACGAACCGGAGACGCTCGCGGCATTCGGTCGCCTCAACTATTACGGGCCCCGCGGCGCGAACCGCCCGACCAGCCCGGACGGGCAACCGCTGCCCCCCGGCGAGGAGAAAAGGCATTGCCCGTATTTCCAGCGCCACTACGCCGGGTCGTATTCGCCGGATAGCAATGATATCGGAACCGGCTGGGATGAGTTTCGCATTTCTTATGGATTCCAGTATCCTCCCGACGAGCCGCGCTACATCTACGACGATGTCATCGATATTGAAGACACCTACGGAGTCGTCGCAGAATACCGGCAGGGCGCCATCCTGAACTACTCCTGTAATTTCTCCACGCCATGGGAGGGCTTCGTGATCGGCATCAACGGGACAAGGGGAAGGATCGAGGTGAGCCACCGCTCGGACCCGGACCCCACTGGCAAAACGGTCAAGCCCCGCGGCGATGCCCGGATCACCGTCTATCCGCTTTTTGGCGGCAGGGAGGACGTGATCGTCGCCCCCTCAGAGGGGGGGCACGATGGGGCCGACCCGTTTATGCAGCGGGACATTTTTCTGGGACCTTCCGAGCAATCCCGCCGCCTCAACCTCGCGGCGACGTCCTACGATGGGGCGCTTGCCGTCTGCATGGGGGAGGCGGTTCGACTGGCCCTCAAAGAGCGCCGGACCGTGGACGTCCGCGCCCTTCTGGGGGAACACGCCAGACCCTGACGTCTCTCGCGCCGTTCGATTGGCGCCTAACTATCCCCGGGATGATGGGGTTTCGGTAGGCTGGCATTTTGATTGCGCCGGTCACTTGCTTTTTCCGGCCTCTTTTTCGAGAGCGTAGAGGAAACCATAGAGCATTGCGGAGGAGCCGATGGTTTCGGTGATTGTGAACTCGCTTGAAGATTCGGAGCCGCTGCCCTGGTCCACGTAGTGACGGCCTGGCGGAATGCCAGCGGAGGGATACCACCTGGGGTTGGCGATCGCCCCCTCCTTCGGCTGCCCCGCAAGCCCGTAAACCGTGATTCCGGGGGCCGTCCTTCCCGTCTTTTCCGGCCCGGAGTAGAGGAGCGGGTTGAGCTGGGGCTGGATGGGATGCCTCGCCCCGAGGCCGGTGATGAAGCCCTTCGAGAGCGGGTTGGCCCCGAGTTGGAAATCGGCGTTGAGGCTTGCGGTGGCGAGGTATTTGGGGTCCTTGGTGAGCAGGTAGGCAAGGATGCTCCCGAAGGCCTGATGTCCGCCCCCGTTGAACGTTCCCCATCCGTTGGCAATGCCCGCACGGCTGCCATTGCGGTAGGGTGCCTCGCGGGTCTGCCTTGCGCTGTGCTCAGCCCCTTCCTTGATCGACGCGACCATCTCTGCACGGATGGTCTCATCCACGCCAGGCTGTTTCGAACTCACGTAAGACCAGCGCACGAGACCCGGCAGCCATGCGAAGGACCAGTGGGCCTTGAGGGCACCTTCTTTATAAAGCGAGACAAAGTCCTGGTTGTAGACCGCATCGCCGGTGGTGTTGAAAAGCTCGGCGGCGGCGTAGGCTTCCAGCAACTTGACGCCCTGGCGCTTCTCATCGTCCGGGCTCAACCCTTGATCCGGGTTGGCTTTTGCCCAGGCGTAGGCCGCTTTGGCCGACGCGGTGAGCTGGTCCGCCTTGGCGGCATCGAACGGACGCACCAGGCGGGCGGTCTGCGCCGCGACCGCAGCGTATTCGGTCGCGGACGCGTTCCGCGGGTCGAGAAGGCCGAAGGCCGGGCGCTTGCCCTTCTTGCCCTGCACCTCGCGGATGTAGTCCTGGTCATTCCCCTGCCCCAGGTAGATCGCTCCGTCGGGGCGCTGGTTGTCGAGGTAGAACGAAAGCCCCCAGAGCGCCTCGTCGAGGATGTCGGGGATCTTGTTCCCGCTCTCCGGCAGCTTCAGATCCCCATCCTTGAAGGCGTCGGGAAACGCCTCGGAGATCAGCAGGGACTGCGCGGTGGCGCGAAGGTGGTAGGTGAACGTGTCGTCGTCGCCCGCATCAAAATACCCGCCGGAGAACGAGCGCGATTTCTCGCCGGGTTGCGGAAGGTAGCCCGGATTGTCCACCCCGAACCCGGACTCGTAGATCGCGGCGTGGGTGACCGGCCGGGGGAAGTCGGTGTGCTCCGGCTTGAGCTCCGTCCCGGCGCGCTGGTGGAAAAATGCTCGCATCGTGTGGTAGTAGAGGTCCTTGATCCCGTTCCCGAGGCCGACACCGAACGAGTTGGAGCGCGCAAAGCCGGGAATGCGGATGTGGTATTTGCCGGCCGGGAGCTGTGCAATGTTCATCTCCGCGACATTTTCCCCGCTGGTCGGATCCGCGGAGGCCCTCGCCACGATGTCGCCCGACATCGCCACCTTCCCGGTCGCCTCGTCAACCACCTCAAACGTCGTCATGTCCGCGAAATCCACGGTCCCGAGGTCCCCGGCCCACCATCCGAGGTAGGCGTAGCGCTCGCTGGAGAGAGCGCTGTAGGCGACCTGGTTGACTTTGATCGCCGGGGTCACCACCTTCTCCGGCGCAAAGGCCACCTCCATCTTGCGGGTGAAGCGCTCCGGAATGGCGGGAACGGTCACCGAGACGGTCTCGCCGGGCTTCAGGGGCTGGGGCAGCTTCAAGTAGAACGTGTGGCTGTAGAGCACGACCTCGGGGAAGGTGGAGATATTCCCCTTCCAGAGCTCGACCGACTGGCGGCCGACTTTCTCAGGATGGAACACCTTGCCGGTTCCGGATTGCAGCGAAAACGCCTCCGGCTTTTGCAGCGCCAGCATCGCCTCGCTGTTGAGGCCCGGCCCGGTCTCGGCGATCGCACCATCCACGGTCACGGCAAGCAGGTCGGGGCGGATCGGAACCACCGACCGGATCCCTTGAAAATGTCCAGCCTTCTCGGCGGCCTCGAAGATGCGCGCTCTCTCCAGCTTCAACTTGGCGTCGAAATAGCCTTCCGGAACCCCCTCCACGCGGGTGAAATGCTCCTTGATCTTCGCCTCGTCCGCGCGGAAATCCCGGTCGGAGAGCGTGACGGCAAAGATCGCCGGGACGGCGGTTCCGGCCGAGCGGAGAACGATCTTCTCAATCGGCTTCCCGGGGGCCGGATTCTTCCACTGCATCGCCCAGACGCCGATGAGCTTTTTCCACTTCGCGCTGTAAACGTTCGTGCCCATGAAGATCGGCCAGCTGGCCGCCCCGGAGTTGTCCCACCACGCGCCCGCAAACCACTGGCGGATCTCGATCTCATCACGGATCGGAATCACCTCCCGCGTGCCGTCCTGGAAGACCACCTCATAGCTCGCGACCGCATAGTTTTTTTCCGCCTTGTCGGGCGCGCCCGCCGCTGTCTGCAGGAAATAGATGAAAGCGGCCGCCTTGCCGCCCACCGGAATCTCCACGCTTTCCGGCTTGTCCTTGGCCAGCCTCCCGCCGCGCAGCAGGATGACCGCATTCCCGGCGTTCTTTGCCGGATCAATCAGATCGAACTGGTAGCCGTTCCGCTCGACTTTCCCCGACGGGATCGGCGGGTAGACGCCCATGTCGTTGATCCCCTCATCCGTCCACCCCCCCTTCCCGTTGTTGGCCACCCCATCGTCTTCCAGCGCAGCGTTCGCCTGGGCCTTGAGATCCAGAAATTCGGTTTCGCAGCGGACGGAGGAAAGGGATGCCAGGACGGCTCCAAGGAGGAGGATGCGTTTCATGATTCAGAAGGGCGGATTTCTTGTCTGAGCTTGCTGATGGGTGACGAGGGAGAGCGTGGAGAAAATGGGAAAGGACCAGATGTCTGCCCCTCCCGGGCCCGCCCCCCCTGCTCATCGCGGAAAAAGCCATCGGCGGAGGGCTTTGCAAGCCGGCCACGCGCGGCCGATCCCTGCCGATTGAGGGGGAAGTCCATCTCGAGAGAAACGATATCTATATGTATCCTGTCAGGCAACAAAAATTGGAGATAATTTCGTTGATATCTAAATTTTTGAGCGATATATAGATACCATCTCGCCAGCAGAATCCGACCGACCTCCTTGCCCATCACTCCTCCGCCATCCGCCTTGCCGAGCCTGTCCCGTCCGGGGTTCTGCAGGCGGACCTCCTGAACTGAACCGACCGATGTCTCCAGCCAACCCGTTCCTCCAACTCGTTCCCGCGCGCGTGGAAGCTGCGATCGCGCGCCTTCGCCTGATGATTTGGTCGCCAGCCGGCGACGCGCCGGAGATCTTCGCAACGGAGCCCCGGGCCGCCCACCAACCGCTTGTGGAGGCGAGGAAGGCGAGGCTCACGCAGATCAGGAAGTTTCCTCATCGCGCCGGGATGCTGTGGGACCAGCGATGGTTCTTTCTCAAGCTGCCGGGGGGGCCGGGGAAGCGCTACCTGCGGTGGGAGGACGAGGCCGAGGCCACGCTTTTTGTGAAGGGAAAAGCCCATTACGGATTTGACCTGGCGCACCGCGAGGCCCCCCTTCCGGAGGCCACGAGGGACGTCTGGGTTGAGAGCGTCGTGTCCCAGACGGCGATCTGGCACCCGGCTGCGACTGGCCTCGATCCGCGTGGGAGCACGTTCCAAGGCGCCACGCTGCTGACCCGGAACGATCTCGCCTGGGATGTCCTGCATGACCTTCTGGCGCTCAATGAGCTGATGCGCGAAGAGCTGATCGCTGCGTTTCCCGGGAGGGAGGCGGAGTTCTACCTTGCCGGCACCAAGCCCTCCCCGGGTGTCTTGCCCCCGCTGCTTCGCCGCCTGCTCAGGTCTCTGGACGATGCGGTCAACGCCCTGGACTCAAGCGGCCTTGCCGCCGCCCGGTCCGCCCTCGCCCGGACGTTCTCCGACCTGCGCGGGGGGCGGATCGCCCCCGCCGCAGTCCTCACCGGCCATGCGCACATCGACCTGGTATGGCTCTGGCCCGAGCACGTCGGCGAATTCAAGGCCGTCCACACGTTTGCGACCGCCAACCGGCTGATGGACGAGTATCCCGAGTTCCTCTTCGCCTATTCCCAGCCGGCAAGCTATGAGGCGGTCCGGAGGCGCTGCCCGGATGTCTGGAAGGCCGCCCGGGCGCGGATCCAGGAGGGCCGATGGGAGGCCCACGGTGCGACCGAGGTCGAAAGCGACACCCTCCTGGCGTGTGGCGAGGCGCTGGCGCGCAGCTTTCTCGTCGGGCAGGAAGGGTTCCGCGCCCTGACAGGAACCCCCTCCCCCATCCTCTGGCTGCCCGATGTCTTTGGATACTCCGGATGCCTCCCGCAGCTGATGGTGGAATCCGGCGTCCACTCCTTCTTCACCACCAAGCTCACCTGGAGCGCGATCAACCCTTTCCCCTACTCCAGCTTTATCTGGGCGGGCAGCGACGGGAGCGAGGTCGTCTCGCACGTCTGCCAGAGCGGCGGATACAATCAGACCGCGTCCGCGCGGGAACTCCGCACAGGAGCGGCCGCCCACCGCCAGTGCGATGTGCACCCGGAATTCCTTGCGCCCACCGGCTACGGGGATGGAGGGGGCGGGGTCACGGAGGAAATGTGCGAGCGCGCCCGCCGCCTCCGCAACCTTGCCGGAGTGCCCCCCACGTCCTGGGGAAGGATCGATTCGTTCTTCCAGCGCCTCGGAAAGCTGCGCAAACGCCTGCCGGTCTTCCGGGGCGAACTCTACCTGGAATACCACCGGGGAACCTACACCACCCACGGCGACATCAAGTCCGCAATGCGTGCCGCTGAGCGCGCCCTGCAGGCCCATGAGGCCGTCCGCTCCGCAACCACCGGCCAACCCATCGACACCCAAACCTGGAAGCGGGTGATCTTTGCCCAGTTCCATGACTACATTCCGGGCAGCTCCATCCACGAGGTCTATGCCGAGGCCAAGCCGGAGCTTGCAGGCATCGTTCAACACGCCGAGCGCTCGGCCATTGAGGAACTCCGTCGCAAATCCGGGAAGCGCTCGCTCTTTAATCCGCTCGCCCATCCGCGGGTCCATTGGGATGCCAGGTGCGGCATGGTGGTCCTGCCGCCGCTGGCGGGCGGGCCGGTGGAAGGGCTTCCCTCCGCAGGCGTGGGGGCGGCGCGGGCCACCAAACACGCGATTTCGAACGGGCGGGTTTCAGCCGGGTTCGACAGATGTGGCATGATGATTTCGTTGGTGGTGGACGGCCAGCCGGTTCCGTTTCGGCGGCCGGCCAATGAGCTCGTCCTATTTCCCGATCATCCGCATCAGTTTGATGCCTGGGAGATCGACCGGCAGACGCTGTCCCTGGGCGTTGCGGATGTTCGCAAGGCAGCAGCCACGGTTGAGTCCGCCGGCCCGCTGCAGGCCGTCGTCGCGTTCCGGCGTCCGCTCGGCAAGACGAGCAGCGTCACGGTCCGATACCGCCTGGCAGCAGGCGACCCGGCGCTCCGGATCGAGTATGATCTGGACTGGCAGGAGGAGCACATGCTTCTCAAAGCGGTTTTTCCGACGGAGTTTCTTGGACGGGACGCCCGCTTCGGCGCCCCCTTCGGGAGCGTCAAGCGGCCGCAGCTTGGGGGAACTCCGGCGGCCGAGGCCATGTGGGAGGTGCCCGCCAGCCGGTGGGCGGTCGTCGGCGACGATTCGGAATCCGCAGGGTTCTTCGTTGTGACCGAGGCGAAATACGGGTTCAGCTGCCGCGATGGGGCGCTCGGCCTGAGCCTCGTGCGCAGCGCAAAGATCACGAGCGAGGACCGCGGCTTCAAGAGGGGGCACCATCCGGAACCGCTGCGACGCACGCTCGCCCCGAACGTCCTCAGCGACATCGGCCGCCACCGGATCCCGATCGCCGTGGGGGCGTTTGATCCGGGGGCCCCGCGCGAGGAGCACCCGGCGGCGCTGGCCGACCTCCTGTTCACGCCGCCGCTGGAATATTCCGGAGAGGCCCTCGATTGCGGGTTCCTCGGGATCACCGGGGGCGACTCGCTGCAGCCCGCTTGGGCCATGCCGTGCGGTCCGGGAAAATGGACGTTGCGCCTGCATGAGACGCTCGGCCGATCCGGCGAGGCGGCGCTCCACCTGAAAACGGGCCTCAAGGCCCGCCGCGTCGATCTCTCCGGAAACCCGACAAAGGAAAAAATCGTCGGTGGCCGGATCCGCTTCTCCCCTTACAAGGTCATCGGCGTGGAGATTTCAAGCCCATCATGAAACGCCTCGCCGTGCTGGATGATCCGGCGGTGACCCCGCTGCCTTCTTATGGCCCCTCCGATGCGGAGCGCGCGCTCTGTGGGGCCGGGTTCCCTGTGAGGTCCATCGCGCTGGCCGGGCTGGCTTCACTCACGAGAGGCGATGCAGACGTGCTGGTGGTTCCGTATTTGGACGGCGATCTGAGCGGAGCCCCGCTGGAAGGCATGATCCAGTTCCATGCGGAGGGAGGGGGGCTGCTCTTTCTCGGCGATACGCCCCACGTCGGGAGGTCCTTTCCCTGCCGCAACTCCCAGGCCCCGGACCTGCGGCTGACCCGGGGGCGCGATCCGCTGAAGATCCTCGGGCTGACCGCGCGCGGGCGCGAGCTTCTCGGGGAGCTTCCGGACTGGGAATCCCGCGTCGGCCGGGACACCACCGGGCTGCGGCTCCGCGCGTTTCCGCCCGACGAATGCCACAACCTCCTCGTCTGCGCGTCCGGTTTCAAGGAGCTGAGCCCGGTCGTCTTTATCGAGCGACGGCACGAAAAATTCTTTGGGGCCAAAGCGGCCGTTGTGGGGTTTGACGGCGGGGAGCCGCGTGAAAACCTGATGGGGGTCTGCGACCTGCCCTGGACGTTTGATCCGGGGCTGCTCACCCGC
>Ga0247844_1005351_pt1 | contig 16429 bp, 15 predicted proteins | sample LaCtaG_FD_192421 | JGI IMG/M metagenome (GOLD analysis project Ga0247844, IMG submission 192421) | Freshwater microbial communities from meromictic Lake La Cruz, Castile-La Mancha, Spain - LaCruzMarch201714.5m_1 | ecosystem: Environmental > Aquatic > Freshwater > Lake | place: Spain: Castile-La... | reverse complement strand
AATAATTAAATCAAGTATCTGAGCTTCAAATTTTTTGAAGTGGTTTGTGGGTACTTTTTTAGATGGTTCAATGGAAATGGTCATTTCCACATGCATCATGCGATTAGAACTAGAAACCACATTAGTTTGAATTTTGGGCAATTGATAATATTCAATTTTATTTGTAGATAATTGTTGGTCTAAAAATTTTTTCTTTTCTAATTTATCATCAAGATCTGGGCGATCCACCTTAAAGTGGGCCATGTAACTAAAAGTAATCCCTGCAAAAACAAGTACTGTCATTACTACAACGGCGATTATCTCTTTGTTTATTTTTTTCATTAGCGGAGAACTTCCTCAAGATTGGTATAGGTTAAACTTAAATCAGTTGCGATTTGTTCATAAACGAGTTTCCCTTTAAAAATATTAACACCCTTTTGGAAAGCTTTGTCTGACTTAATTGCCTGGATGAGGCCATTGTTTGCTAGGAGTCGAGCATATTTTAAAGTGACATTTGTTAGTGCAAAGCTCGATGTTTTGGGAACTGCACCAGGCATATTTGAAACGCAATAGTGTATAACTCCATCCACCACAAATGTTGGTTTATCGTGTGTGGTGGGAGTACAGGTTTCAATGCAACCGCCTTGATCAACTGCGATATCTACAACAACAGAACCTTTCTGCATTCTTGAAATAATATTTCTCGTCACAAGTCTTGGAGCTTTGGCTCCTGGAACGAGCACAGCACCAATTACTAAATCTGATTGCAGAACGCTCTCTTCAATATTTTGGGCATTGGAAAAAAGTGTGGTGATTCTATTTTCAAATAGATCATCTAATTCAGCTAGGCGCCTGGTGGATAGATCAATGGCGGTTACATCTGCTCCCATACCCATTGCCATTTTTATGGCATTTGTTCCTGCTACTCCACAGCCAATAACTGCGACTTTTGCTCTTTTTACTCCAGGTACTCCACCGAGGAGAACGCCTTTACCACCGTAATCAGACTGTAAATAAGTTGCACCCACTTGAGTGGCCATTCTACCTGCTACTTCAGACATGGGAATCAAAAGTGGGAGTGAGCCGTTTTCCTCTTGAATTGTTTCGTAGGCAATAGCGGTACAACCAGTTTTCATGAGTTGAACAGTTAATTCCTTGTCCGCAGCAAGATGGAGATAGGTGTAAAGGATGTGATGAGGTTTAAAAAGCTTAATCTCATTAGGCTGAGGTTCTTTCACTTTTATAATAAGTTCTGCTTTTTCAAAAATTTCTGCAGGTGTTAATAAAATATGTGCACCAACATCGATATATTCTTGATCTGATATTCCAATTCCAAGACCTAAATTTTTTTCCACATAAACACTATGGCCATCGTGAACAAGTTGCTTTACTCCCCCTGGAACAAGTCCTGCTCTATTTTCATTATTTTTAATTTCTTTTGGTACGCCAATAATCATAGAGACTCCTTGAAAAAAAATAGACTAAAAAGATCTGTTTAAAATCTATGTTAATGTAACATCATTTTGTAATAGAATAAAACGATGCATTTATAATATTCAAAAGGTAACAGGTTTATGCTTCAGTTTATAAGTTTATTTATTTTACCATTGATCTTATTTTCCTGTAGCAGTTCTTTGCTTCAACAAAAAAATTCTAGTTTAAAACCAATTGCTCAAACTAGTCAGGGTGTAAATGACGGTGTTTATACCTTGGATGCAAAAAAGTATCAATTAGATAATGGTTTAAGAGTCATACTGGCCAAAAATTCTAAAATTCCAGCTTTTTCATTACACATTTTTTATGGAGTTGGTTCCAAGCATGAAGTTGCAGGAATTACTGGTTCCTCTCATTATCTTGAACACATGATGTTTAAGGGAGCTAAAAAATATGGCCTTGGAGCCTTTGATAAATTAATTGAAGGTAATGGTGGAGTTTCTAACGCTTACACGAGTAACGATATGACAGTCTATTATGAAAATCTCCCCAAGGAAGCATTGGCATTAACACTAGATATGGAATCCGATCGTATGCAAAATCTTCTGTTGGAAGGTGATGAATTTAATGCAGAAAAAAATGTGGTCCTTGAAGAAAGAAAAATGCGTTATGAAAATTCTCCCATGGGTCAATTATATCAACGTAGTTTCTCAATGCTTTATGCGGGAACTCCCTACGAAGTTCCCGTTATCGGTTCTGTTGAAGATGTAAAGGGTGTAACTCGTGAACAGGTCTATGCTTATTTTAAAACTTTTTATGCTCCCAATAATGCAGTTTTAGTTTTAAGTGGTGATTTTGAAGAGGAGACTGCACTTGCCTTACTACAAAAAAGTTTTGGATCCATACCTGAATCCAAAGAAGTTGGAGAAAAAAAACTAGAAAAAGAATCGTCAAAACTTTATGAGTCAACTTTTAAAGTTAGCCTAGTGGAGTTAATAAATGGCCAGTCTGAAAAACCAATTTTTATGTGGGGAGTGCTTGGTTACGAAGTGGGTAAGCGAGAAAGTTATGTGGCCGATTTATTGTCGCGATTATTAGCAGAGGGCGAGAGCAGCTTTTTTGAACAAAAATATGTGAAATCTCCTAAAGCAATCATGAGTAAGGTTTTTTCTGCAAATTATAATTTACAGCACAAAGGACTTTTTCTTGTGGGCGGAGAATTTTTTGAGGAGCAGGATTTTGAAAAATTTAAAAAAAGTTTAAGAAAGGACATTCAAACATTTTGTGAAACTCAGTTAACAGAAGAAAATTTAGCTAAGTCAAAAAATCATATGTTACTACAAACCTACTCAGAACTAGATACCAATCAAGGAATTGCCAATTTTTTAGGTTCCATGGAATTAATGAGAAATGATTTTACTCTCTATAAAGATGAATTTAAGGCCTACGATACTGTGACAGTAGATGAATTAAAAAAAGAATGTTTTTCCATCCTAACAAGACCTGATTACTTATTAGGTATTTGGAATAAATTTGATTTAAAAATTTCGATTTAAAATATAAAAGGTAATATACAGATGAAATTATTTTGGGCAGCATTTTTATTTGTTATTTTTTCAGTAAAAGGATTTTGCGCTTTTGAAGTTCAAAAATATGATTGGAATGGATTAGAAGTTCATTGGTTAAAAAACGAAGGACTTCCCGTTTTTTCAGGAGCATTTTATTTTTCCGATGGGACACTTGGAGAAAATGATTCCAATGCTGGTGTCACCAATATGACCTTTGATTTATTAAAAACAGGAGCAAAGGATTTAAACCAATTCCAAATTGCTAATGTTTTAGATAAACTTGCTTTTTCCTTTAGCTCTCAGGTGGGCAAGGAATATTCCACATTGAATTTTCAAGGATTATTAAAAGAAATTAATCCTAGTATGGAACTTTTTTGTCAATTGTATTCTAGTCCAACATTTCCTAAAGCTGAATTGCAGACTGCAGTTAATCAAACCCGAGCTGAATTAGAAAATTTAGCAATTTCTCCGGCCGGTGTGGCCGATAGAGCTTTTGGTTACTATGTCTATGAAGGAACTCCCTTTGGCATTCCAGAAAGCGGATTTCTACAATCTGTTAACGCCATGAAACAAAGTGATTTGCTGGAAAGATGGAGTGAATTAACAGGCAAAGTTAAAAAGAAATTATTTTTATCAGGTCCTGAAAAGATATTAGAAATAAAAGATCTTCTTTTAAAAAATTGTAAACTTGATGAAAAAAATCGATCCTTTGAAAGAGCACAGGTGGTAAAAGAAGAAAAGCGTTTATATAAATGGAAAAATTTAGGAAAAATCATTTTTATTCCTATTCCTAATTCTAATCAAGTACAAATTAGAATTGGCAGGTCAGTTCCCTACGAACATTTTGCAAAAAACTTTGACATCAATACACTTTCCACTGGAATTTTAGGCTCAGGATTTTCTTCACTTCTCATGAAGGAAGTAAGAACTAAAAGGGGATTAACTTATAGCATTGCTAGTTATTCTTCACCAAGACTTACCTATGGAATGAGTTTAATTTCTACCTTTACAAAAAATGAAACTATTCAGGAAATTCTCGATACCATCAAAGTGACGCTTATTGATGCTCAACAGAATTTTAAGTCCGAGGAATTGTTGGCAAATAGTAAAAAATTTTTAAAGGGAAGACATCTTTTTCGATTCGATGATAGTGATAAATTAGTTTCTACACTTATTTTATATAATCATCTTGGACGTCCATTTACTGAACTCACAAGTTTTGCTCATAATATTGATGGCATTTCTATTGAGAATGTTAAAAGCAATTTATTAGAACTTTATCCTGTAGATGACATGGTTACTGTTCTTGTGGGAGATGAAAAAGTTGGAAGGGAGTTAAAAGAGAGACTCGGCACGAATCTTCAGTTAAGGGATTTAAAGGATATTCTCTGATTTTGACATGGCAAAATTTAATTTACTCCATTGGTATTAATATCAAGTTGCATAGTGAGTTGTGCCCCTGGATAAACTTCTAGGGCAGTAGATCGGATGTGTCCAGTTACCTGACCTGATGATTTAATCCAAACTTTTCCCGAGGCTTTGATGTCTCCTTCTACTTTGCCAAGAATTTGAATGTTATGAGCTTCAATATTGCCTTTGATATTTCCTGAGGGTTCAATTGTCAGCATGCTTTCTGATTTTATATGTATGTTGCCAATAATATTTCCGGCGATATAACAATCACCAACAGTTTCAATATTTCCACGGATAATTCCCTGTTCAGCAAGACGATTAAAATGAAGTAGTTGCATATAATGAAATCCTAATGCGTTAATTTGAAATTGCTTTTATTCTAGATCGAAAAATTTATTGAGGAGTAAATCTCCAGTCCTATTAAAGGCAATAATCCTCGATCTAATTTTTCCCTGTGTAGCGTTTAATGGCGTTTGAAAAATAACATTTTTAAATCTTCCGATATTAAAACTTTCGCCCTGGGAGAAATTAATTTCGGCGCTGACATCTGCTAAATTAGGAAAAAGTAATATCTGGCCTTGGCCATAAATAAACACAAAAAAACTTCCCATCATTCTTTCATTGGAAGATTGATTGTGTAGCTCAAACTTCATTTCCAGTGTTCCATTTTTGATGGCGTAACTAAGATTTTCAACACTAACAAGGTTCTGAGAGACGAGATCTTTAAAACCTTTAGTAGTAGCAAATAATTGCAAAGGATTTGATCCTTCTGAGGGAGTTTGAAGTTTTGTAGATAATTCATTTACCTGTTCTTTAAAATTTTTATTTTCTGAGAGCAGCATATCATTTTGCTCTTTTAATTCCTGTACGCTAAGACTGCTCGTTTCTTTAATATTAGAAACTTTCTGATAAAATTTGACGCTAAGAATCCCAATGGAGATGACAAAAAGAAAAGTGAAGAGTGGGACAATCCAAAGGGAGAGTCTTAGTGCCTTGCTGTCAATTTCCAAAAGGCGGTGATCAGTATCATGTTTGATGAAAAGCAGTTTGATTTTAGAATTTTTAGCAGCATTGCTCATAAAGAAACTTTCTAGAAAAATCGCTGGGAAGGAGTAAAGGCAATTTCACGAAATTGTTTAAGCGATTCCCAACCTTCGTAGACAATTTTTAAGTTGTAATTTTCGTCTGGTTTTAAAATGAGATACTTTCTGCCCGTATCAACAATGGCACTGGAAGTGTAATCCTGTTCAAAACTGGCATAGACATAATCATTAAATTTTTTCAAAGAAAGAAAGCGCATTTTGATTGAGGTTGCTTTAACAGTTTTAAAAACTCGAGTTTTATGATCGGCCCATTGCGTGTAGTTTTTTCCATTGTTATCTTTAAATTCACTTCTCGAGTAAAAGGAGAGATAGGAATTAATGTTGGCATCGTTCCAGGATTTCATCCAATCAGTGACAGTTTTTAGAGCGGTCAATTTATTTTTTTTCCAAGTGGATTCATTCCAGTAATTTAAATTTTCAACAATGATCATTTCAGTTTTTGCATCTAGGTCAATGTATTGGGCAACTTCTTTTAAATTGGCATCATTAAGGACGACGCAACCTCTCGTATCAAGCCCCTTGGATATTCGTGACTCATCATCGGTGGAGTGAAGCCAAATACCGTCTCCAGATTTACTTTCTCTTTTATCTAATACATTGGGATAGTCTAAGACAAAAGCTCCGGCACCATAAATTTTTCCATATTCATTGTAAGTTTTAACTAAATAAGCAGCATCGTAAAAACGATTTAATTGATAAATTCCTTCGGGAGTTTTTTTATCACCTTCAGTAAACTTGTTTCCAGGATTTTTACCCGTGGCGGTTTGAAATTCCTTTTCTAACTGAGGAACGCCATCTTTGTTTTTAAAAAGAAAAAGTTTGTGGGTTGCTTTTTCCACAACAAGAATATGGTGAGTGAATTTGTCGTCTAATTGAAGTAGGTTGCTGGGATATATGGCCTCACTGCCAGCAAAAATGTCATTTGATAAAATCATCAAAAAAAGATTTGCATAAACACCAAGGAAGGAAAGTACTTTAGTCATGGTTGTAACATCCATTTTTAAAAGTTTAGCTTTAGTTAATAGTCTAACTTACTTTGGTCCATTTATCCAAGAGAACCATGGTTTGTTTGCTTAAATTTTATGAGAAAGCTTTGCCTCTTCAAGATATTGAGGAAAACTAGTTTTAAAATAGAAAAAGGATGCAGCACTACGTTTATATTGATGGGGCAATTTCCATCGACACTATTTTTGAGCAAATACCTATTGATCATCAATTGATCCAGGTAAAGCAATTTCAAGATTTGCTGGATAATATACCGGTGGATGGCCATATTTTTCTCGTTTTAGAGGGAAATATGGATCATGATTTTGAAAACTTAAGAGATAAGTATAGTCTTCAGAAAATAGTCTTAATGTCTAATTCAATCAAAGATGATGTGTTAAAAGATTGGCAAAAAAATCGTCCTTTCTTTGATTTATTTTTTAAATATCCAGTTGTTTTTCCAGAGGTTTTAAAAACACTTCGATTAGTTTCCACTTTTATTTTACAAAATTGGTCTAAGCCTAGTACAGATGATCTTTCTCTTGAGATTGATAACTCAAATCTAGAGTTAAAACCTATAAGTGCAGGCGAGAATATAAAACAACCTTTAGATAAAACTTTAATTGATCCATTAAGTTTAGATTTAGCTTCAGAATTATCAATTGGACTTACCGAAGAAAAAGTACTTTTCACTCAAATTCAGACCAATTTTAGAGAGGAAATTAACTTAGATTCTTTGCTTTCTGAAGATGCACATTTGCCAGAACCTGTTGAATTAAAATTAGCGCCAGAGGTCTCACAAATACTCAGCATCCCAAGTGTTTCATGGAGCGAACAAGTCATTCCTCCAACATCAGTACTAGAAAATAAAGTGGAAAATCAAACTGTATCGCCTCTAGTGCGTCAGGAAAATGAGGGACCAGTTCCTGAGACAATTAATCATCATTCTAATACCTTTAGTCATGGGGAAATTAAGTCGAAGTTAATCGAAGATATATCAGAGGTTAGAATAAATTTTGAAGAGTCGGCCAATTTAAAAACAAGTTTAGAGTCATCATTTAAGGAAGAGATGACTGCTAAGCATAAGTTGGAGCAACTCACTCAGAATAATGATATGCAACCTCCAATGTTAAAAAATTCTGTTGATGATTATCGAAAATTTAAAATGCGGGAATCAGAATTAGAGGAGAGAATAGAATTATTACAAATGGATGCCAGTATACAGATGCAGCATCGCGAGAAAAAAATTGTGGAATTAAAACGAAAAATTGATCTTTTAGAATTTGATTTGAAGGATTCTTTTGATAGAGAAATACATTACAAAAAAACAATTAATCAATTGGAAGCAAAGCTGCATAGCTTGAAGATTTCCTTAAAGACGCTTGTAGATCAGGGGGTTGGTATGAATTTATCAGAGGAAGAGACAAAAAATGATTTAATTCGATATGCTAAATAGTGCATGGTGATTATAGGGCAAAAATAATGACTGAAAATAATTTTAAAGAAGACTTAAAAATAAATATTTTATTGGTACAAAATGATTTATGTGAAAAATCCCATGGGATTGCTGAAATATCTCACATGAAAATTATCAATGATTGGATCATTGAAGATAGGGAAGAGTTAGTAGTTCCCTATTTAGATTTTTTTGTGAGCGTTCGTTATAAAAATATTATTAATGGTGGAAAGAAAATTTTAGAAAATTTATTAAAGGGACTTTTATGTGAGGAAGAAAATAAACATCTTCGCAAACTAGTTCATCAGGATGATTTAACCTGCGCCTTTAATTATAGAAAACTTTTTTTTGATGTTAATTTTTTGATTAGTGCTAGAAAGTCTATTTTTACATTAGTTTTTTTAGATATTGATGATTTTAAAAAGATAAATGATAAGTATGGGCATTGGGTTGGCAGCGGTTTGATAAAATCCTTTGCTTTAAATTTATCGCTTTTACTACCTCAGGATGTGGAGTTTTATCGCTATGGCGGTGATGAATTTGTCATTTTAGCAAGAGACATGAGTTCCGTTCAAATTCTTCCTATTTTAGAAAATATTGTCAAAGTTTTAGAAGAAAAACCTATTCCATTAACCGATGATCGATTCATTTCACTTTGCGTTTCCATGGGAGTTGCTGAATATCCAAGAGAAGTTCAAACGTTAAAAGATATTATTCATTTGGCCGATCATATGATGTTTTCTGCCAAACGTGAGGGAAAAAGAAAACTGATAGGTCCATTGACAGCAAGTCGTGTTAGAAAGCATGTTGCTTGAGAAAATTAGAAGCTTGAGAATACTTGAAGAGTGAGAAACCAGTGGCTTAGTTCTTTTTCCATTAATATAATATTTCAAGTTTTAATGAATTCAAAATTGTCTTGTCAGGAAGAATTATGATGAAACCCACAGAGAAATTTATTTCGACATTTGATGGTGAGCGGCTTTTCACAAAAACCCTCGAGGGGGGTCATAGTACTTGGGTTATAATGACTCATGGAATAGGTGAACACTCGGGTCGACATCAGTTTATGGCCTCCTATTTTTCCCAATTTGCCAATGTCTGTCAGTGGGACTTGAGAGGTCATGGAAAAAGTTCTGGAGAACGCGCCTATGTGACAGATTTTTTTTCTTTTACAAAAGATCTCATGGAAGTATTAAAATTTTTGAAAAATGATTTTAAAATTTCAAAATTTATTCTTTTTGGACATTCCATGGGTTCACTTATTACCTGTGATTTTATGCAAAATTATACATTTATTCCTGGAAATATTATTGATGAAAAAACTTTTTATCCTCAGTTAGTTTTTGTGTCATCTCCTCCTGTTCAACCGGCCGGACTTGTGGGGCAAATAGTTAGAAAAATTCCCACTTATTGGATTCATTTGCTAGCAAATTTAAATTCAAGTATTAGGATTGCAGGACTTTTGGATATTTTTTATCTCTCCCACGACGTGAGAGTTTTTGAAGATTATTTAAAGGATCCCCTTAATTCCACAAAGCTTCACACAAAACTATTATTACAATTAATAAAACGCTCGCGTTTAGTTTTTTTTCGTCCTCTCAATATTAAGTGCGATTTATATTCTATTGTTGGTAATAAGGACACATTAGTAAATTATAAGGACGTGGTGGATTATTTTAAGAATTATGAAAAGCACTGTCAGTACATGGTTGTAGATGAGGGTTACCACGAACTTCAAAATGAAGTGGAGCGAATCAGAAACGTCTATCTAAAATTTGTTCAGGAAACTGTGATTGAAAAAATCAAATCACTAGACTCCGTTGCCATTTAATAAAATTATTTGTTATTTTTGCTTAGCTTATTTAGATGATTAATTCTAAGTAATGCCGGCGGATGTGAATGATAAAACACCGAATAAAGTGGATCTGGTGTCAGTGTACTCGCATTTTCCTTATACAGTTTTACAAGAGCAGAGATAAGTTCACTTGCAGATGAGTATTTGGCAGCAAAACTATCAGCTTCATACTCATTTTTTCGAGAAAATAAACTCATCACTGGAGTTAAATAAAAGGAAAAAATGGGAATCACCATCATAAATAAAGTCAAGGCCATATAACTCGACGATAAATTATTAAAGCTCTCATAAAAAAGATTATCTTTATATAAAACTCCAAGCATAAAAAAACCAGCGAGCATCATGGCAAAAGTAATGACCATGGTTTTTATAATATGTTTATGTTTAAAGTGTCCGAGTTCGTGGGCAAGCACTGCTTCCACTTCTGTTGGAGTGAGTCCATTTAAAAGATTGTCAAAAAAGACGATACGTTTTGTTTTTCCCATTCCTGTAAAATAAGCATTTCCATGGGAACTTCTTTTGGATGCATCCATGACAAAAAGTCCACTGTGGTTAAAACCAGTTCTTTTTAAAAGCGCTTCAATTTTTACAATCATATCGGCGTTATCAAGTGGAGTAAATTTATTAAAAAGTGGTGCAATATAAGTGGGATAAATAATAACGAGTAAAAGTTGAAATGCCGTCATAAAAACCCATCCTACAAACCACCAATTATCTCCTAAAGAAATCATTATTTTTAGAAGGAGTCCCAGTAATAGAGCGCCTAAAACAAAGGATAACAATGTTTGTTTCGCAAGATCTTTAAAAAAAAGTGGAACAGTTGTTTTATTAAAACCAAATTTTTCTTCTATAACAAAAGTGTTATATAAATCCTCAGGCAGCGAAAGTACTAGACCAATAATTCCAAAAACTCCAAAAAAAATTAACCCCTGATAAACTTCCTGATCGCTCATACTTCTGGCGAAAGTATCAACTAAACTCAAGCCACCACCATAGGTCCAAAGTAGAAGAAGAACTAAATTATAAATAAGTGAAAAAAAGGCAAAGTGACATTTGGCAATGGTGTAGTCTGCAGCTTTTTTATGCTCAGTTAAGGAAATTTTCTCCTTAAAGGGAGCAGGAACCTGGTGGCTTTTTTCTAAAACTGTATTTTTTTGTTTAAATAATAGAAAAGTTTGTAAAAAAAACTTAATTCCTAAAAAAGTAATAAAAATGTTCATGTACAGGGAAGATGTTAATTCTAAATTCATATAGTAATCTTACCTAGATTTTTCCCCTTTTTAAAGGAGTTCCTCATGAGTAATAAAATGTTGCAAGTATGCCCGCTAAAAATTGGTGAAAAGGCTCCTTCCTTTACTTTACTAGATCAGGACGAAAATGAAGTTTCCCTCAATCAGTTTCTTGGAAAAAAAGTTTTGATTTATTTTTATCCTAGGGCCATGACCCCTGGCTGTACTGTTCAGGCCTGCACACTGCGAGATAGAGAAAAGGAATTAAAAAAAAAGAAGTTGATCGTTTTGGGCATTTCTCCCGATAGGCCAAGTTCACTTAAAAAATTTGTTGAACGAGATCAATTAAACTTTACCCTTTTGTCCGACTTGGATCATCAAATTGCTCAAAACTATGGAGTATGGGGGGAAAAAAAATTTATGGGAAAAACCTATGAAGGATTACACCGCATTTCATTTGTAGTAGATGAAAAAGGTTTTATTCAACATGTCTTAGCAAAGGTAAATACAAAAACCCATTACGAAGATGTAATGACTTTAATTTCCTGAGAAGAGTCAATGATCTCAATAAAGTGAGTTTTTGAAAATTGTAAAAAAAGATTTTTTACTTCTGGAAGAAGTGAGGAATGAAATTGAAAAAGAATTTCTCTATCTGGGGAACCTATTTCATTTTTTAAAGTTGAGTAAAAACCTAATCCTTCATTTGATTCAAATAAAAAATAGAGAAAACTTGCGTCAGCCTTTTTTACTCGGAGATGGATTTTTTCTAATACTTGTTTTTCATTCATCATTAGGAAGATAGCAATAATTTGACTCAAATCCAAGAGGGCATGACAATAGAAGGAGAACAAAAATTAATGTGTTTTTACTATTTTCAGTCTATTTTCAGGAGGAGCAGTGGGAAACCGCCAAATTTTTCAGAGAAAAAAGTTCAATAGTTTTAACTTTATTTTTCATGCTATTTTTATCATTTCAATTCTTACTTTCCAGTCCTGTTCTCTCATTGACAGAACTAGGCGCAGTTTATTAGGTGAGGATGTTCAAAAAAAATCTGATCCCTATTTAACACAATATAAATCACAATCTGAAAAGGGAAGCACTGCCCCAGTTTCATTAAATGGTGATAGTGCAAGTGATGAGATGCCTGTTGTGAGCTCGTCAAATGAGACTAGTGATATGCAGCAGCAGGGTACGCCATTAGTAATACAAGAAGATGCAACGACAAATAAGATGAGCGAAGCTAGGGAGCCTCAGCTTGCAGGGGAAGTAGGAAATTGGGTGGTTAATTTTAGCAGCAATGGAAAGCCACAAACTACTGATCTTGAATTGCAAAAACTACAGGAAGCATTGAATGCCTATGTTAAAAAAGATTGGAATAATTCACTCGCCTTATTTTCTCATTTGCTACAAGCTCAAAATGATCAAGTGAGAGTGCGTTCTATTTATTACAGCGGTAAAATTTGGGTGGCACAGTTAAAATTTGATTTGGCCCTTCAACAATTTGAAAGAGTGATTGAAAAACATGCTTATTCTTCCCTTAGTTTACTTGCTCTAAAGGAGGCAGCTCACTGTGCAGAAAAATTAGGAAGCAAGGAAAAAGCGTTGCTTTATTCAACTGCATTACAAGACTATGGAATTAATTAAGATATGATTATATTAGAATTATTTAATAAGTATTTTCTTTTATTATTCTTTCATATGATGTTTTATTTCATTTTTCTAAACAATACTTATGCTCAAAATGAAGATGTTAAAGTTGATGATACAGTAACCGCCACAGATGAAGATTGGGGCGATTTAGAAAAAGATATTAAAAAGGAAGCAACTCTAGAAGAAGAGGCTAAGGCAACAACTACTCCACAAAATACCGAAGAACAGCCCCCTAATGCAGCAGCTAGTGCAACAAATCCTACTACTGAAAGCGATTCCGATAATAAAACCAAGGAAGAATTAGATAGTTTTGATTGGGCAAGTGATGATGAAAATAGCAATGAGAAAAATGCTAATACAACAAATACCGAAACTACTCCTGAGAAAATGCCAGAAATAATTGATCCATCTGGAAATAGTAATAATGGTGAAACTCAAGTCGCAGAAGGTTCTGAGGCTAAGGAGGAAGTATTTGAAATTGGTCCAGAGGAAGAAGAGCTTATAAAAGTTTCACAAATTTTGGCGACACAAATGTCCGATGAAGAGTGGAAGGGAGTGATGAGTCAAAAAACCCAAGAGACAACTTACACAGTGCAAAAGGACGATTGGTTATTTAAAATTAGTAAAAGATTATTTGGTTCTGGTTTTTATTATCCAAAAATTTGGTCGATGAATCCTTATATTACAAATCCCCATGAGATTGAAGTGGGCATGACCTTAGTTTTTGATCCAGGATCAGCTGTAATGCCACCAAATTTAAGTTTTCAAACTGCTGATGGTGGCCAGGTTGGCTCAAGTTTGGTTGGAACTCAAAAGTGGTTTGCTGAAAAAAAAGCACTTATTGATAAGGGTGTTTTTATTAATTCTTCGCCTGAGGATATTGCTAAAATTATGGGTAATGAATTACTCAACGAAGAATATAAAAAATATATTCCTCCTGAAATGGAAAGCCCTCCACCACCACCTCAGTCTGAGTATGATAAATCTGGTATTGATAGAAGTTCTCAAAACCTTGCCAATTTTAAAAATAGTTTTTACTTAAATACTTTTATTACGACCAACGAATTAAAAACTTTTGGGGTGATTGAATCTAAGATTGATGCAGGATTTTGGTTTCGAGAAGGAGATGTTGTTTTCGTTGTGGCAGACGAAGCAGAACCACTAAAACCTGGTGAAATTTATTCCTACTATATTGACGGTGGGAAAATGGATTCAGATTATTCAGATAGAGAAGGACAAAAATTTACGATTGCTGGAACTGTTAAAATATTACAAAAACGTGAAGATAAATGGGAAGCGCAAATTACAGAAGTACTAGTGCAGGCAGAACGTGGAACAAAGCTAACCGCTTATACTCCAAAAATTGAATCTATTACACCAAGTTTTAACTCTCGTAAAATTGAAGGAACTCTTTTTGCTGGATACGATAAAGATAGTCGATATTTTTCAGCGGGCAATGTTGTTTATATTGATAGAGGCCGTGCCGATGGATTAGAAATTGGTAATGTGTTAGATGTTTATGACAACGTAGATAGAGGCACTGGCAAGGTAATTATGGTAAGCCCAACATATAAAAATGCCGAACTCACGGTTATTTCCATGACTGATAATTTTGCCACTGCCAGAGTCACAAAAGCCACTCGGGATGTTAAAGTTGGCGATTTAGTGGTGACGAGAAGTGGTGACGAACAAATGCAAGAATTGGCAAATACTAGAAGAAAACTTTTACCTGTTCAAAAAGAATTTCGAGTGGAAGATTACAAGGCAAAGGGTCTTGGTGAAGAGCTCAATGACAAAATTAAAAATACAAAATTATCAGATGAAGAATTGGCAGAACTCGAACGCCAACGTGCTCAACGGGATATTCTTGATGGTACTGAAAAGGATTTAAGGGCCTTGGATGATTTAGAAAAAGACGTTAATGAAGTTGATGCCATTGCTTCCAAAGTAAATGCTGATCCACTTGAAAAAACAGATCTAGAAGATTTTGAAGGGGATAAAAATAAAAAAGAACTAGGCGTTGATTTAGATAAAGTGGAAGAAAAAGTTGGGAAGAAATATATTGATGAGTCCTTGCAAACCGTGGAAAATCCCTATGGTTTAACTCCATTTGATGTGGAGGAAGTGGACGAGTTATTAAGTTCACAAAGTGCTTTAAAAAAGTCAAAATCTCAAAAACTAGAAAGTGATAGTGCTACTAGTTTAGATCAAGTGGAGAATAGTAAGGCTTCCGATAAAGATGAGGATGAAGAGTGGGAAGAAGAATAATTCGCAATGATTATAAAAAAATAGAGATATTTACATGACACATTATTTATCTCTAGGAATATTCACTGGTGCCCTACTTTTAATTCCATCACTGCATTCACCTACGATTCTTTTTGCCTTTGGAATTTATTTATCTCTTTACCGTACTACTTATTTAAATATAAATAATTCTTCGGCCTTTTTTACAGGTGTATTGCTCACTCTTTTTCTTCCCTTTGAGCGACTGCAGATTCCCTTTTATATTTATTCGGATTTTCTCCTTAGTTTTTTATTTTTCTTTATTTTCATTTCTCTTTATTTTCATTGGATGAGGATGGAAAAATCTCTCTCAATGCCAGTGGCAATTTCTTCACTTGTTGGAATTGGTCTTGCTCATTATATCAATCAGATTAATACCCCCTGGAAAATGCTTTTTGTGGCCTTTCCAGGGTTTGTGACAAATGGCCAAGGGATCTACGATCTTTTTATACAGAGAGAATTTTTGAGTATTCCCATGCTTTTTCTCTGCTGTTCTATTTTCCTTTTTTTTATCTTACTTAAATTTCAAGAAAAATTACTGATGTCCTTTAGTCTTGGCAGTTCACTGGCTTCCCTTTTTTATTTTTGGCCCTGGAGATCCTATCAAAACATTCAGCTTTTTCAGGAGGGAATTATTGCTGGGACTGATTCTGCAGCAATGCCCGATTTTATGGATTTAAGAACAATGCTTTGTCTCATTCCTGCAATCATGGGTATCTTTTTTGCCAATTCACTTCGAAATGATAATCTTAAAAAACTTCAGGAAAAATCTTCTTAACAGGCTTGGACATTTGTTATATTACTAGATCTATCAGATTTTTTTAATTCCCCAAAAATTTTCTTAATCGGCGGTTAGCTCAGTTGGATTAGAGTGTCTGGCTTCGAACCAGAAGGTCGGGGGTTCGAACCCCTCACCGCCGGCCATTACATTCATTGGACGCACCTTTTACAATTTGAACTTTTTTCTTATTAAAATCAAAAACTTGCATAAATAGGTACTGTACCACATAATTAGGTATTGGTTCTCATGATGATACCTATATAGATTTATGAAGTCATTCGAAAAAAATTTCCTTAATTCCATTCAAATTGATAATCACTTATTAAAAATTGTGCGCGAGATTAGTGAATTTAAAGGTAAAGAAGATCTTTTCAAAAAACAATCGCCGCAAACTTTAGATACGTTAACTCAAAATGCTGTTATTCAAAGTATTGAATCTTCTAATCGGATTGAGGGCATCGAAGTTGAAAATTCTGAAAGATTAAAAATTTTAATGAATAAAAAGACGCGTCCTCAAACAAGGCCTGAGCAAGAAATTGCAGGTTATCGGGATGTACTTCGTCTCATTCACCATTCCCATAAGGAAATGCATCTAAATGCAAACTTAGTTCTACAGTTGCATCGTGATCTTTTTAAATATACTTCATTCTCAGGCGGGCATTGGAAAAAAACGGATAATGATATTATTGAA
>Ga0247844_1005348_pt1 | contig 16437 bp, 3 predicted proteins | sample LaCtaG_FD_192421 | JGI IMG/M metagenome (GOLD analysis project Ga0247844, IMG submission 192421) | Freshwater microbial communities from meromictic Lake La Cruz, Castile-La Mancha, Spain - LaCruzMarch201714.5m_1 | ecosystem: Environmental > Aquatic > Freshwater > Lake | place: Spain: Castile-La... | reverse complement strand
GGTGTCAGTGCACCGTCCACGTTAACGGCGCTTGCGCAAAACAGCGTGACGTTGTTCAAGAAAATTCTGCTCAAGACCAAAAACGGTTCAGGTTGCGCCCAGCTTGAGCACTACGTAGAGAACGCATCGGACGATGGCATGGAGCCGATCTGGCGCGGGATGCTCAGTTGGGCCAAGGTCTGCGCGGATGGTGAGAAGGCCGCCACATGGCTCAGCGACCTGCACCCATACCCCCACGAGCGCATGCACCAGAAGCTGGCCGAGATCAAAGGCCCGTACTCATGCGCTGCCATGGACGACATGAACCCCGGCGTGTGCCGCAAATGCCCGCACTGGGGCAAGATCACCAACCCGTTGCTGTGGGGCAGGGAAATGTCAGTGGTCACTGACGAGACCACGATCGAAGTGCAAAGCAGTGCAGCGGCCAATGCCGATACTGTGGAGATCGCCCAGCCTGAGCCCCCACGGGGGTATGCGTACGGAGAGCGCGGTGGTGTTTTTTTGGAACGAGAAGAGGAAGACGCTGACGGGCACGTTGTGAAGAAGCGGGTATTGCTTTGCTCCAACACCATCTTCCCGGTGGACATCCTGAACAACAACGGCAGCCACGAGGTGCACTTTTGCGTCATCAAGAATAAGCAGCTACACGAGGTGCTGGTGCCGCAAAAGTGCATGGCCAGCAAAGACGAGACGATCAAGCACTTGGCCAACCAGAACGTCATGGCGGCATTTGGCTCGGGCAACGACCAGAACTTTTTCTCGTACATCCGCGCCAGCGTGGAGAAGATCAGCGTTGAGAAGGACCCCATCAAGATGCCGCCAAGTTACGGCTGGCAGGAAGATGACAGCTTCGTGTTTGCAAGCCGCGTGTACAGCGCAAACCGCAAGCCAGTGCTGGTGCCGATGTCAGACCTGCAAAACATTGTGGCCAGCACCAAACCCACCGGTACGTTGGATGCTTGGAGAACCGTCATCAACATGATGGTGCGGCGCAAGATGTGGGATCAGTTGGCCGTGGTGCTGGCGGGTGCTGCCGCCCCCTTGATGCGCTTCACAGGGCTGCTGGGCATGACGGTGCACGTAGCCTCCACTGAGTCCGGCACAGGCAAGTCGTTGTCGCTCGACGCAGCAGCATCCATCTGGGGCCATCCAATCCACTACCGCACAGGCTCGGGCACATCCCCTGTCGCCATGCAGCAACGCCTTGGCCATCTGCGCAGCCTACCGCTCATTACGGATGAGATCACGACCAACAACCGCAAGGACTTTGAGTGGTTCCCTGCCTTCTTGTTCAGCATGAGCGAGGGGCGCGGCAAAGAGCGCATGGAGTCGGGTACCAACAAGGAGCGCCTGAACCTGTCTACATGGGCCACACTGGCGCTGATGTCCTCCAACCGCCCTGCCGTTGACTACATGACGGGCGAGCGCAAGCACTCCTCTGAAGGCGAGTTGCGCCGCATGATCGAGTTCAACATGGACGTGAAGCTGGAGTGGTCGCAAGAGGAAATTGAGATCATCAAAACGCTGCCGTTTAACTTTGGCGTAGCGGGCGAAATTTTGGTGCAGTATTTGGTGGACAACATCGGTCTGCTGCGTGAGCTGGTGCCTGAGTGCGTACGCCGCATGTACACCGAGTACAAGGCCCCCAATGACGAGCGGTACTGGATGGCGGGTGTGGGCACGATCGTGGCAGCAGGCTTACTTCTGAGCGACAAGCACACAGGCATCGTCAACATCCCCTTGCAGGAAATCATCGAGTCGTACCGCCGCCAGATCGACCATCAGCGTCAGGCCATCAAGGGCGGCAAGCGCACGGCCGAGGATGTGCTCAACTCATACACGCAGGAGTTCCAAGGCAAGTTCGTCATCGTCAAGTACGGCGAGAAGGCCAGCCCTGCTGCCATGTTTGGTGACGGCACCACTGTGGGCAGAACGACAACGCGCCAAGAGATCATGGGCCGGGTCGAGCATGGCGTCAATCCGGGCTACGTGGACTACTACATCGAGGAGCGTTTGCTGCGTGCGTACTGTTCCAACATGAGCTTCAGCTACGCCACGTTCAAGGCGGATATTGCCCAGTCGTTCATCGTGCATCAGGTCGCCAAGAAGGACATGACGGCCAAGACGGATGGGCCTCCGATGCGCGTAGCAACACTGCGCCTGAGCGCAAACATGAGCACACTCGATGACACGGTACTCCAGAGTATTCCCATGGTTGCGGGTTGAGCGGGGGCAGGGGTTTTTTGTCCCCTGCCTCGCCACTGAGAAGGTGCGCAGCATCGGCCTCAATGAAGCGTTGCACTGCCGCATCTTCGACGCTAAAGCCTACCCCGCCGTCCACAAGGGACTCAGCGGGGTGTGGTTCTATCGCTGACTTTCTTCGGCGCGGCGCTGCAGCTTGAGGAACGCCTCTGCCCGGTCTTGCCTTGCCTTGTCCAGCGCATCCAGCCGTAAGCGCTTTTCTTCCGGCGTCAGGTCGTTGCGCTCTTGGGTGCGGCGAACGTCTGCGTTGATGCGGCCGATCACTTGGCGGTACTGCCCTGCGGCCGTGGCCATGGCCAGCTCGACACGGTGACTGTCGCGGTACTCCAGCGCTTCTTCTCTGCGGCCGCTCTTGAGTATGTCGTTAAAGGTGTTGCGAGATTGCTCGATTTCTTTGGCTTCGCGGAACACCACGTCGGCATCTGCGCCGCCGTATTTCTTCTGGAAGGCTGTGCCAATCAGCGGCATGTCAGACGCCCGACTTGCGGGCGCTGCGCCCTTGCCTTCGCGTTCAAACAAGCTGTTGGCTCCGGCAGCAGCGGCCAGAGGCAGCACGCCCAAGTAGCCGCGCACAAGGTGCTCGATCTGGATAGGCGACAGGATGGGCACAGCCTTGCTCATCTGCTTGGCCAGCTCTGTGGTGGTAGCAAGGTATCGCGCTTCAGGATCAAGACCTTGGAAACGCGCAGACTCCACAGCGCCGCCAGTCAAGAAGTTCTTGTTGCTCCACACCTCAAACGCAGGCTTAGCAAGCTGCGGTATGCCCATTGACGAGTAGCCGGGGATGGAGCCCAAGAACAGGTCTCGGATGGCCCGCCACTGCGCTTTGCCGTCGGTCTCGGCACGCATACTGTCCACAGCCGCCACAGCCAGCGAGAAAAAGTAACCTGCTTCAAACGGAATTGGTAACTTCAATGGCTCCTCCACGCCGGGAATCGGCATGAAGAAGTTGGAGTACTTGTCCCGTGGGCGTGCGTTGCGGAAAGTCTCGTCGTCTTCCATGGCCATGGCGTACACCAGACCGGTGGCAGTCAACAGCAGCGCGTTGTTGAAGAACTTGCGCTTGATCTCTTGCTGTTCTTCAAACGGCATGTTGCCGCGTGCAGCCTTAACCAGCACGTTCAGACCCTGAATCTGGGCGTTGAAGAACGGGATCAAGCGGCTGGCGTACTGCAGTGTAGGCGACAGACCGCGCTTGTAGAAGTTCATCGACTCCATCGTGGCCATGTCAGCTTCAACTTCGGACAACCCGTTGGTTTCAGCGTTCTTGAGCACCAGCGCCAGTGTGGCAGCATCGGCACGCATGGCGTAGCGGTCAGCCGCAGCAAACACTTTTTCCCACACGCTCTGATCCTTGCCGCTGGCAAGTTGGAGCGCCATCTTCTTCATGTCAGACATGTCGCCTGCGAAGATGTTGGACTGGATCAAACCCTTTTCAATCAGCTTGGCCTGCGCATCACTGCTGCCGGTGCTCATGCGCAAGAACTCAGCGCCTGCTTTAAAAATAGACGAGAAAGTGTTGGACTCCAGACCGCCGGTAAACGAAGCCGCCATAGGTTCGCGGAGCAGCTTGCGGGCAATGTACAGGGGTGTGCGGGTCACACCAGCACGCAACAGGTCGGCTGCTGCGCCACCCAGCTTGAAGAACCCGGGGAGCGCAAGGCTCGCGCCTTCCAGACTCTTAACAACCAACTCGGCCGGGATGCCCTCGGCAAGGGTGCCCTCGGTGTTCACCACAATGTGGCGCTTGCCGTCGTCGTCTGGTTTGCTTGGGTCTGGCTCTTGGTAGAAGCGAATGACTTTGGCATCGTCAGGACCAAAACCGGGCTTGATGGCCATCAGGTTTGTCGGCTTGCCTGTTAGGGGATTGATGGGGCCTTTGCCCACACCCAGTGCCTGCAAGCCGTACGCCACGCTCTTGGCGGCGTTATTGGTCAGCGCCATGTCCGTCAGCAGCAGCGTGTTGCGCTGGAGCGCTTCGTTCAGTGGCAACAACTTTGTGTCGCCACCTTTGAGTTCTGCAAGGTATGGCTGACGGCGGATGTCGCCCACGTTGAATGTGACGTTGTTGTTGAAGACCAGATCGGCTTTGCCGTTTTTGTCCACGCGATAGAAAGGAACGTAGTCGCCTTCCTTGAGCAAATCCGCTGCCATCTTCTTGGAGATACGCCCGGTGCTGGCAAGGAACTCGATCATGCCTTTGTTGTACGCGCTGTACTTGCGGCGCACGTTTTCAAGCGCAGATTTCAAAGCAGGGTTTGCGTCGGCTGCAGCCAAGGCAGCGTCCAAGTCCGCTTGCTTCAGCTCCATCGCGCCCAAGTCCAACTTGGGCAAGCCTTTGTTGTTAGCTCGAACTGCAACCAGATACGTCTGAGCAAGGTCGGTCTTCAGTTGCGGGTTGTCTGCAGGGATGTCCGCTATGGCGTCGAACACTTCCCGAGCGCTGTTCTGGTTGGAGCTGCGGTAGCCGACAAGCCCTTTTGAATCCTTGTACGCCACCAGCGGGCCGCTGTTCATCACGGTGAACATCTGCGCCATCTTCTGCTCAGCCTTGCGCACGTGGTACATGGCTTGTTTGAACAGCGTGTCATCACCAAACTTGAGCGTGTCGCGCAGCCCCGCCCGCATATCAACCGCCTGCATCTCAGCTTGCAGAGCAAGGTTATTGCCCAGCTTTTCCTTGAGCGTCTTGGGTTGGGCAATGATCTTCTTTGACAGCGCTTCCAGTGCGTCGGCTGGTGCGCCGCGAGAGAACAGCAGCGTGCCGGTGCCGGGGCGTCCCTTGCCTGTAGCAGGGCCGACAGGCTTCAAGTTGATGCCTAAAATTTCAGGCGCTTGGTCGATGTATGCCCGCTCAACAAATTTTCCGCGCTCGTTGTTTTGCTCGATGGCATCAATCCCGGAGGCTTTCAACAACTCCGTGGTTTTCTTGATGCCGATCTTTTCCCGGATAGCAAAGAACAACGAGTTAGCTGGGTACACTCCGGCTTCTTTGGCTGCGCGTTTTGCCCAGACGACGCCGTATTTTTGGAGCAACGCGTCCAGTGCAGGACGCTCGCCAACCTTGAAGTCTGAATTTACCGAGTAAACGCGGTTGCGAGGAATGTCGTCCAGCGTGCGATAGAGGTTGCCTTTTGACGGGTACGCTTTGAGCGCCTTGATCTTTTGCAACGACAAAGTGCCAGCCGCTTTTTGTTCTTTTGGCGTGCGTGCCCCAGTCTGCAAACGCTTCAGCATCTCCTGTGCGTTTTTGTTTTTAGTGGGGTCAAGCGACTGGCCTGCACTTACACCTTCCAAATACGCTGTTACCAGACGCGACTCAAATTTGCCCTGCACAAAAGCCGTGGAGAGGATGTCATTGGGCGTGCGCAGGAACATATTATCCAAAGCACGATAGTCTTGATAGTCTTGCGTACCGTATCCAGACTCGTTGGCCGCTTTACCAAAAGGCACCGCGTGCTGGTAGTACTCTGCGTACTCTTTGTTAGGCGTGGTATACGGCCCTACGCCCAGCGACTTCTCAGCTTCAAAGCGGAGATCAAACGCTCCTTCACCCGCACCTGCGTACTTGGTGTCGAACGCTGTGAAAGCCGCGTCTGTGCCGTGCCATGTGCCACGCAACTCCAACTGGGCTGCGCCGTATGCCATGTTGACAAGGTCACCAGTTGTCAGTGTTTTTGTGTTGATGCCATATTTCGACAGGGCGTTTCGCAACACGTCCATCACAGACTTCAGCCAGTTACGGATGGGACTGCCGCCTTGCAGCGCATCGGGGTTGACCCCTGCTTTGATTGCTTCTTCAACGGTGTACGCCAGCAATTCGTCATCGTACTGCTCAGCCGTGGTCTCGGCGGCTTCTACACGTGCAACTGCTCGTTTGGCAACACGTGATTCCAAGGAGTTGTCGTTGCGGTTTGCCCAGCCTTTTACGGCAGCTACCAAGCGCCCGTACTGCGCTTTGTTAAACAGGTTGCGGAAACCAACGTGAACGCCAATCTCGTGCAGCAAGACGCCCAACGCTTCGCCTTTGCCGATGTTGTCGGCAAACATAAACGCTTGCCCGTTCTTTGGATTCACAAACGCTTTAGCGTCAGCAGGGATGTCAGCCCCGTCGTAGTCGTACTTGTATGCCGGGTCGTTGAACAAGTCGCTGACAGACTGAAAAATCTTGATGCGCTTGCCTGCAACACCGGGATCACCCACAACTTTGTCCAGCGCTTTTTCAAGCGATGCAACAGTTTGCCCACCATCGGCAGGGGCTCCGCGAGAGAACTCGTAATCGTTGAAGTTGTCGTCAAGCACACCCATGTCGAACCCGCTGACGCTTGTGCCGCCTTTAACTTCACCCAGCTCTGTGATGAACGCGCCATATTCGGCACGCTCAGCGTCTTCCTTGGCTTCGGCTTTTGCCATCTCCGCTGCTTCTGCTTTTGCAAGCGACGCTTCAAAGTCGGCCAAATCCTTTTCGGCAACTCTCAGGTAGTAGTAAAGCCCGTTGGTCTCAATGTCGCCTGCTTCTTGTTTCTCACCCGTCAGCTCGCGGTTGACAGCGTTAAGACGCGTAACGGCAGTCATGCCTTTAGCACCGGTCAGAGTGCGGCGCTCTTCTTCCAGATTGAGCACGCGGTTCTTCAAGTCTTGAACCCGGTCGAGCAGAATGTCTTCCAGTTGAAAGCGTGTTGTTTCGTCCTGATCCAACATCAGCTTGGTGCGCTGCGCTTCTGTTTTGGCCGCAGTCAGACGTTCAGCAAACGCGTTGGCATCAGCAACAGCTTCGCTAACTTTTGGCTGCGCAACAGTACGCTTCTCAACGATCGGCTGCTTGGTTACACCAGCGTCAGCCTTGGATTCGGCAGTGCCTGCGCGTAACTTGCCGGGTGCAGAAGACTGCACACGGGTAGCCTGCGACACAGCGCCCACGGTTTTGGGAGCCAAGCGATCGACTTCGGCTTGCTGCTTGTTGACCTTCTCTTGCAAGTCACGGATTTTCTCCGCACGTTCTTCTTTCTTGGCTTTACCGCGTGGCTCCTTTGCCGCCTGCATGGCTGCAAGCTGGCCTTTCATAGCATCTAGGCGGTCCTTTGCCGTGCCGTACGCTTGTACACGCTCAACTTCAGCATCCATTTGCTCTTGCTGTTCACGCGTCGCCTTCTTGCCTTTGACTGTAGTCTGGCCGGTCTTCTTGTCTGTGCGGAGGTCTTTTGTGGCTGCGCCTGTGGTGACATCAATACGCTTGATGCCCAGTCGGTTTGAGCGCACGCCCGTCAGGACTTGCAGTTCACGCTTGTACCGAGCCAGTGTTTTGGCGCGATCTTTTTTGGTCTCTTCCGGAATGGGCTTGCCTGTCTTTGGGCTGACCGTTTGTTTCTCCAGCTCTTCTTGGTTCTTGATGTTTGCAACCAGCTTGTCAATTCGCTTGTCAAGGTCTTGTGTAACTTCGGGATCGCCGGACAGCAGTACACGGGCGCGGTTCTCTTGCACCAGCTTACGCGCCTTGGCTTTTTCGTAATTGCCCAACGATTTTTGCAGCGCAGCAACGCGCTCGTTGCCGTCTTTTATTTTCTTGTTCAGTGCGGCAACGCGGTCTGAAGCCTTTTCATCTACCAATTGTTCTTCAGCAACAGCGACCTGAATTTGCATCTCCTCGATGCCTGCTTCAATTTCTTTGATGCTGGCATCAATACGGTCAGAGTCTTTGTCCGACACACGCAGCAGCTCCAGCATCTGCTGGCGCTGACTGAAGTCAATACGCTCGCCGGGCAGAGCCGCAAGCGCAGCCGTGCTTGCCTGAAACTCTTCCAGTTTTTTCTTGTCTTCTGCGGTCTTGGCATCGCGCTCAGCTTTGGACAGCGGCTCAATCTTGATGGCCTCAAGCGCCGTAGCAAACGCGCCTTCTTGTTTGGGCTGTTTGGGCTGCAGGGCTTGGCCAGCTTGGGCCAGTTGTTTTTCGGCAGCAGCAATGTCGCGTTCTACGGCAGCAATCTGTGCGTCTGTGCTTGCCATTTCAGTGGCCACAGAACCTTTCAGCTCAAGGGCAGCGGCCAGCTCTTGCTGTGCCTGCTTGAGTTCTTTCTGGTTCTTGCGACTGCGCTTTTGTGCGGCAGATGCGTATTCCAACGCCATGCCTGCGTCAAACAAAGCCTGTGCGTCTTGGTCCAGTGTTTTTTCTTCAGCCAGTAACTGCAACTGAAGGTTTAGGTCAGCGTTTAAAAACGCCAACAGTGTTTCATCCGCTCCTGCCTTACGGCTTGTGGTGATCTGCTGCTCGATGGCGGTGATAATTTCGCGGCGTGCTTTACGCAGAGCCGAGAACGTGCGCTTGCTTACAGGCTGCTCAATCGCCGTTGCATATGCCGTCTTGGCTTCGGCTGTCTTTTGAGCAGCCTCAACAGCGGCTGTGTCCACGCTTTGAAACGCAGCAAGGTTGTCGGCAATTTTTTGACCGATGTCTTCCACGGTTTGTACAGTGAAGTCAAACTGCTGACGCGATTGCAGATAGTCAGCTTGAAGTTCTGCCAACTCCGCATCAAGGCGTTCGTAAATTTTCTTCAGGTTGGCTTCAGCGGTAGCAAGCAAGTCTTTGGCAATGTTGGCGTCAGCGCCGCGCTTAGTCTGCAGGGCTTTTTTGCGTTCTTCAAACGCAGTCAACTGCTTGGTGATGTTCTCGACTTTTTTGCGAAACAGTTGAATGCGGGCGTGTGTGCGGCTGGCTGTGTCTTTGCCAATGCCCATGGCTTGGCGCATGATCTTGAGCGCATCGCTGGCCAAGTATTTTTGGAACTCAGCAGCGGTTGCAAAGGCAGTTGACTTCTTGGCGGGGGCATAGCGCTCGGCGGGAGAGCCTTGCAGGGGACCTACATCTTCTGGAGAAACAAACTGCGCCTTGCCCTTGACGACACGCGTCTCGGACTGTGGGGCCACGGCTTTTGGCATAAACCGCCCGGGCAGCTCTTGCTGCCCGCTCTCTTGCAGCTTACCTTCTTCCAGTCGCGCCAGCTCGTTTTGCAAGTCGCGGGTCATCGCAGGGCTGGAACGGCCCGTTGTGGTCAAGCGGTTGAGCCATTCGCCTGCCATGTTCAAGCGATCTGGGTTGGCCGCAAACACGTTGAAGTTGTCTGCAATTTGGTTGAGCACCGCCATGTCTTGCGGGTCGTACCGCTCGCGGCGTTCTTTTTTGGTGCTCAAGTCATTCTGCGCAAACGCCCGGTCCATCTGCTCGCGCAGCATGTCGGCACTGGTCGTTTTGGGCGTGGCAACTTTTGTAGCGGTCTCACCGCGCTCTGTGCCGCCGCGCCACTTCTGGCTGATGGCGTCAAGCCGAGCGTTGGTGTACGTCAGCACTTCGGGGATTGCCCCGTATCGTGCAAGGGTGCCGAGCTCGTTTCGTACGTCCTGTTCAATCTCAGTCAGTGTTTCGGGACGTAGGTCAGGGCGGGCAGAACGTATCTCGTTAACTATGCTGGACGCCACAGCCTCTTGTGCGCCTTCTTCTTTGTTGGCCACCTTTGTGAGCGCGGCTTGCCGTGCGGCTTCTGCCTCACGCTTTGCTTCCAGAGATGCGGGAAACTGGCCAAGCTGACTTTGGATGCCTGCTGTTTCTTGGCCAAGCTCCCCAATAGTGGACGGCGATGCGCGGTCTTGCAGGTCACGAATCTGCTCTGTCAGACTGCGAATGGTTTCGCGGTACTGTGCACCGCCGCGCACGTTTCGTTGCGCATACGCGATCTCAAGCTGGCGCTGCAAATCTGCCAACGTCTGCCCAATATCCCGTCGGTCTGTGACACCTGCAGCCTGCCCAACACGCTGCTCACCAAACAGGTCGCCCTGCTGGATGGCTTCGCGGGGCATGGCGGCTTGGCGCTCTGTGAACGCAATGTCTGAGTCGGTCACGCCCTGACGGCGGTCGGTGTCCAGCGTATTGGACTGCTCCATGAAAGCAGCCATAGGGTTTGCAGGAGCGCCCCCAATCTTCTGGCCTTGGAGTTCTGCCTGACGTGCGGCCAGCTCTTCCTTGCCCATGGCCTTGAGGCGCTTGGCCACGGCGTTGCGGATAAGGGTGCTCTCACTGGACGACAAACCGGGCAGAGGTGTGCGTGTCTCAACAAGCAGATTAGCTTTGTAGGGGTCCTGCAGCAAGTACTCGACGTAATCATCCCCTGTCGGGTCGTATGTCTGCGTACGGGCCAACTCCATACGCTCAGCGGCGTAAGACAGCGGAATGGCCGCTACGCGGGCACGCTCAGCTTCTTCTGCTTTGCGGCGCTCTTCGCCGGGCACAATAATTTGCGGATCGTAGTAGCCCTCAAGGTCAGGCTCCACAACTTTTGCGGGTTTGTTGCTGACCGTCTTTGTTTGCTCCAGCATGTACTCTTCGGGAGTCAACCCTGCCACACGCTCTTGCTCCAGCGCTTGCTGGTACAGCCCTGACTTCTTCAGGCGGTTGACTTCAGGGGCCAGCTCATCTGCGGCGCGGCGGTTGGCCCGGAGCTGCTCGTTGAGGTCCTTGTTGAACGCCTTGTCCTCCGCCTCGGTTGTAGAGTCTTTGGTGATCTTGCGAATCTGTTGACGCAGGGCAACCTTCTCTTCTTCCAGTGCTTGCAGATTCTTGGCCACCGTCAGGGCGTACTCGGGCGTTTGTTTTTCAGCAGCTTCTTGCTCAGCAACCACGCGTGCTTGCTCTGCGGCTTCCTTTGCCGCTACGTTGCGCTCATCGCGCTCGGCTCTGGCTGCTTGGGTCTTGGCACCGCCACGCTCAAACGCACGGCCGACTGGGGCAATAGCGCCACCCAAAACGGCTCCGCCAATGAAGCTCTCGATGTACTCTTTGCGGGCATCTTCGTCTGTGAGATTTGTGCCTGCTTGCAGGCGTTCCAGAACCTGCTGCACGGTTTCTGTGAAACCTTCACGGCCCATGGCCATGCCTGTCTTGGCGGTGTAGTCCATGGCCGCTTTGCCCAGCGTCTGGCTGGCAATTGCCTTGGCTTGCTCGGTTGTCAGCTTGGAGCCCACAGAGCCGAACAGCTTGCCCACACCGGGGATCAGCGCCATGGCGGCGGTATTAAGCAGGGCTTGGGGAATGGCTGCGCCAAAAGCCGCAGCTCCGCTGGTCTCTGCCAACGACTTACCCGTATCCATCTGCGCGGCAAGGTTGGAGCCCGTGAACTGGCCAGTGGAGACAGCGCCTGCGCCAAGCAAACCCAAGCCAGCAGCAACCGGGGCGGACACAGGGGCGGCCAAAGCCGCAAGACCTGCGGCGGCTGGAGCCGCCATGTAGGGAATAGACCCGCCAAGGGTCTCTTTGAATTTTTGGAAAGGGGACTCGGTCCAGCTATCTTGTGTGGGGGTGAAGCGTGCCTGTGCACGTTTCTGTGCGGCTTCGTACTCCTTCTGCGCTTCGGCTTCGCTCTTGACGCCGAGCTTACCTTTGAGCAGTTCAAACTCCCCGCCTAAGCGGGTAGCACTAGCAGACATCGCGGCTTTAGAACCTGTGGTGTCTTGCTTAGGGCCTTCTTCCGCAGACTTAAATAGCTCGGGAAACAACTGGCGAGCGGCCATCATTCCTTCTACGGGCGTCTGCCCCTTTTTCAGTTCAAGGGCGCTGCCGTCAGGAAGCTCGATGTATTTGGCCATATCGTTCTCGCAAATTGTGACCGGGGGGCGTGTGCCCGGATGTTTTTACGCCGTCCCCTATTATTACCCGCCCGGTTGCGTGCGTATAGTGGTGTTTTTGCTTGGCGTGACCGTTGGAATAAAGCGTTTTGCAAACACCTCAAAGTCGTCAGGACCTTTCAACGTATCTTTGCCCGCAAACGCCTGCAAGTACTTGCTGTATGCGTCGTAGACATTAAACTTCTCGGTCTTCAGTTTCTGCAACGATTCAGCCGCCTTGACCGCATCGTTGCCGCTGTCCTTAAGCAGTTGGTTAAACACAAGGCGATCGGGCGTGTTGAGCGTTGCTGCAATCTGCGCGGCTGAACGGGCGTTTGCGTTGCGCTCTTGGTCGGCTGCAATTTTTTCTCTGCTGCCAATTTCCATGCCAGTGAGACGCGTTTGTGTGTCTGCTGCAAACACGGACTTGGCGTCTTCGCGCTTGTAGCCATACATCTTTTCCGCAGCGTCCACACCCATCTTCTCGATTTCGGTTTCTGTGCGATTGATCTGGCTCTTGAACTGGCGGCGCTCTTTGGCCGTCATGTTGGCCTCGTTGCGACGGAACTCCTCGATCTGATCGCGGGCATCGTCCATCTTCTCCTGCGCAGCACGCAGTTTCTCAAGCCCCGCGCCGTAAGTTTTCAACCCTACTTGTGCGCCTTTGCCCACCGCTTCGGCCAGTTTGCCGGGTGTGGACATGATAGCTAGACCGGCCTCCAACAACGCCAAGCCTGTGTTCTCGTCTTTACGCTTGCCCAGCTCATCTTCGCGCTTGGCCAGCCGCGCTTCCTTGGCTTCGCCGTACTTGCCGCGTGCAGCAGCATCTTTTTCAAAATCTTCCAACTCACCTTTGGACTGAGCACGCATTCTGTCAGCCATCTGGCTACGTTGCCAAGCCAGATCGGCACCTGCCTCTGGCCCCATACCCATTTCTTTCTGCATGGCAGCATAGCGCTGGGCGGCAGTTTGCTCAGGCACAGCGGTGGGTGGAAGAGTAGCGGCAGCAGGGCCAACCCCAGCACCGGGACGTGGCGCGGCAAAGGGCTTTTTATTGGCTACTTTGTTGTCTACCGCAGGCACAGGCTTGGCAGCAGTTTGTTTTGCAGCACGCTCTGTCATGTACAAGTTAGACGCTGCGTCAAATTGCGCCATGTCTTGCTGGCGAATGTTTTCCGCTTGTTGTTGCGCGGCGGTCGGGCCCGTCAGTTGCGACAGCTCCGCTTGACCTTCGGCTTCGCGCTCGGGCGAGCCAAACAGGTAGTTGGCAAAACTTGTTTTCTGGCGAGCGTCCAGCATTTCTTGCCGACGTTGTGCCATACGGCGGTCACTTTCCGCTTTGCGAGCATCTTCTTCCCGAATACGCTGCTGATACTCTGTATACCGCTGGGGTAAACCCATAATGTCCTGCACGAACTGCGACTGCGAGCCGTTAAACCGTGCAACGCCACCCTCAGCCATCATTGCGACTGGCTCTTGGCCATAGGTCATACCGCCCTCGTCGTAGCCTTCGTATCCAGCAATACCGCCGTCGGCCATCTGCTGCATATTGGGCGCACGGAGCTGACCAATACCCACATCTTCCGGCATCGGCTGAGCGCCCATCTGCGCCAACGCAGCGTCCACGACTTTGGGTTGCTGTTGCATGCCCTGCGCGGCTTGGGCAGCCGAGCGCAACTCTTTGCGGCGGTTGGACTCCGACGAGGCCAAGGCCATGATGTACGGGTTGTTCTTGTGCATCTGCGCATATTGCTGCAGCGCCGAGTCCGGCTGCAGCTTGGCCAGCATAGACGTGATCTGGTTGACGTTAATTCCTGCCATGATTTTTCCTTATGCCATGTTGGCGATTGCCAAATCGGCCAGACCAGAACCTACGTAACCGCCGCCAGCCATACCCGCCAGCCTGCTGAAACCCAGCGCGGCAGTACCCAGACCCAATGCCTGTGACGAGGTTGATGGGGACGGCGTAAACATGGACTGCGACTGCTGTGTCAGGGGCAAGCCACGGATCATGTCAGACATGAACGCCATCTGCTGGTACGGGCGTTGCTGCGCGTTCAAGAAGTCCTGATATTGGCCCGACAAAATGTTCTGCGCTTGCGTCTGCTGCTGCCCGCCGTACTGGTTCTGCAGCTTGTTGATGTCCAGCATCTGGCCCGTGTATTGACCGCCAAGCGTGCCCAGTTGACCGGCTGCGCTCAAGCCTAACTGTGCGCCCTGCATACCGAGCCCGGCACCGTACTGACGCGCCTGCTCCGCAAGCTGTTGTGCTGACTGGCCGTACTGCGCCTGCAACTGCGCCCCTGTCATGCCTTGGGTTGCCCCAAACTGGCGGGACTGCTCGGCCATCTGCTGCGCATTCAACCCGTACTGCTGGTTGGCCAACTGGGCTTGCAGCCCTGTCTGTGCACCGAGCTGCTGCGTTGCTTGCTGCGCTGCAAGGTTTTGCTGACCCACTGTAAGGCCAGCCTGCTGGTTGGCAAGCGCGGCTTGCAGCCCTGTCTGTGCACCGAGCTGCTGCGTTGCTTGCTGCGCTGCAAGGTTTTGCTGACCCACTGTGAGGCCCGCTTGCTGGTTAGCTTGTTGCGCCTGCAACCCTGCCTGTGTGCTGAGCTGTTGGACCCCTAAATTGGCACCAAGGTTTTGCTGACCCACTGTAAGGCCAGCCTGCTGGTTGGCTTGCTGCGCCTGCAGTCGTGCGGCTTGCTCGGCATTGAATTGCTGCTGCCCTTGCTGGTACGCAGCCTGTGAACCCGTGGCCTGAATGTCGCCCATCTGGGTTGCCAAGTTACGCTGAGCTTCAGCGTTCTCAATGGCTTGGCGTGCGCCACCAAAAGCACCTGCTCCAGCAGCCCGCGCACCGCGCTGAGTGCCTGCGATATCGGCTTGGCGCTGCGCTTCGCGCTTTTGGATGTCCACCACCTGCTGCATGTACGGCGAGCTGTACTTGGCAGCCTCGCCAGCCTGTGTGAAAGACCGCGCGTCCACCTGCTGCGCAGGGTCCATCTGGTACTTGTAGAGCGACTGCGCGTTTACCTGCTGCGCAGGGTCCATCTGGTACTTGTAGAGCGACTGCGCGTTCACCTGCTGCGCAGGACCCATCTGGTTCTGGTAGAGCGACTGGGCCTGCACTTGGTTCGGGCTGAACGTCCCTGATGTGTACGGCTGGCGATCCGTAAACGTGTTCTTGAACTGCCCGGCGTCGTACCGATTGTTCAGCCCGTACGCTGCCGCCAACCCTGCAAGTTTTGAGGCTTCTTCAATTTGCCCTGCGGGCTGCATTGCACCAGCGTTTGTGTACGACTGCGTTTGCAACGGGCTGTACTGTGCGTAACGCTCCCCCTGATACTGCAGGTATGGGTTGTTGTTGATATCCGTTTGGCCCGCAGCTTGCCCCAGCAGTCTTTCGGCATAGGGAGCAAGTACGTCAGAAAAGCCGTACTGCGTTTCGGTGGTTGTGGTTGCCATGCTTTGGCTCCTTATGCGGGAAGATACTTGTCAGCGCGACTGTTGGCCGCTACGCGGTTCTTGCCAGTGGTCTTGCCCCGGGCTCTTTGCACGCGGTCCATCATGGCGTACAGCTTGCGTGCGCCAGCTTCAGTCGAGCCGTTGCCCAGCTCAGACACGATGCGAGCAGGCACCACAAACTCACCATCAGCCAAACGTGCGGGTTGCTTATTGCCAATTGTCGCAGGGATGGAGTCACTGATGCCGTCACCGGGGCCGCGCAGCAAGCGTCCGCCATCCGAGTAACCGCCAAGGTTGTACTGGGAGGCCGAGCCGCCACCAGCCAGAGCACCGAGACCGCCGAGGGCCATGCGCCGTGGCATCAAACCGCCGTTGGCAGCGGTGCCAACAACTGGTTGTGGCACCCACTTGTTTCCATCCCACGCCCACTCCATACCCGAACCGGGGTTTTCTGTAGGCATCTTGTTTATGTCAGTCAAATTAGTGCCGGGCGTAGTTCCCGACAAGACTTTTGGTTTTGCAACCCACTTGTCGGTCTCCCACTTCCACTCCATGTTCTCGCCGGGGCTTCCTGTAGGCGGTTTGTCTTTGTCCTTTGAGTACAAGCTGACCGGTGCTTTGGGTCTGAGCGCTTCAAACCCGGGGGTGTCAAAAATCGACTTGGCAATCACCCGCTTACCCGTTACCGGGTCAATAGGCAGGTACGGATCGGTTGGATACACGCGTTTGCCAGACAGGTATTCATACGCCGCACGCGAGCCGTCCATTGTGGAGCTTTCGAGGGTCGGAGTATTCGGCATTGGCAGAGGCGCGTTGTACGGACCCGTTGGAGGCGTGTACACGTCCGGGCGTGGGGGTCCCGGAGGAGTGCCGTAGAGGTCTGGAGGTGTTGTGACTGGGCCCGGTGGCAAGACACCACCGTAAACGGGCGGGGGCACAACTGGCCCACTGGGTGGGGGTACGTAGACTTCTGGAGGGCGGTTTGGAGTAGGGGGTGCGACCGGAGGACCCGGTGGAGGCACGTAGACTTCTGGAGGGCGGTTTGGAGTAGGGGGTGCG
>Ga0247844_1005345_pt1 | contig 16442 bp, 33 predicted proteins | sample LaCtaG_FD_192421 | JGI IMG/M metagenome (GOLD analysis project Ga0247844, IMG submission 192421) | Freshwater microbial communities from meromictic Lake La Cruz, Castile-La Mancha, Spain - LaCruzMarch201714.5m_1 | ecosystem: Environmental > Aquatic > Freshwater > Lake | place: Spain: Castile-La... | reverse complement strand
TTTATATATGCTGAACTTCCATATAGAATTTTATATCCTGAACTATATCAAGAAAGAATAGATAAATTTAAATCAAAAGGTAAGTTAGAAGAAATTACAATAAAATTTACTAAAAATAAAATAAATGCTGTTGAAAAATATAAATCTCAAATAGATAACAACCTCATTAAAAAACTTATTGTAGAGGAAAAACTTTGGAGATTATTAAATTGATAAACGCATATCTATATTCAGTTAAACAAGAAGATTGTGCTGCTGATAAATGGGATTACGGATTATTAAAACAATTTTTTAATAAAAACAATATTAAACCAGACAGGGTAACAACTTTACCCAGTGTGGATAGAGCCTTTGTAGTCATTCCTGGACCACAAAACGTAGACTTTGAAGATCAAATATCTGAAGAGTTAAACAAGATAGGCAGAGTCGTTTTATTTATTACTGGAGATGAAAGTGCTACATTTAAAGTTGATAAGATAAAGCATAGTAATATTGAGATTTGGATTCAATACCCGCACAGAAAACATTCACAATATAATAAATTAGCGTTGGGTGTGCCAAGAGATTTACCTAAACATCTTCCAGAATATCAAGATAAATCATATGATGTATTTTTTTCGGGGCAGATAACTCATCAAAGAAGACAAGAACTTGCAACTGTTATGCCTAACATACCCAATTCTTTTTATAATCCAACTACGGGGTTTGCAGAAGGACTAAACCCAAAACAATACTATGACAAAATGTCTTTATCAAAGGTTGTTCCTTGCCCTAGCGGGGCAATGGTTATTGATTCATTTAGATTTTATGAAGCAATTGAAATGCTTTGCTTGCCAATAGGAGACAAGTTAGACTCAAAAATGCAAAATACAGATTTTTTTAATTTTGTATTTGAAGATAATCATTCAGTAAAAACTGTTGATAATTGGAATCATTTGGTTGATTTGTTACCTGAACTATTAAATAATTATACATCTGAAATGCATCAGATTGTTTGTTGGTGGATTAAATATAAAAGAGATCTTTTTATTGAGTTAATGAGGCAAGTAAATGCATAAAAGAGATATAACAATTGTTATGGTTACATCTGTGGTTTTAGATCATCCAAGTACAAAAATGATAGATCAAACCATTAGTGATATTCGTGTTCATTTTCCAGACAACGAAATTGTTATGCAGATAGATGGTCTTAGACAAGAACAACAAGATCGTAAAAAAGATTACGATGAATACAAAAATCGCATTTTATGGAAATGTTTACATGAAGATAAAAACATATTACCTTTTATATTTAAAGAGCATAGCCATCAAACCAACATGATGCGTCAAACAATCAATGAAATTAAAACACCACTATTGCTTTATGTTGAAGGAGATGCCCCTTTAACCCCAGACACACCTATAGACTGGGATAAGTGCTTAGATATGTTTGAATACAATAAAGCAAATACTATTCGTTTTCATTTTGAAGCATTTATACCAAAAGATCACGAACACCTTATGTTTGGTTTAGAGGATGGGTTTATGAAAACCATACAATGGAGTCAGCGACCACATCTAAGTAGAAAAAAATATTACAAAGATATTGTACTCCCAAGATGTAAAGATAAATTTTTTATAGAAGATACATTTCATGGAGCAATTCAAGATGATATATCCCCATATGAAGAGTTTAATCAAGAAGGTTGGGATATGCACAAACTTTGGATATACCACCCTGAAGGAAATATTAAACGTTCTTATCACCTAGATGGACGTCAGGGCGGAAGAAAGTATACTTCCGATGATGAAACTTGGGGGTATAAAGAATGAGACTAGGAATCATAGCAAGATCAGATAACACTGGCCTTGGTAATCAGACTAAAGAATTAGTTGATATGCTTAATCCTGATAAAATTTTACTTATTGATTCCGCCTTTTTTAATAATAACGAACAACATCCAGAGTGGTATGAAAAATACAATGTTACCAAAACTATCAAGGGTATGCCTGTAACAAAAGAAATATTAGCATTTTTAGAAAACATTGACGTAGTTATAAGTTGTGAAACTTTTTATCATCTTGATTTTATTAATCTTGCTAAACAAAAAGGAATTAAGACTATACTTCAGTATAACTACGAACTGTTTGGAAATATGTCGAATCCAGAATGGCTATTGCCAGATGTATTAATTGCTCCAAGTTTATGGAACATAGAAATAGTTAAGGAAAGGTTTGGATCTAAAACTAAGGTGGTTTACCTTCCACCACCAACAAATACATCATTGTTTAACGCTGTAAGAGAAAATAATTTATCTAAAACACACAACCGTATCTTGCATGTTACTGGTAAAAAAGCAGCAAAAGATAGAAACGGAACAGATACTGTAATTGAAATGCTTAAACATTCTAAGGCAGATTATGAATTAGTTATTACGACACAAACCCCTTTAGCCTTTAATGTAAACGATAAACGATTAAACATAGTTAAATCAAATGTGCAAAATAGATCAGAATTATACAATAACTTTGATGCAATGGTGTTGCCAAGAAGATATGCTGGGCTATGTTTACCAATGAATGAAGCCTTAGTTAGCGCTATGCCAGTGTTTATGACAAACATATCACCTAATAATGAAATACTTCCAAAAGAGTGGCTAGTAGACTCAACAAGAATAGGTAAGTTTAATACAAAAACAATGGTAAGCGTTTACGAAGCCTACCCAGATCAATTAGCAAAGTTAGTTGACGATTATATAGCCAACGATAAAATTAAAATAAAAGAAAATGCTGCAGCAATAGGATTTAATAATTTTTCTGTTGAGGTATTAAAAGATAAATGGCTAAACATTATTAATGAATAAACAGAAAAGCCAGCCTATTCCTAGACTGGCTATCTGATAGAAGATAATTTACTTCTTCTTAGCAGCCTTTTTTGCTGGTGCCTTTATAGACTTAAGAGCCTTAGCAACATCAGCAGCACCAGGCAATACGCCAAATGCAGGATCGTTAGGATTTAACGCTCTCAATGCAACGGGTGCTATAGCAGCAACCAGTGCAGTCCATAGATCACTTGGATCTGTAACGCCAGCCATGTAAAGTGCAATTAATGCACCAAGGACAGATCGTCCATATGATGCCAGCATTGCCTTTGTCTTATCGTTTAGTACTTTTTCCATTATTCCTCCTAGGATATAATTTGTGTTAGTATTGTAAAGCCAATCCATATGCCAAAAATTCCTGCGACTCCCGCAAAAATTGGTGGTGCTGGTACTGGCAATTTGAATGCAGCAAACACAATTCCGCATCCAAAACCTGTTAGTGTTGAAAAGAATATTTCTTTCATGTATTTTTCATTTCTGGATCACTTGGTAAAAACTTTTTTAAATCTTTATATGCAGAAGATATTTGTTTCATTCCTACATTTAAAGGATTGCCTTCCTGTATAGAACTAAAATCATCAAAATAGTTAATGGTTGGATCTACTTCTTCAACAAATTTGGTTAGTCCATTTTGTACATCTTCTATATAAGTAAAAGCCCATTCACGAGAATCTGATAAAAATTTTATAAAGTTTTCTCTATGTATATCGTTACTGTCTAGTTCTTTTGTAGACTGTATTTTTTCAGCATATTCATTAAGTTTAAAATTTTCTAAAAGCAATTTAGCCATGTACAGTTTTGATTTTTTTAGTTTTAAAGATATAAATAAAAACAGCATTGCAAAAAAAACTGATAGAGTTAATAAAGATATTAACAAGGCGTTATTCATTTAATTGGCTCTCTAGTAACTAACACAATTGCTCCATTCATTTCTAAAGCCTTTTTTATTTGAACAACATACTTTAGTGCTTCTATTTTTTCATCATGTAACATTTTTAAAAATTTATGTTCATCTAATTTTACAGTAAGGAAGTGTTTATTGTCAATAATCTCTATACCAAATCCTTTAGGCGGTGTAATTGAATGCACAGCCCTACGCATTTCGTTTGTATACATTATTTTCTACCCCATTGAATATAGTTCCACCCACGTTCGTGTGCGTAGTAGATAAATATTTTAACTACCGTTTCCCAAAACGCAATTGTTACAGAAAGTGAAGCGTTCTTTGTTATAACATAAGCAACTGCAACAGAAGAAAGTGTTCCCCAAATACGGTAACTTAATGCCTTAGTAAACGATCTTGCTCTTGTTACTGTCATTTACCGTCACCATATCCACCATATTTATATACAAAATAAAAAAGAAATGATCCAAATATAAATAAAGAAATTATTTCTAAAATATTCATATACCCATCTCCTTACGTTTTTGCGTGGCAGAGATAGAATGAATATCTGCCCCCAAATCTACTTGTTCAATCTTATATCCAACATCACGACCATAAACAATGTTGGTAATGTTGGGCAGTCTCAATACCATTGAGCCATCCATAAATTCATCCTTAGCAATATATTCCTTTACTTGATCAAACTTAAGTGGATCTTTATCACTTGTATTGTAGGTATTGCGGACTCCAAGAAGTACTTGATCTGTTCTTTTACCCGCCTCTTTATAAAGAGCATGGTGTCCTTCATGCCAAGGTTGATATCTTCCAAGCATAAGAGTTGTTGGTGCAGACCAATCATGCAAGCCAAAATTTTTTATAATTTGCGAAGACTTTTCCTCTGGGTCTAGATTATGGTTATTGTAGATTACATCAAAGTTAATAGGTTCTTCAAACATCTTATTTGTATCTTCAAAACGGCTTTCATTAATTGTGTTCATGTAAACAAGAATATCTGGCTTACCAAATGCTGCACGAGTTATATTTGTTGGACAAACAAAGTCTACAATAACTGGAGCAACGCCTTGCTTAGATATGAGACGTGCCATTTCTCCCATGCGTCGTGCCTGCTCTATGCGATCTTCTGGAGTAAATCCAAGATCAGAGTTAACCGTAGCACGTACTTCATCTGCATTAAGATGAATAGCATTAATACGTTCTTTTAATGCTTTTGCAAGTTCTGTTTTCCCAGAACCAGGTAGTCCAATTATTTGAATTATCATTTTTACTCCATTGTTAAAGACTGCCAAGTTTCTGACCAGCCTTGTTTTGTTTTGTGATTATTAAACTCTCTAGAAACATCCCCACCCTCTAAGTATACCCCACCCCAGACGCCCCACTCTTTACCTGATATACCTACGGCAAAACAAGTTTTTGCTACTGGGCAGGACATGCACATAGAGTCTACAATTGGCCTACTCTGTGGATCATCTTCATATTTATCAAAATATGTATTTGTTTCAAGACCTAAACACAAAGCGTCATCTTTCCATAAATGCTGCTTCATGTTTACTCCCTGTACTTATTTGGAATATCCCAACCATTACGACCAGGTGAATAAATTTTGTGAAGATACCATTTATTTTTTACTCTAATGCCTACGGCAGAAGTCTTTGCTGTGTCAGATTCTTTTAAATCAATTACATCCCAGCCCTGCCAAATTAAATTGTTATTTTTTGAAACAATTTTTTCCATTGTATTTAAACTTCTTATTAACATAAATACCTCCTAGTATTTAAATATACCAACTTCTATGTTTTTTAATTGTGCCTCTGAAACCAACTTAGATGTTTTCTCATTTGGCTTACTTAAAAAAGCAAAATAATTTAATTGATTTAAATTTTCTTGCATCCAAAGAGGAGCAACCTTATAAAACTTTATTTTTTTACCTCTTGCCTTCATTCCTTTTTCTGAAACATTAGAAAACTCTGAAACAAAAGAATTAACTTTAGCAGGACCAGCAGAATAAATTATAAACTCTGTGTCATCTTTAGTCATATTTGACATAGCAACACCCATGGATCTAATAAAGACTCCATAGTCGTTAAACTCATTTGTTCCCTGTACTGCCACTATCATCTCTTTTTCCATCCCTTAAACTGTCTAATATAAATAGCATCTTATCTAGATCTACTTTTGGTAAACTTTCTATGTCTACTGGCTTTGCGGTACTCTTTTGTACTTTACCGTCAACAGCATCTGCAACATAAAATATATTGTTAGATACCCAGTATGCCTGATCACCTAGAACAATAACTTTAATAATACCTTTTTGTTTGTGTTTTGTCAACTGTGAAAAGTTATTTTCATTGTTAGACAATGGAATTGAAAAAAAATATTTTAAAAGTTTATGAACATCGCTTTGACGATGTATCATTTTTGAAGTATTCTTTTTCTTATTCTTTACTACACTCTTAATGATATAACAAAAAAGAGTTAATGTCAAGCCTATAATTATTAACTCTTGCATTTTTATATTTTCTTATTTTTTATCTACAGGCTTGTTTGTTGCTTTAACTATTGGCAACTCATCAAGATTGCTAATCCTATTTAACTTTATTTGCATTTGCAATAAATTAAATTCAAGATCAGAACTTTTTTGTTTATAAAAAATTACTAATTGTTTTACTTCTTCTAAAGTTAAACCCTCCACTTTTACCCCTTTCTTAAACTAAATGGACTATCGAACCAAACCTTTTCTACTTGCTTTTTTTCTCTTTCTACAATTGCACGACTCCAACTGAACCCTGCATCGCCACCCCAAGCATCCCACATAATTCTTCCGTTAGAGGGAAACTCTGGACCAGAGTAGAAACCTTTTCCCTTTTTATCTACTTCGTGACGGGAGAAAAAAGAATACATTCTTTTAACAGTACTAAGAGACATAGCAGATCCATTTACAATATCTGTTGCTCTACCCCAACCTACTGGAGTTCCTGCGCCAGTAGCCTTACCATCTGCTTTCCATTTTAAGGCACGACGAGCAGCAGCCTTCATACCTGAAGTAGGACTGTATGTATCAGCCATTTTTCTTGTTTCTTTTTTCTTGTTTTGCAACACGTTTTTCTTTTAATGTCATCTTTGGTTCTTTTTTTGTATTAGCATTACCTTTTTGTTCTTTGTTAGCCATTGCTTATTACCCCTTTGTGTTTTGTTTTATATGGACCTAAGTCCGCTTTAACGCTACCGTCTTTTCTTAAACGAACAATTCTGCCGTCTTTAATTTGCATGGAATTAAACCCATGATCTTTGTAGTAAGAACCAGACGAATGTTTAGCCATTATTTTATGATATCTCTTGCATCAAACAAACTGCCATTCCAAATATCTTTAGTGATTTCTTTTTCTGATTTATAAGTACCACCACGACGCTTATATTCTTGCACTACCCAAGAATTTGCAACAGCAGATGGATAAACATCAAATTTATCTTTTGCTGCCTGCACAACCCTTGCATATAATTTAGGGTTTGATGGTGCTGATCCACCCCTACGTGGTTTAATAAAATCTTCATACTTTGGCTTTGCTTTTGCCATTTCATTTTCCATTTCTTCTAGTTTACTAACTGGAACGCAATTAGGAACCATGCGCCCACCTTTATCTTTCATTCCTCTTTGTTCGTATCCAACCCAACATGCTTTTTGCATATTGTCCCATTTATCATCATCTTCGTTATCTGAATAATAAGACTTTCCCATTTGAACAGCATACATATTTTCTAAATCTGATTGTCGTGGCATTGATGGAATACCAGTTTCATTTGATCCCATTTCTACAACCATGTCAACTGAAACAGATAATGATTCAATCTTCATAACTTCTGACATTCGATGATAGAAAACATATGCCTGTTCTTTCCATGCGCCATCTTCTTCTTTGTAAGCACGAACAATAACTGGTTTGTCATCTTCAGCATATTCCATTGAGTATTCAGAGCCAGGAAGACCTAGTAAACCAGCATTAGTCATAACATATTCAATACGACCAGCCATAATTCCATCATCCTTATGAACGAACATAACAAAATCACCCTCTGCTACCATTGATTTTAACATTGGCACATCTCTATCTTCGTTTAATGACATAAAACCTCCCAGTCTATATATAGATTATATCAGTCTTTGCGCTTAAGAAGCCTCATTAATTCAAAAAGATTCCATCTATCCTGCTTTGACAAACCTTCAACCGCTAGGCGATCAAAGGACTTTGCACATAATGTTATTTCTGGGTCATCATTTAACAGGTTTACATTGACAAACCCCATCTCCCACAATCGCATTACTCCTGAATTTACATCTGTGATATGCTCATGATAAAGGTCTGGCATTATGTCTTTAATTTTAGGGGTAAAAGAATATAAAAATTCACCAGTTTCATCATCAATACCCGCAGCCTCTAGGCCACCATCAAGGATAAGTTTTTCAATCATGTCATCTTCTTTACTCATTTTTTATAAACTCCATTAACGACTCTCTTGATTGCAATCCTGTAATTCTATTACTTTCTCTACCGTCATCAAACAAAATAAAAGTAGGAACAGCACTAATTTTAAAATTTTGAACCATTTCTTTTTCTATTTCAGCATCAATTATTTGAAACATTTTAGGAGCATATTCTCTATTTAATTCTTCAACAATTGGCCTTACCTTTTTACATGGCTGACACCAGTCTGCTGTAAAGTAAAGGATTGTTTTCATTTCCCAGACTTTGCTCTAGCCTTTTTTAATACTTCAAAGTCTTTAATTTTTGTTTCACCAAGATAACCCCACGCATAGCCATCACTAATCATTTTATCATTTAATGATTCTGTATTGCCGTTTACATATATCCAGCCAAGGATACGACCATACTTTTCTGACGAATTCATTTTTTCAGTTTTAATTACAACAGACTTTGCATCTTTAAGGTATTTTTTTAAATATTCTTTAGACTCAAGGCCTAAAGCCTTTTCAGCCTTATCTGTTGTACGTGATTCTGGCGTATCAATTCCAGCCAAACGAACACGGGAAGCAAACAAGATATCAAACCCTAAATCAATAACTACGTCAATGGTATCTCCATCAACAACATTCTTTACTTCTTTTACAAAATACTCATACATTATATTGCCCCAATCGCTTTATTTTCTATTAACTTTTCACGTTCATCAATAACCTCTAGTATAAAAGACATCATTCTTTTATATGATTCTGGATTATTCATTATTTTGTCATAATGATGACTACAAAACGTCAATTCTCCAGAGGCGCCTTTTACTTTAACTAATGCTTGTGCTAGGCATTTGTCACAACGATCTTTTGCATTTAAAATCCATTGTTTTGGCTTTATACTTGGATGATCTTTAATGGCGTTGTTCATAGTTCTATTATACATCTAATTACTTCTTTCTTTTGTCGGTTGAATAAAATCCGTTACCCCGAAAAATTGCAGCGGGTGCATTCCATACTTTTTGCATAGATTCATTACAACATATTGGATATTTGTCGTCACCAATTGATCTTTCAAATTCAACCTGTGAAGAACAGGTAGAACATTTATAGTCATATCTTGGCACTGGCTCTCCTATAGTTATATCTAAGTATATCAAAAAGTAAGCAGTTTTTCAACTTGCTCAGGTTGTTTTTTTATTTTATTTTAATTACTTTAGGTTTTTTATCTTCAGGAATGACACGAACAATATTAATTGTTAGCAAACCATCTTTTAGTTCAGCGCTAGAAACTTCCATATATTCACCAAGAGCAAAAGATCGTACAAACTTACGACCAGCAATCCCCTTGTGAACAACCTCGGCATCTGTAACCTCTACAATTTCTCCCTTAATTACAAGGTTTCCATTGTCTACTGACACGTCAATATCTTCTTTTGTAAATCCTGCAATAGCAAGAGATAATCTATATGTATCTTCATCTAATTTAAGAAGATCATATGGAGGATATGATTGTGAGTTTATTTTATGTGCTGTATTTAAACGGCCTAACTCTCTGTTAAAGCCAATAAAAAAAGGATCATTGAATAGATCCATTGCAAACTGTGTTACCATTTTATTCCCCTTTCAAGCGAATAAATTAATGTATCCCCATTTGGCAGATACAACTCTATTATACCATTTATTGAGCCTCCTGTAGGATTTGAACCTACGACAACCCGCTTACAAGGCGGGTACTCTACCACTGAGTTAAGGAGGCAGTACCCCCAAGGGGAATTGAACCCCTGTTACCACCGTGAAAGGGTGATGTCCTAACCACTAGACGATGAGGGCATTGAGCGATTAGCGAGAATCGAACTCGCACATTAACCTTGGCAAGGTTACGCACTACCACTATGCAATAATCGCTAGACTTATATTACAAGAACCAACTATTCATTTGTCTTGTAATTCTACCAAGTTTACTTAATAAAGAACTATATGTATTATTGGATAAATAATTCTTTACAAGCGTTAGTATTCTGCTATCTGAAGCAACAGCCTCATTTGCATTATTAGATTGTGCTCTAGCAGTTATTGTTGAAGTGTCAACAGTTGCAGTAGTTGTATCAGAGATAATTGTTGTAGTGCATTGACTAATACAGGCACCTGAACCAGTATCCCAAGTTTTACCGCTTGAATCTGTTGCTACTCCATTTTGAATAGTAGTTGTAACAGTGCCAGAATCATTTTTGATTGCAAATTGATTTTGACTATATGTTACATTTTGACCATGCCAGCCAGCAACATTTCCTTCTGGAGATGCATTTGTTTGTGAAATAATTTGACTGCCAACAGGACACCCCATATATTCTGAGGTCATAGTCTTGTCATTACCTGCAAAGTAAGAACCACCAACAATAACTCCGCATACATATCCAGTAGGATGTACTACTGCATAACCATTTAACTGATTAGTTGTTGAAGCATTATTGTTTGTTGTTGATGAAGTATTTGTTGATACCGTTCTAGTTTCAACAACTGGTATAGGCACTGGCGTAGGCGTTGGCGTAGGCGTTGGCGTTGGCGTAGGCGTAGGCACTGGCGTAGGCACTGGCGTAGGCACTGGCGTAGGTGCGGGAGGAGTTGGTTTTGGATCACAAACAGTATTTGTAGATGCTGACCAATTAGGACTTGCGACTGTTCCTAAGTTTCTTCTTACATAACTAAATGAACAATATGCAGTTAGTCCGTTAGAAACTCCATAATCGTGTAATCCTCTTACAGTTACATTAATTTCAGTTCCAGGATCACTACAAGGTAGTTGACCAAAAGTATTAACTCCTGCAACATTATAAGTACCATTAGCACAAACCTCAGCATGTGCAGGAGATTGGATTAATGTTAAACCCAATACAGTTACAATTCCCACCACTATTTTTTTCATTTTACCCCCTATTAGTTGTTGTTTATTTTAATTACTACTTGGCAAGGATCTCCGCCCTCTTCCCATTCTTTTTCTTCTTCTTCACTCATATATGGATCTCCATCATGAGTGTTACAAAACGGTTCTGTTACCCAGCCCCGATCAATTCCGTTATTTAACCAAATTTCAAACTCGTCAAGACCTGACGCTTCATCTTGAATATCTTTTAATATGTCGTCAAAGTTTGCCATATATTAATTATACTCTTAAATACTTACTACGTCAACTGGCCCCATGCAGGATGGGCTAAATTTAATAGCAGCACTTACCGCTCCTACAACTCTTTTACGAGGATCCTTAGATTTTTCTGTAGCATTTAAATATCCATAAGCATACTCAGAGCCAGAACCCATAGCCAAATAATCTAAGTTATATTTAGACAAAGACATATCAATGGCATTGTGTTCATATATTTGTCCTTTAATACAAATAATGAGACCTAAGTCACCTTCTTTAGTGGTATCTACCCACCAATCATTATAAAAACCTCTAAGTTGTTTAATAAACTTAGTTTGCATAAACTTATCTAAATCTTTTATATCTGGAACGTATGGATTAAAGTTGTAACGAATACGCTCACCGTCTAATGCTCCAGCATATCCAAGCAAATACGGTCCAAGTTTCCAAACCTTTGGAGAGGTTAATGGAAGAATTGTATTGTCGTCAGAAGCCCCACGATCACCAGCCATAAAAATTTTACCCTCATGACGAACTACAGCCAAGACTGTCATATAGGAATCCCCTCAGAGTATATCCTTTAAGTATAGCAAATGATTATTGCTTAGTCAAACACCTTTATTTGATGGCTTGTCCGCATGCTGAGCATGTTTTAGGCTTAGTAGAAGCCTTTTTAGCAGTACCCGCAGGGGCAGAGCCAAACTTAGGTCTACCAAACCCTACAATAGAAACTACAATATTTTTCTTATTTTTCTTAAAGGCACGAAGTTTTTTACAAACCTCTCCACCATTACGTTGACTACCTTTAGGATCTCCTGATGTATTTCCTTCTACACACCAGACTGTTCCATCTCCATTGTCTGCTACTACTATTGCTACGTGGCTAATTCTATCTACCCCGTCAGATGGAAAATCAAAATATGCAATATCTCCTGGCTCTGGATCTGCTAAGTCTCCATTAATCCATGACCCTGCTTTTTTAAATGCTTGTGCTCCACCTGGAGTATAAACAGTATTAGGAATCTTTACTCCTGCTTCATTACCACACCAGTTAACAAATGAACCACACCAAGGTTGAAAATCTGCTTTGGTAAATTTGCCATACTTGGTTTCGTTATCTTTTGGACCTTCAACAGTTCCTACTTCTGCAGTAGCAACTTCAATAAGACGCTCTGCTGTACCTTGCTCTGCCATTATTTTACCCAGTCTGTATCAACTGGTTGTTCTTCTGGCATTGCTCCATCTGGCTTAGAAAGTCTACGTGCTTTAGCATCGTCAATTTCTGACTCTAATTTTTTATCTGCCATTGTATTTTTAGCATCAACTTCTTTGTTTGCAATCTGTGCTGCCATAACATCTTTAGCACCAGATGAGCCAATTAATAAACCAGCAAGTGTTCCTGTAATAAATGTTGCTACGCTGCCAAGAACATTAAAAAACATTTTATCATTTTCTGATTGTCCTGTAATTGGCTGTGTAACAAATATAAGGGCATACATGATGCCTGTTGCAGTTATAAATAAAATTGATCCTAGTGTGATACCTAAGATAAACTTAAGTCTTGCATCTAACTCTTGAGGAGTTAATCTTTCTTTAGCCATTTTGTGTTCCCTCCACCTTTGGTTGTTCTGCTAAATCTTCTGGACATGCCCCGTTAGCAGTACAAATTGGTGGTTTGCATTCTGCTGATTCCCAGTTTGCTGGGTTTTGGCATGGATATCTATAATGACCATCATACCCACAGCCAGACAACCCTAATACTAGGGTAGTTGATAGTAGGAGTATGCGTAGTTTTGACATACTCCTATTATAGCAAACTTATTAATCTTCTTTACGGATTCCTATGGTTGCAAACCATATGGCTACTGACAATAGGGTTACATACCCTACTACCGTCTTTGCGCTGCCCTCTAAAACCACCCATGCTACAAAGAAGCCCAGGAATGTAAAGTTTTCGTTTAGGGCTGCCATGCCCCATTCTTTGAACTTTTTCATTTTATCTCCTTCTTCTAGGTGCAGTAGCAACAATTAATTGACCAGCAATAATTGTTACAACTACAATATCTTCTGCTTTTTCACGTTCTGGTATAGACATATCAGCACCCATGCTAAGTAGGGCTTTGCCCAACTCACATTTTTGCTCTTCTGTCAAACCTTCAATTGCTTCATCTGGATTAAAACAAGTAGCAACCGCATCTAATAATGCTGCTGGACTTTCTAATACAAGCAATGCTGAGGCCACTTCTGCAGTAATAACCACAGGGTTACCATTTACGTCTTCTCTTACCTCTACTGGTATTAATGGTGGAAGGTCACGATATTCAAGTCCCGCCGCTTCTATGGCTCCTGCTTCAACTGGAGCACCTTCTGCTGATGTGACCAATACGTCTGCAACTAAATCTTTTTCTGCTAAAGTAAACTTGCCGTCTTCGTTTAATGCTTCTGATAAGTTTACAACTTCTGCAGTTGTTATTTCTCCATCTGCTGATAACATTTCTGTAATAAACTCTGCCTCTGCCTCTGTTAATCCGCCTTCTGATAATGTTGATGAAACTTCTGCAGCAATTTCTTCAGATACTTCTCCACCATTAGCAATTGCCTCTAAAACTTCTGCAACCTCAGAAGCATCTAAACCACTATCTGAAACTAAATTACTAACTATATCTTGCACTTCTTCTACGGATAAGGTATCATTATCTTGTGCAATTTCTTCAAAAGAATCCTGACTTTCTTCAAGAATATTTTCTAGTTCATCGCTGGATGAAGATTCATCAAATTCAGGTGTATCCGTTTCAGGAGATTCAGTTTCTTCGGAAGGCACTTCTTCAGCAGGAGTCTCTTCCACAGGAGTTTCTTCTATCTCTGTACTTTCCTCTTCAGTCGGAGTGGTTAAGTCTGGTAAGTTTTGTTCAGGAGCATAGATAAATACTGGCTCTGGTGCTGGAGACACAACAACTTCTTCTGCGGGTATAGAAACAACAACCTCTGTATATTCACTTACAGGTCCAGACCAGTTAGCAATTCTAATAGTATAGGTAGCACCTTCTGTTAAACCAGTTAGTTCAATAGACTCTGGAGCGCCGTCTGTATTGTAGGTGCCACCCTGATATGGGTTTTCTGCATTTGGGTCATCTGTTATTACTTGATAAAACCAAGTATTGGCTGTGTATCCTTCTGGTAGTTCTGGTGCAATAACAACTGTTGTTCCTTCAATTACTGGTTCTGATAATGTTGGTGGTGGGGTAGGAATATTATCATTAATAGCAGTAATTAATTCAGTTGCGTTATTTGTTAATGTAGTTTGAAGAGTATTTTTTGTAGATACCGCTGAGTTTACGGTATTGGTTAAAGATGTAATATTAATAGCGTTTATATTAGATGTGTTTGTGGTATTTTGAGCAACTACTGGTGTAAGACTTTGATTTAATTGTGTAATAGTAGCATTTGCTGCATCTACTGCTGCCTGAACAGTTTCTGTATTTGGATCTACATACGGGGTAAATTCTGAACCTTGGCTTATTTGTCCAGCAAATCCTGATCCTACATTTGTATCTTCAATAGTAGTAATTGCTCCATTTGTTGTTTCTCTATAATTAAATCTTGCTTGATCTGGTATTGGACCTACAGCAGTTACATTTGCCATCCAAGCACCATCATTTGGATTAACATCAGCATTAAATCTTACCTGTACCATTTGTGTAGAGGCATCTTGTTGAGGAAATGGTCTTAAGTCCCAAGCAATATCTAAACTTGTTCCAGTAGTTGCATAAGTAATACCTGTTCCTGTACTCCAAGTTGTCCAGTCCCATCCTGCTATAGAAATAGAAGGAGCGTTAGGTGTGCTCCAATAGTTACTGCCTTCATTTACACCAAATGTAACTGTTGCATTAGATCCGACATACACATTGTTATAAACAGTGCCACCCATTTGCATTCCAAACGGAAGATTCATTTGAACACCAGCATCGTCTACTCCAGCAAGCACATTTGTACTAGTTCCTATAGTTGCTTGTAAATTATTTACCGCAGTCTGAGCAGCATCAATGGCAAGGTTTGCTTGTGTTAATTCTGTTTGGGCAGTGGCTTGTGCTGCTACCGCTTCAGTTTTTGCTGCGGTAGCCTCAGATATTTGAACCTGTGCTGTTGAAGTATCAATAGCATTAATGGCGTTTGTTGCGTTTGTGACACTTGTTTTTGCATCAATAATAATTTCAGAACTCTGATTTACTTGGGCGGTAGATGTATCAATTGCATTAACTGTATTTATGGCAACTTGAACTTGTGATACCTTGTCCTGTGCTACTGCTACGGTGGCTGTTACTGTGTCTACCGCTGCTTGAGCCTGAGCCTTTTCAACTACGGCTACTGCAATGGTAGCGGTAGCGGTATCTGTGGCTGCAATTGCCTGTTGAACCTCTGTAGTAGCCGTTGCAAGGGCTGTATTAACTGTTTGTTGGGCAGGGCTAACAACAACTTGTTCTTGATTTTCTGTAGCATGGGCACGATCAGGAGCCATTATTCCAAAAATTGTTAAGCACAGTCCCACCCCAAAGGCTAATATTAGTCTTCGTTTGAGATTATTCAATTGAGTGGTGGTCTCCTATGTGTAATTATATTAGTAATTATACCATTTTTATACAATAAAAAAGAGGGTAGAAATTAATCTACCCTCAATTTTTATAAGGAGTTTTTAAGCCTTAACCTTTTTCTGAATCTTTAATACAAGATTAGTTAAGGTTGTAATTAATGTCTTAAGTTGTGCAACGGTTACAGCCAAAGCAGCCACAGCAGCAAGTGCTTGTGATGCTGAATCGGTTACTGTTGCAGTTGCAGACACCTTTACTTGACCTGCTGCTGGCAAATCAGTTCCACCAGTTGCACTGATAGTAACTGCTCCTGCAGATAATGGCATGTAAACTTTGTAAGTTTTTACACCATTTGCGTCAGTTGTAATAGATGTTGCAGTAATTGTGTCGCTTGATCCACCAAAGGAATAACTTGTAGTAATTCCTGTAGAAGCAAGTAGGCTAGCGTGTGTCTTTCCAGACAATACCGCACCTGTTGCATCAA
>Ga0247844_1005339_pt1 | contig 16450 bp, 18 predicted proteins | sample LaCtaG_FD_192421 | JGI IMG/M metagenome (GOLD analysis project Ga0247844, IMG submission 192421) | Freshwater microbial communities from meromictic Lake La Cruz, Castile-La Mancha, Spain - LaCruzMarch201714.5m_1 | ecosystem: Environmental > Aquatic > Freshwater > Lake | place: Spain: Castile-La... | reverse complement strand
TGCTTCTTTGTCTTTGTTGATGGCAATGATGTTCTTTGAACCCTTCATCCCCACCATGTGTTGCGTGGCGCCTGAGATTCCGGCAGCGATATACACGCTGGGCTTCACCACTTTGCCGGTTTGACCGACTTGGTACGAGTACGGCACCCAGCCAGCGTCAACGATTGCTCGTGAAGCACCCGGTGCACCGTGCAGCAGTTTGGAGAGCTCTTCGACCATCGCAAAATTCTGCGATTCACCAAGCCCACGCCCGCCAGCCACCACTACGTTGGCCTCGTCAAGTTTCGGACCACTGGTTTCTTCGACATGAACTGCAGTTACTTTGGCTGCGCCAGTGGCGCCAGCATCAGGCACTGCAACTGCAGCAACCTCTGCTGCGCCGCCGCCGCTTTCTTGGGCGGCAAAGCTCTTGGGACGGAACGATGCAAGGTGCGGGCCCGCGCCGGTAAAGGCGGTGGCGAACAACACGTTGCCGCCGAAGATTGGCGTGGTGGCAACCACTTCGCTGCCGACTACGGCGATGTCGACGCTGTTGGTCAACACGGTCACACCCAACTTCACCGACAAGCGCGCGATGGTGTCACGCCCGTCGTAGTTCTGAGGAAACAGGATGAGGTCTGGCTTGTCGCCGCCGCTAATCAGGGCCGCCATAGCACTGGCAGCGGCAACGCCAGCCAGTCGACCACCGAGGTCGCCGGTGGAGTACACCTTCTTGGCGCCGAACTTGCCGAGTGACTCGGCCAACGCTGCCCCGTCGCCGGCTACGAATGCCGACACGTTGTCGGTGAGGCTGCGCGCTTTGGTGAGTAGTTCAGCAGTGAAGCTAGAAACAGTGGCATTGCTGCCTTGGGCAAAGACCCAAACGTTGTTGATCGTCATGATGATGTCTCCTTAGATGACTTTCAGCGTTTCAAGAAACGCCACGATTTTGTTGAATGCTTCACCGTCGTCTTCAATAACTTGCCCAGCTTGGCGAGCCTCGGCTTGGGTCACTGATGACACTTTCTGTCCAGCACCCGACCAGCCCACCGGCGTGATGCCAAGGTCGCTTGCCGTCACTGTAATGACTTCTTTTTTCTTGGCGTCCATGATTCCTTTGAAGCTCGGATACCGCGGCTCCACGACTCCGGCCGTGACGCTCACTAGCGCAGGCAACGGACACTCAACTTCGTCGTAACCGTCCTCGGTCTGGCGATCAATTTTCAGCACGCCGCCTTCGACTTTTACTTTCTTGGCAAACGTCACCGAGGGCAAGCCCAACACTTCGGCCATCTGGGCAGGCACCGTGCCGGTGTAGCCGTCCGTGGATTCAGTTGCAGCAATTACCAAGTCGGGCATGCCAATTTTTTGCACTGCAGCAGCCAGCACTCGGGCAGTCGTCAGTGCATCAGACCCAGCCAGTGCGGGGTCTGAAACCAACACCCCGCGTACTGCGCCCATGGCCAGCGCTGTTCGCATTCCGGATGTTTCACCATTCGGTGCCATCGACACGATGCTCACTTCGCCACCACCAGCAGCGGTGACGAGTTGCAACGCCATCTCCACGCCGTAGGCATCGGAGTCATCGAGAATGAGTTTGCCGTCGCGCTTCAAGGCGTGGGTTGACGGATCGAGCGACCCCGGCGCGGCGGGATCAGGAATTTGCTTGACGCATACGACGATTTTCATGACCTTCATTGTTACCGCTGCACCACGGTGGTGAAGAATCAGCCCGCCAAGTCGCCCCACAACGGGCTGTGACCTGCGTCTAGTGCCCCATGGGCCTCAGATACCGTGCAATGGCGTGCAGATCCTGCTGGTCGTCAATTCGTTTGCCACCTCGGTGACCCCACGCAACACCGTGCAGGTACACCAGTACCTTGCCCGCCATCACGACGTGCAGGTGGTTGAAACCAGCGAACGTGGCCACGCCACCCGTTTTGCAGCCGATGCCGTGCTGCGCGGTATGGACGCCGTTATCGCCTTCGGTGGCGATGGCACGGTTAACGAAGTGGCGACAGGTCTGGCTGGAGGCGCCACTGCCCTTGGCGTGCTGCCAGGTGGTTCGACCAACGTGTTTGCCCGATCACTCGGCATGGCCAACGACCCGTTGCTAGCCGTCACCCAACTTGCCGCAGGCATCGATGGCGGGTTAATTGCACCAATTGGCTTGGGTGAGGCCAACGGTCGCTTTTTTACCTTTCACGCCGGCATCGGCTTTGATGCCGAAGTAGTTCGCCAAGTGGAACGTACTTTCAGTTTCAAACGGCTGGTCGGCCAGCCACTCTTTGCTTATTCGGCGCTCAAAACTTGGTTCGTTGATTACGACCGAAAATATCCACACTTCACTGCAGAAATTGACGGCCGCAAAGTACCCAACGGCTTTTTCACGATTGTGCTCAACACCAACCCCTACACCTATGTGGGTAAGCGGGCCATCGAGTTGTCGCGGGCAGCATCGCTCGAAAAACGTTTGGTGGCTATCACCTTTCGTCGTTTATCCACGCCGCTCATGTTGCGCACTATTTGGGACGCGATGCGCAATGGCGGCATCAATGCCCGACGTGGAATCGATATCACCGAAGATGTCGAGCAAGTGGTGTTCGACTTCCCGGCGCCATTCGGATACCAACTCGACGGTGATTTCATTGGTGAAGCCACCACTCTTACGGTGCGTCATCGCGCCGAAGCACTGCGGCTCATCAAACCCATGCTGGTGGAGTACTAGCGAATACGCCCCAAGGCGCATCAACTGGGCAAGAGTTTGAGCGCCACATCCGGAACATTCGTGCAGATGCCGTCGACTCCCCACGCCATGAGTTCTCGCATTCGCACGGGGTCGTCACACGTCCAGGTGTTTACCAGCACGCCGTAAGCATGAAACGTTTCGATCATTTCGCGAGTCACTCGTGTTACTTCTGGATGCACTGCCGTATGTCCGCTAGACGCCAAGTCGCGAGCAAGCTCATCAGCATTCCCGACGTTCGTAGTGAGCCACGCCGTGGGAAGCTCTGGCCAGGCGGCGTGTGCAAGGTCCACCGTCTTGCGTCGGAAGCACGACAACAGATATCGCTTTGCATCGCCGTGGTGGCTCACACGACGACGTAACAAGTCCAGCACCGCCATGGTGCGAACATCGTTGCTGTCATAATCGGGTTCAGTACGGAAGTTTTTCACTTCAACGTTCACCCACATATCGCCACAGGCATCAAGTGCTTCATCCAACGTGGGAATGAAACTTGGCAGTGCTTCCTTGCCCAGATGCACGATGAGTCGGCCATCGGCGAGCCCTGGGTCGTGGTGCACCACCAATTCGCCGCTTGCGCATTGGCGCACATCCAGCTCGACTGCGTGGGCTCCTTGCTCGCGAGCCAGCAAAAACGCCGCAATCGTGTTGCCACGCGCTGCTTTTGATGCGCCACGATGGGCCATGACCTGGGTGGTGATGCGGATGTTCATGGGTGCAGCCTCACTCGCGTCAGAGTAGTCAATTTGCCCCTTGTGTTTGGGGGGTTTGGCACTTAGCCTGACGCTCGCATGTCCATCCTTGCTCAAAGCCTCGCCCTTGGTTCAGCCGACTACACCTGGCGAGTAAACGCCAACTGCAAAGAAATTGATCCCGAACTGTTCTTTCCCATTGGCAACACCGGTGAGGCTTCGCGCTTGTTGGTGCGCGCCCGCGCGGTGTGTGCCGATTGCGGCGTACGCAAAGAGTGCCTGGAGTTTGCGCTGACCACCAATCAAGACTGTGGAGTCTGGGGCGGCACCAGCGAAGAAGAGCGTCGCGATATTCGCCGTCGCAATGCGGCAGCGCGTCGCGCCAGCCTCGCTTAGTTCGCCGCGTCGGTAGGTATTCGCAAGTCAACTACGGTGCCCGCAGATGTGCTGTCAGCGGGCTGACCACCAGCCGGGTGGCTACCGACTTCCAGCGCGGCATCACTGAGATCTTGGGCGGTGGCTTGCCGCATGATGATCGTGCCACCGAGTTCGGTGGTCACGAGGGTGCGCACAATCGACAACCCCAACCCAGTGGCTTGGGCAATATCAAACTCTGAATTCACCCCTACACCGTTGTCGATAACGCGGATATGCAGTGCGTCATCCTCACTGTCGCGTTGCAAAAACACCCGCACAACGCCGTCACGGCGAGAGTCGCCAAAGGCGTGATCCACCACGTTTTGCAACAACTCCAAAATCACCACCGACAGAGGTGTGGCGATGGTTGCCGGCAAACGACCGGCATCGCCGCGCACCTCGAATCGCATCGGGCGATCACTTGACTGCAGGCTTTCCTGGGTGAGTTGAATCAGCGGTCGAACGATTTCGATGAAGGCCAGGTCCTCACCTGGCTCACGCGAGAGTGTTTCGTGCACCAACGCGATGGTGCGGATGCGACGCACCGAATCAGCAACTGCTGCTTTTGCTTCGTCGCTGCTCAGGCGCCGACCCTGCAGGCGCAGCAGTGACGAGATGGTCTGCAGGTTGTTCTTCACTCGGTGGTGAATTTCTTTGATGGTGGCGTCTTTGGTGAGAATCAATCGGTCGCGCCGGCGCAACTCTGACACGTCACGCATCAACACCACCCCACCAATCACGTTCACGGCACGAGCCCCACGCTTCAGAATGGGGATGGAGCGCACCAGCAGTGTGACATCGTGATCCTGGTCGAGTTCTTCAACCACGGGCTCGCGGCGCTCGAACGAGGCTCGGGCTGCATCGTGTGCGAAACCCAGCTCAGCCAAACTCTGCCCGACTGCATTGGCTCGAATTCCCACTCGATGTAGCGCCGACACAGCATTGGGTGATGCATACCGAACTCGTGCACTGCCATCGAGCACGATGACCCCGTCACCAACTCGTGGCGCAACACTCGAGTCGGCAACACGCCCGGTGAAAGGAAACAACCCTGAGGAAATCATCGTGGCAAAGTCATCGAAAATCGAAAGATACGTGCGCTCGAGTTGCCCGGGTCGTCGCCCCGTCACCATCGACACCTCGCGTGTGAGCACTGCGATTACCTTGCCGTCACAGACCACTGGTATCGCCGACATATTCACCGGATCGGCAAGATACGGCAGGATGATTTCACCTTGTTGAACTTTGCCAGTTTGTGCTGCAGCAGCGATGAACGGCCGGTCGGTGTCATCGGCATACTCACCCACGAGGTCGCTCTGATACAACGTTTGACCAGTCGCGGCACGCACCTGCGAAGCTGTTAACCAGTTGATGCCACCGCCTGACGCAACCGGAACATAGAGCAGCAAGTCAGCGAATGAAAAGTCAGCGAGCATGCCCCACTCCGACACCAGCGCAACAAGATGGTCGACTTCGTCGGACGACAGCGACGTGTGCTGATCGGTGAGTTCAACCAGGGTGGGCATGACTAGCGACCATTATTGCCGCTGGCTAGCCCGCTACGGGGCGACAGTATTCCAGGTTGACGCAGCGTGAGCGCCTCACCCAAGGCCAGCAACGCACCCACATCGGTGATATCACCCGACCGTGACTCGCTCAGCACCACGTCGGTGCCCCAGCTATCCATCTCGGCCAAAGCGCCAGCCTGGCGCGCAGCAACCTGGGCAATGGCGTGCTCTGCCTTGGCCAGCGCATGCACTCGGCTATCGGCATGACTACTGACTGCCGTGGCCCGCGCGCTGGCCCCGACTGCAAGTTGGGTCGGCATCAAGCGATTGGCCAACACCACTTCCAGGCGATGCTGTCTGCGTCGCAACTCGTCGACCAGGTAGTGGGCTTCGGCCATGGCGACTGACTCGGCACTGGTGACGACCACATACGCCGTTGCTGGGTCGGCCAACAAGGCACCCACTCGTCGGGCACGCGACACGATCGGGCCTTCCATCGTGCGAAACAAGGTAAAAAACTCGGCGATGTCCGACAAAAATGCAGCACCAAGAATGCGATCGGCTACCAAGAAAAACGGACGCGAAGCAATCGAGAGCAACCGCGACTGCGTTGGTGCCGTCAGCAACTTGAGCAGTCGAGACGAAAAGAACTGCTCCATGCGCCGTGGTGCATCCAGCACCGAAAGAGCACTGCGCGATGGCGGCGTGTCGACGATGACCAGGTCATAGTTGCCTGTCTCGTGGGCGTCAAACAAACGCTCGGTTACCACATAGTCGTGGCTGTGCACGAAACGCGATGTGAGCGTTTTGTAGAGATCGTTGGCCAGTACTCGCTCACGTGTCGCTGAATCTGGGGCATGACGACGCACCATGTCATCCCAACTGGCCTTGGTGTCAATCATCGCCATGGTGAGCGAACCTTGGGCATCTGCCAAATGCACCGGAACTTCGGCGTTGCCGAGTGCGTCAAGGCCCAGGGCGGTGGCCAGGCGACGCGCCGGGTCGACAGTAAGCACCAAGACTCGTTTGCTGAAGTGCCGGGCAGCCAACACACCAAGCGCTGCAGCAGAAGTGGTTTTGCCCACCCCACCTGGGCCACTCACGATGATCATCCGCGAGTCGCGCACAAGCGACATCACGCGGTCGTCGACGTGTCCGGCGTCAGATGCAGCGCTGTTCACGCGTCGCTACTCAGCAGTCGGTGGAGTTCGCTCACCAGATGATCGGTGATGTGCTGCGGCAACGCAACATTAGCCGGGGCCTCGGCGATGGTTTCCACGTTGCCAAGTTCGAACGCTTCGGCCAATCGCTGCACCTGCTGTTGTGCCTCGCTGCGTTGCGCCACCAGCCAGTCGCCGGCCTGCACCGTGCGGGCAAGACTTGCGTCTTGGCGTGCCACTGCGAGTGCGGTTTCATCGACGGTGGCTTGTGGCATGCGATTCATGAGCACCCCGCCAAAGTCAATGGGCGTGGCTTTGGCCAGTCGCTGTCGCAACTCAATCGTTTCGGCCACTGGCATCTCTTCAGGGGTGACCACAGCCAGCACGGTGGACACTTGCGGGTCGTGCAACAAGTTGCTCATCCACTTGGTCTGGTCGGCAATGATGCCGATTCGCACCAAGGTGGCCAGTGCATCAGGGGCTGACACTTGGGCGACGAAATGCCCACTGGCTTCAGAGTCGACGATCACCATGTCGTAGTTGTGCTCGCGAACCTCGTAGCACAATTTGCCGACAGCCAATATTTCTTTCACTGCTGGCGCAGCATTGGCAACAAAGTCAAATATGCGAGCCAGCGGTGTGAGGCTGCCGATTATCGGCAACCGCAGAAATAGCCGAATGTATTCACGCAGCGAGTCTTCGGTGTTCATCGCCATTGCACTCACGTTCGGCGACACTTCAGTGGGCTCGAACTTCAGTGGCGGGCAGCCAAGATACGCAGCTAGCGAACCTTTGTCATCCATTTCGCAGACAAGCACACGCTTGCCTTGCTCGCCAGCCACTCTGGCTAGCGCTGCTGCGACACCAGACTTGCCGACGCCACCTTTGCCTGTAACAAAGACGAGCCGACGAGAAAGTAACGCGCGCAGCGTCAGGCGCCAAACCCCAGTCGACGCTCACCGTCTGGTGCACCGAACTCGACGAAGGCAATCTTTTCGGCGGGAATCGCCACTTCGCGACCGCGCTTGTCTTTCATCCACAACACTTCGACTTTGCCGGCGAGCGCTTCTTCCACCGTCTTGCGCACTGCAGCCTGCGACTTTTCGTCGCCCTCAACTTCCAGTGAGATGTCTCGAGACGAGTGGGTGACTCCGATGCGAATGTCCATGGTTACCAGTGTGGCAGGTCAGTTGACCTTCAGTGCCTGACTGAAGATTTTCTTGGGTTTCATCTCGGCTATTTTCTTGGCAAGTTCGGTAAACACTTGACCAACTTCACTTTGCGGGGCGACGGCAGCAATCGGCTTGCCATTGTCACCACCTTCACGTAGTTGATTTACCAACGGAATCTGCGCCAACAGCGGCACGCCAAGTTCGTCAGCGAGCGACTTGCCACCACCTTGGCCAAAGAGTTCGTATCGCTTGCCATCGTCGCCGGTGAACCACGACATGTTTTCGATCACACCGCGCACGGTCATGTTGACCTTCTTGGCCATCGCTGCCGATAGTCGAGCCACTTTCTGCGCAGCGTCTTGCGGCGTGGTCACCACATACACCTCGGCACGCGGCAGGTACTGGCTCAGGCTCAATGCAATGTCACCGGTGCCTGGCGGCATGTCGACGAGCAAGAAATCTGGCTCATCCCAAAACACATCGGTCAGAAACTGTTCGAGTGCTTTGTGCAACATCGGGCCACGCCACACCACTGCTTGGCCATCGGGCACGAAGTATCCGATCGAGATACAACGCACTCCGTACGACTCTGGTGGCAGCAACATCTGGTCGATTGCCACTGGCTCGCGATCGGCACCAAGCATGCGCGGAATCGAGTAACCGTAAATGTCAGCGTCAACGACGCCCACACTGTGTCCGGCTGCAGCCAGGGCAACGGCCAGGTTGGTGGTCACGCTGCTTTTTCCGACGCCACCTTTGCCTGAAGAAATCAACAATGGTCGGGTCTTTGACCCGGGCTGAGCGAAAGAAATTGCGCGACCCTGAGCATGCCCTTGGGCTGGTGCGCTGCCTGCGCTCGCTGCGGGCGACCCGTGCAACTTTTCGCGCAGGGCGGCACGCTCGTCGTCGGTCATGACCCCGAAGTTGAGTTGCACATCGCGCACACCGGGCAAGGGGCGAATCGCGCCGTTGACGCGATTTTGTATCTCGTTGCGTAACGGGCAACCAGCAATGGTGAGCGTGACTGTGAGGGCAACGACACCATCGTTGATACTCACGTCACGCACCATGTTGAGATCAACAATCGACCGATGCAACTCGGGGTCTTGCACTGGCCGCAGGGCCTCAATCACTTGATCTGGAGTGACGACGCTCATGATGAACTCGTTAGGCTAATCGCGTGGCCCGCAACAAAGCCGTGGTGAACGGGGTGACGGGTGGCGCATTCTCGTCACAAGTGTCGGCGATTACCTCTGCGTTCGGTGACCCCACCCGCCGGGCCGTGTATTTGTTCGTTCGCGACGCAGCCGATGGCGTTACTGCATCTCAGGTTGCAGAGCAATTCGCCGTGCACCCGAACGTGGCCCGCCACCATCTCGACAAACTGGCGGCCGGTGGCTATCTCGAAGTCGAGATTGCCCGCATCGAACATGCTGGTGCCGGTCGCCCCTCGAAGTGTTATCGCGCCGTTGACTCAGCCGAGCCCACGCAGTTTCCCGTGCGCAGCGATGACTTGGTGCTGTCGCTCCTCGGCGAGGCTCTCGGACGTTTGCCCGACGAAGAAGCCCAAGCGATTGCCGAAGAGGTCGGTCGCAAATATGGCCAGGCAATGGCTGTCGGATTGACCGGTGACGACGTGGCAGCTGGCCAACGATCCTTGCGCTCAGCATTACAAAAAGTGGCAGACGCCTTGACCGCCCACGGGTTCGCTGCTCACACCGAGAAACGTCAGAACAAGTTGCGCATCATCAACAACCATTGCCCGTTTGGCGACGTTGCAATCGAACATCCCGTTATTTGCGCCGTTGATCGCGGAATGGTGAAGGGAATGCTCGACGCCATCTATGGCGAGACATCAGCCGAAACTTTGGCTTCGTTGCCCCAAGGCGACCGCTTCTGTGAAACGACGCTCGAAGCGCTGAACTAGTCGCCCCAGTGGCGTTGTTCTAAAAACGGGTCGCCATACATGTGGTAACCGTTTTGTTCCCAAAACCCTGGTGCATCCTGCGTGGTGGCCTCGAGGCCGCGCAGCCACTTGGCTGATTTCCAAAAATACAAATGCGGAATCACGAGCCGCACTGGGCCGCCGTGAATTGGTTCGATGTCGGTGTTGTCATAGGCATAGGCAACTAGTGCGTCGTCGCCCGTTGCGTCGACCAACGGCAAATTTGCGGTGTAGCCGTATTCAGCGTGAGCCATCACGTGGGTGGCGCTCGAGTCGATGCCTGCCTGGGCGAATAAATCGCGAACTCGCACACCTTGCCAAACGGTGTCAAACTTCGACCACTTCGTAACACAGTGAATGTCGGTGGTGATCGACACCGACGGCAGCACCACGAGTTGCGCGTAGTTGAGCGTGAACGGCGCCGACACTGCACCAAAGATCTCGAGTGACCATTCACCTGGCTGATAGGTGGGCACATCCCCCACGTGCAACACGGGGAAACGATCGGTCAAATACTGACCTGGTGGCAGGCGTTGAGCATCAAAACCTTTGGCCTGCGTTTCGGCCCGGTTCTTTTCAAAAAATCCCACGCTTCAGTGTGCCATTTCGCCACTGAATCCGCCAGCCCAACCAATAACTCGTCGTTCACCTTCGCCTACTAGGTTGCCGCGGTGCCTTTGTACTTGGTTCGCCACGCTAAAGCAGGTTCACGCAGCGACTTCGATGGCGATGACATCGACCGACCGCTCACCAATTCAGGCCGGCGCCAAGCCGATGAGCTCTGTCGACGCCTGAGCGCGGTGTCGCCTTCGGTAGTGGTGTCGAGCCCGTATCGCAGGTGTATTGAAACTGTCGAGCCGCTCGCCGTGGCCATTGATATTGCCGTCACACCAGACCCGCGCTTGGCCGAACTAGGCAGCGAGCATGCCAAGCCCGATACTTCGCTCTTTGACTTGTTGTATTCACTCCCCGATCACGCGGTCGTCTGTAGCCACGGCGATGTGATTCCTGCTTTGATCGAAGCCCTAGGCGCCAGTGGGATGCGTGTGCAGGGTGCACCCGAGTGGGGCAAGGGCAGTGTGTGGGTGCTCGAGCGACACGAGGGCCGATTCGTCACTGCCCACGCTTGGGCGCCACCGGTTGTTGAGTAGCGCCAGTTACGGCTTGAGTTCAGCATCCAGTTCTGTTGCAAGCGCGTCAATCAAACCACGCACCTGCACTGGTGGGTCACGCTCAATGCAGCGATCGACAAACTCTTTTGCAGATGCAGCATCACCGCCATCGCGATACACCACGATGCCCAAAAAACACATCGCGTCGGGATACTCGGGGTCAATTTGAATTGCCCGACCAAGTGCAGTGACGGTTGAGGCAAATGCTTGCGCGCGTAACGCTTCGTCAAACTGCCGTGCCGAAAGCATGACGAGCCAAGCCCGATAAGTGAGGGCTTCAACGTTGTCGGGGTCGGTCTCCAACACGCGGGAATACAAGTCGATTGCCGTCTTTACATCGCTCGGCCCAGCCAAACGGGCCTGCGCAAGAATCGACGCAGTGCTGTCTTCGATGCCACCAGTGAAGGTTTCTAAGGGCAGCCGCTGCCCTGCCTGTCGCGCCACAAGCGCCCCTCCAGCCACACCCACCACGACGGTTAACACCACGCCGATTGCGAGCGAACGACGTCGCTGCGACGGTGATGCAACCTGCACTGGCGTCGTGGTCGCACTGGCTAATCGCCAGCGACGAAACGCCAACCACAGCGCCACGACGAGCACCACCGTCAACACCACAGGCAACACCCAGATCAGTGCATCCACACCGGTTGCTCGCGGCAGCAACAACACTTCACCGCCAAACCGGTCAGCGATATAGGCAACGACCTCGTCATCGGTTCGCACTCCGTCACCCACTTGTCGTGCAACTTCAGCACGAATTGACTGCGATGCCGATGCGCGGGAAACATAAATGCTTTCTCCGTCACAAGTGGGGCAGGCGATGCGCTTGGTGATGGTGTCGATGCGGTCTTGTTGGGTGAGCGGACCCGTGTCGCGCACTGCACCAAAAGCCAAGAGGCCTGCGGTAACCACGATGATTGCAACCCACACCAACCGACGACGGGTCAACATCACGAGCCCTCGGTCGCGCGCAGCTTCGCCATTTGCTCCTCGAGCACACCGTCGGCAACCGCCCCGAGAATTCGCAGTCGCACGAAGCCATTGGGGTCAATAATCCATGTTTCAGGAACCTTGGCGACACCAAAGGCCACGGCTATGGCTCCGTCGTTGTCGCGCAGTTTCGGCCAGTCACCATCGTTGGTTGCAAAAAAATTTCGCACGGCGTCATCAGCGTCATCGTTGATGACGGTGTACAACTCGACACTGTCTGGTTGCCCTGCTTCGTTTTCGACGAATCGCATCAACGACGGGTGCTCAGCAATGCACGGCACGCAAGTGGAGTTGAAGAAATTGAATACCACCCACGACCCTTTACGTCGTGTCAAGTCAAACGGAGCGTCATCAATCGTGGTCGTTTGAATCGCCGGCGCGGGCTGGCCGAGCAACGGCGAACGCACTGCCACGCCGGTCTCACCGTCAGACACCAGCAAGACCGCGATGAATGCAGCCACCACGACAGCCACGGACAACGTGCCGATCTTGGCTGATTTCATCGACCACTCACCTCGTCACGAATCTCGTGAATCGAACGACGCCGCGTCGGCAACACGGCCAACAACGTGCCGAAGGCCATGACGAACGTGCCCACCCACAACCACAAGATGAGCGGCTTGACGAATACCTTGATGCGCGCCTGACCCGAATCTTGTCGCACTGGCGGCTCGAGCGTGAGATACACGTCGCGGGTAAAGCTCGTGCGCACCGACGGTGTTCCTACGTTCATTCCGATGCGGGTGTATTTCGTGATCGATGGCGAATACGCCTTGTCACCGTCAACCTTGACCAAGGCTTTCACCGTGGTGCTGCGCGCATCACGAACTTCGACCACGTCAATCAATTCGAATGTGTGACCAGCGAACGTGGCCACCTGACCGGTGACCAGATCTATTTCTTGGCTGCGAGTAAACGAGTTAGACGCTGCAAGTGCCACACAAATGAGAATCACACCAAGGTGCACGATCATCCCACCATTGGCACGCCCCACGAAGCCGCGCAGTCGCTGCACGCGCACGGCACGCACAAGGTGGCGCAGTGCACTGCCAGCCGCAAACCCGCCCAAGGCGAACGCCAACAGCGGCGCCACGCCGGATGCACCAACTACGAGCGACAAAACGAGCGCCGCTAGCCCGACGAGCGCCGGCACGAGCAACCGTTGCGACATCACCTCGCGACCGTCTTGGCGCCACGGCAACACCGGCGCCACCGCCATGATGAACAACATCGTCAAGCCGATTGGGATGGTCAGTCGATCAAAGAACGGCTCGCCAACCACGATCTGTCGTTGTTGAAGTGCCTCGATGACGAGTGGAAACACCGTGCCCAACAACACGACAAATGCAAACACTGCGAACAGCACGTTGTTGACCAGGAATGCACCTTCACGAGAAAACACGTTGTCGATGGCACCACTCGCCCGCAGTTGGTCGCCTCGCAAATAGACCAACACCAACGAGACTGCCACGATGATCACAAACATGGCCAACAACCATGGCCCGATATCGCTTTCAGAAAATGCATGCACGCTGTTCAATACACCCGAACGGGTGAGGAACGTTCCCAGAATTGTGAGACTGAAAGTGGCAATTAACAACGACACGTTCCAGACGCGCAACAGACCACGGCGCTCTTGCACCATCACCGAGTGAATGTAAGCAGTGCCGGTGATCCACGGCAGAAGCGATGCGTTCTCTACCGGGTCCCACGCCCACACGCCGCTCCAGCCGAGCACCTCATAGCTCCACCAGCCGCCGAGTGCGATACCAAAAGTGAGGAACCCCCATGCCGTGACGGTCCAGCGACGGGTGAGATGCAGCCAGCCATCTTCGACTTTGCCGGCGATCAACGCCGCAATCGCAAACGCAAATGGCACTGTCATGCCGACGTAACCCAAATACAAAATTGGTGGGTGGAACATCACCAACAAGTGATTTTGCAGCAGCGGGTTGGGCCCCGGCCCATCGGTTACCCCTGGTGGGCCGATGACGAAAGGGTTCGCTGGCCCGTACGACAGGAGAAAAAAGTACGCAAGCACGACGAGCAGCACTGCCATTGCCCAACCGACGAGTGGTTCGTTGAGCCGTTTGCGCATCCACCACATGGCCGCTGCTACATACCCCGCCAAGACCAACACCCACATCAGAATCGAACCCTCGAGGGCGCTCCACACGGCCGCGAAGTTGTACAAAGCCGGCGTGGCAGACGACCCAACCTTTTGCACATACAGCAGCGAAAAGTCGCGCGTAATCATCGCCCATTCCATTACGGCGAATGCAGCGAGTGCCATGAACGATGCCAGTGCGACGAAACGCGGCACCAGACGCAATGTTCGTGGGTCGTTGCGGCGTGCCCCTATGGCTGCGGCAAACGCACCAAAGAATGCGGCTAGAAACCCAGCCAGCAGTATTGCCCTACCGAGATGGGCAGTGGCACTTGCTATGAGCATGCGGCACTCTCGGACTCCTCAATTCGGTCGGCATTCTCTGCTTCGTATTCGTTGGAATGCTTCACCTCGATCCGAGTGGCCATCAAGGTGCCGTTAACTACCCGACCGTGCGCAACAACAGGAATACATTCCTGAAAAACTCCGCCAGGCTCGCCGTCATAGACCACTGGCAACGATGCCCCGTTGAATGACATTACGAACGACGTAGTGCCCGCCTGCAATTGCAAACTGCCTTCATCCACACTGCCCTGCACACGCACCCGCTCGTCGTCGTTGCAGCCCTCGCGCACACCGACTTCGTCGACGTTGCAGAAATAGTCGATGGATGAAGTTAAAAAGACTCCGATGATTGCCAAGCCAGCCACACCCGCGAACACCGCAATCGCAATCGGTAGCCATCGGCGCTGTGCGCGCGGGGCATCAGGAACTTCACGCGGCGAAAGATCCATCGCTAGATCAGACCCAGGGCTTTGCATCGTCGGGAACTTGGCGAGAAAGTTCGCGGGCACGACGAATGGTGACTGCCGCCAGCACCCCGATCGACCCGAGGGTGGCTAGCCAACTGGCGAGAATGAAACCCAAGTCCTTCACTTGACCACCCCACTGGTTTCGCTGCGGCGCAAGGCGATTGCGGCGTCGAGCCCAACAGTCTGGCGGATGTCTGCAAGTGCGGTGAGTCGTTGCCGGTGAATCACCAACCACGCAAATATCAAAGTGAATGCAGCAACACCAGCGAACAAAGTGAACAGCATGAGGTCGTCGAGTCGCACGTCACCATCAGGACTCAGCACGCTGGCCTCTTGATGCAGTGAGCGCCATAGCACCACCGAAAAATGCACGAGTGGTATCTCGAGCACGGCCAGCAACGCGATTACTGCGCTGCGTCGAGCACGTTGACGCGGGTCGGTATCGATGCGACGCACGGCGAGATATCCGACATACGTGACGAACAAGAACAACGTCGTGGTCAATCGTGGATCCCACTGCCAGAACGTGCCCCAGGTGAGGCGACCCCACAAACTTCCGGTGAGCAGTGTCATCGCCATGAACAACACGCCGACTTCGCCCGAAGCGCCTGCCACCCGGTCAAAGCCAAGCGTGCGATGACGCCGGGCCAGAGAAAAACCCGAAGCAACCGCAGTGGTGATGAATGCGAGATATGCAACCCAAGCCGTTGGCACGTGGGCATACATGATTCGCACAGAGTCGCCCTGCACAGAATCGGCTGGTGTCAGAAAAAAGGCACTCACGACCACAAATGCCGTGGTGGCCAGTGCGAGAACACCAATCACCCGAGTGGTTCGGGTGCCTGTGCGTGCAGCTGCGTCAGGTACGGCTGCAGTTGCTGCGTGCATCGACATCTCAAGAGTCGCTTTCGGTCAATGGCGAAAATGCAGCCGACCCTGCGGCACCGAACACAATGCCGTAAACGCCGAGCAACCCAACCCACGCCCAGCCGTTGGCCATATCAATGGTCTGACTGCCGAAGGCAGCTTCGGTGGCACGGGAAGCACCAATAAGAAGGGGTGCCAAAACGGGCAGCGCCAGCAACGGCAAGAGTGAATCGCGTCCGTTCATGTTGGCAACCACGGCACCGTAGAGAGTACCCACCAAAGCGAGCCCACTCGTCGCTGAAATCACGACCGTGACCAACAGCACCACACGGCTGCCACTGACCGTTACCCCGTACAAAACAATTGCGGCTGTCACCAACACCACAACCAAGGCAAACAACTGCACAAAGAGCGCTAGCGCTTTTCCGAAAAATACTCGAGCCGGGTGAACTGCGCAGGCCAGCAACGTGTCGATTGCCGCATCAGCCGTTTCGATATCAAAAGCACGCTGCACCACCAACATGGTGGAAAACAACATCGCTAACCACACGAGCCCGGCCGCAGCGCGCAAGACAAGCGGTTCGCTGTCAAGGGCTACGGCGAACAACACCATCACCAATAGCGCAAACGGCACGACTCGCGCCACCAACATGCGTGTGCGCCATTCAATTTGTAAATCTTTGCGGGCAATCGACAACGCCACGTTCATCGTGCCGAGCCAATCGTCGAGGCCACATCGCTCGCCACACATCCACCGTCAAGGGTGATGGTGCGGGGCGTGCCGACAACTTGATCAATTTCGTGCGTGGTGTACAACACCGTCGCCCCGCTGGCTGTGGCGTCACGCAGAATCACATCTAACTCGCGTCGGGCCGCAGCATCC
>Ga0247844_1005334_pt1 | contig 16462 bp, 13 predicted proteins | sample LaCtaG_FD_192421 | JGI IMG/M metagenome (GOLD analysis project Ga0247844, IMG submission 192421) | Freshwater microbial communities from meromictic Lake La Cruz, Castile-La Mancha, Spain - LaCruzMarch201714.5m_1 | ecosystem: Environmental > Aquatic > Freshwater > Lake | place: Spain: Castile-La... | reverse complement strand
ACGACCCCATTTCATAATCCAAATTTAGCTCCCCTCCAAGCCCCCCGCAATCCTCAACCCGCCCTCAAACTCCGGTAGGGCTGACCGTCTCGGTCAGCCGATTGGATCACTCATCCACTCAAGCCTAAATCGCTCTATCGGCCGATGGAGACCATCGGCCTTACCATAAACCACGCGCTTAGGTAGGGCCTGCCCCGACCCGGTCGGGGCCGCCGTTGCTCACTTTTGCTTCAACACTCACAACTGCGGCCGGGTCATAGACCCAGCCCTACCCAAAGATTTAACATCCCCCGCGCCTGCGGGATCCCGCAACCGCGGGGCGAAATTCAAAATTCAACATTCAAAATCATTCCCCCCTTAACCCCTCCCCCCTTAACCCCTTAATCCCTAATCCCCTCCCACCCTTCGTAGCTCCTCCGCGAAGCGGGTTAGGAGCGTAGTAGGGCCGCTTTCCGAATTCTCCCGCACATGCGGGATCCCGCGAACGCGGGGCCTTAACCCCTTAACTCCCTAATCCTTCCCACCCTTCGGCCCAATCCAAGATTGGAAAACTACACATTCGAAGTCTACCCTCTGCTTTCCTTGACTCCTTAATCTCTTATCTCCTCTTTACATGATTTTCTCGCTTTTGAATGACTTTGGCCAATGGCAGATTTAAGAATAATATTTTCGCTTAAGAAAACGGCTTGAAAATCCTTCTCTATACCGACCTCAACATCCGCCCTGACCAGCTTTTCTGGCACCGCGACCTCGGCCTTTTGACAAAGACCTTTCGTGAGCTCGGCCACGATGCCTACCTTGTCGTGCATTTAGCGACCGAACCTAGTGCTACCCCCGCAGCACCGAACGAACTTGATCACCCCTGGGAGCAACCCTGCGAAGCTCAGCAAGGTTTACCGAGACTGAGCGTAGCAGGGCCAATTCTCCCGCACATGCGGGATCCCGCGAACGCGGGGCAAAATCCGCCCGCCGCGGGCGCCCTTCCCACATTCGCACCTTCCCACATTCCCACATCTGCTACCTCATCAAAAATCAAGAATCCAAAATTAAACATTCCAAATGATCCCGTTCTCTGGCCCTCTCCCCCCGCCGTCCGCGATCCACTCTGGTGGCAATCCCAAAAACCCGATCTCGTCATTCTCGGACTCTGGACTCGTCCCAAGTACGACCCGATCCGTCGCGCTGCCCTCTCTGCCACACCCCACGTCATCGAGCGCGCCGATAGCGATGGCATGCGCACTGCCTCCTGCGGTCTTCTCACCTACGCCAAACGCCGCTTCGACTACTTTCGTGACCGCACCTACCACTGGCCATCTCTTCTCTCTATCCCTGCTTCAATTTTCTACTCCTTTGCCTCCATCCTCGCCACCCCCTGGATCGAATTTCGCTTAAGAAAAACTCTTAAACTCCTGCCCTCCATTCTGGTTGAAACCCCCCATGCCACCAATCTCTGGAAATCCCTCGCCACCCGCCTGGGGGCCGACCCAGAAAAGATCTACTGTGTTCCGCACCCCATTCAGACCGATATCTTTAAGTTCGACCCCACCATTCAGAAAAAGAATCAAATTATCTCTGTCGGCCGCTGGGAATCTTACCAAAAGAACCTACCTCTTCTTCTCAAAACCCTCCGAGCTTTTCTTGATAAAAACCCCACATGGACCTCCCTCGTGATCGGCTCTGGGCTTCCCGCTAAATCCCCCCATCCCCGCATCGCGTTCCTCCCCTCCCTTTCGCCTCCCGATCTCGCCCGCTATATGCAAGAGTCCAAGATTTTTCTTTCCACCTCTAGGTATGAAAGTTTCGGACTCGCCTCGGCAGAGGCTTCGGCTTGTGGCTGCACTGTCGTAGGCCCCTCGAAGATTCTAACCCTAGGCGACGCTTCCTTTTCTGCTAACCCCACTTCTTCCGGAAAACTTTCTTTTTACCCCGTAGAGATCTGTAACCAGATTATGGCCTTACCGTTGAACTTGGGCTTAAGATGTCCTCGTCCTTCTACGCGAATATCCCTTGAAAAGTATTAACAAAATAGATTCCATCCAAGCCCTGAGAGGATTTGCCGCTTTGGGAGTGATACTCGCTCACGGATCTTCTTTAATCCACCAGCACCTAGATTATCAGCTTGTGCATCAATGGGCGTTGGTCGGTGTTGCCGGAGTCGATGTGTTCTTTGTTCTAAGCGGCTTCATCATTCTATATACTGCCCTGACCCGACCCGTTCCTCGAGGCACTTTTCTCAGGAAACGCTTCTTAAGAATTTACCCCGTCTACTGGGTTCCCCTGGCTGTTTTAATTTTCTACCATTCTTTGCATCCATCACCCGAACTCCCTACAGATCGGGGCAGCACTATCCTTGGATCCATCCTTCTTTTTCCTCAAAAAGAATATGTTTTGGGCATTGCCTGGACCTTGTCTTATGAAATTATTTTTTACTTATTTTTTGCCCTTACATTTTTTGTTTCTCCCCGTTTTTTTTACCTGTGCACGATGGCTTGGGGTCTAGCCATAGGTGCCTTGGCTGGGTTATCATTTTGATCATTACTCCCTTCAGGTCCTTTTAGCCCGATGATACTGGAGTTTTTTTTGGGCTGTGCTGTGGCTTATTGTTTTCACCGTTTCCGGAACAAGCCACTCTCTCGCATGTTTTTATGGGCTGGGGGACCATTTTTCTTTTTGATGCTAACGCGATACTATGTTTCCGCGATTGGAATGCCCGGGTATGAGTTAACGCCCGTTAGCCGCATGCTTTATTTTGGGTTGCCCGCTGCCTGCTTGATCTACGGCCTCTTGGGCTCCAAAATTCTCATCTCCCCCTATTTTGTCTCCTTAGGAAACGCCTCTTATTCGCTCTACCTGCTTCACGCCTCGGTTCTCTCATTGTTAATCAAGTTAGTGCTCCTTACCCGCACATCCTTCATTTTCTCAAGCTTTGTCGGTTCCTTGATTCTTTTTGCCACGACCATAGCCATCGCCTCTGCCTTCTACCTCTTGATTGAGAAACCTTTGATCCGTTGGCTAAACAAGGCCTTGATGTGACAGCCCGCGGCCTCTACGAGAAGGTCTCGTGCCGCCCAGTCCTATAACTTTCATTTCTGCTGCTATACCTAGTTTATTCTCGCACGCACTTCTCTTTGCCAATTGAATCTAACCTGATTTATGCGATTCCCCTTCAAATCTCTTCTTCGCTCGTTCGAGAGGTGGATCTCCGTCTTCGGGATTTCTGCTCGGCACCTTCTACTTCCTTGGCCGCACCTCAAGTCTTTTTGGGTCGATTACTTTCGCCTCGCGGGCGAATTGACTCTGGACTGGCCCATCACGCCTTCTTTCCCATGTCTAGGAGAGAAATCCGAGGCAGCGGGTGGCGCATCTGGAGCCTATTTCCATCAGGATTTTCTGGTTGCGCGAAAGATTTTTGAACGCAACCCAGGTCGCCATATTGATGTCGGCTCTCGGGTGGATGGTTTTGTCGCCCACGTAGCCACCTTTCGTCCTATCGAAATCCTCGACATTCGCCCCTGTCGCTCCTTTCATCCCAATGCCATTTTTCAAGTTGCTGATCTATCGAACCTTGCCACCGTTCCTCGCTCCTGTTGTGACTCAGCTTCGTGTTTACACGCACTTGAGCATTTTGGCTTGGGCCGATATGGAGACCCGATAGGAGCTAATCATTGGAAATCCGGATTAACGGCTCTTTCACTCATGCTCGAATCGGGCGGCCGGCTCTACCTCTCCGTGCCGATTGGACGGCAACGAGTTGAATTTAATGCTCATCGCGTGTTCCATGTCTCCACAATTCTTCAGCAGGCCTCATCTTGCTCTCTTTTACTTGACGCATTTTCCTTTGTGGACGATGCCGGAGATCTTCATGCGGAAATCCCTGTATCCAAGGTTGATGACACTATCTCAAAAAACTTAATATTTGGTTGCGGAATATTTGAATTTCATAAATCTGGATAGCCCTGCTTGCATGGTTTTTATGACCGCATGTCGCTTCCAAGACCAGTCTCCTGTTCTTAATTCGTAGTAGATTTTCTTATTTCAACTCTTTTTAGGATACTTTGCTCTAGGTAGTTCATTTGCTCCAATTTCTTGTCTTATTACTCTCAACACGTTAGCAACAAGATTCTAATGCTGCGCTTCCTGTTAAGACGCCTAAAAAACGACTTTTTTTGTCTCTTTGCCAAAAGAAGGCTTAATACCATTTATGTGTTTGGAGACAGCCACGGCAACTATTGCTTCCAGAAGCTTATGCGCCAGCACATCAATTTATCTTGCAACTCTATCACGATGCACCGCGTCGGACGCGATGGAATTCCTTTTTTCTGCAATCGTTTTTGTCACTCTTCAAATGTATTTATTTTTTGCTACGGCGAAATTGATTGCCGAAATCACGTGGCGCGTCAGCTTGAAAAAGGTCGCTCACTTCAGGATATTACCCGCCTTTTGGTAGACTCCTACTTTGAAAGAATTGCGCGATCAGTCAGCTCTTGCAGCAAGATAATTGTTTGCTCTCTTCCCCCTCCTGCGAAATTTTCGGGAAAACGGGAGCCTTTGAATCAAAAGTTTTTCCCCCACGCCGGATCTGATCAAGACAGATTGATTTTCACAAAAAAAATCAATTCCCTCATTTGTGAAGCTTCTCTTGCCTATGGTTTTGGTTTTCTTGACCTTTTTCGCGGGTTTGAAGACTCATCAGGATTTTTATTGGAATCCATGTCAGATGGCATTTGCCATATTGTCCATAACGATCTTGTTCTAGAGAGACTTGTTGTTTTACTAGATGATCCTTCTAGCCTGCAGAGTAGATGCCATTAACAAGTAGGCTTAGGAACACTTTTAAATGGAACGTTTTGTTCCATTTCTTAGTTATGGCACTGTCTATCGGTGTAAGCTTGTTTACTGTTCCTGTAAATATCTCTCATATCCCCCTTGATCTGTATGGGGCCTGGCTGGCGAGTGGAAATATTCTAGCGTGGGCGACAATGATCGATCCTGGTTTTGGCTTGTTGACCCAACAACAGGTGGCGGCGGCGTACGGCGCGGGAAACCTTGACGGTACAGGGAAAATTATCACAGGTGGTGTGCTGTTAAATTTCATAGTTGCGACTCTTCTGGCAGGAATTTGCTCCATTCTTATTCCTTGGCTGCCTGAGCTACTCAACCTCTCTGGCCAGAGCAACTTTTTCTATCATCAACTCCAATCTGCCTGTTGGGTGGCTACATTAGGCCTTTTTTTGACGGTCTCTTCCTACGCTGTGATTTCTAGTGGTTATGCCATTCAGGGTAGCATTGCACTCGGTATTATCGCGGTCACTGCACACTCCAGCGCTTTTCTCGTGCAGATCGTTCTTGTCATTTCGGGGTACGGTCCGATGGGTATTGCTTGGAGTAGTGTTTCCCGTGGGGCACTCCTTCTTCTGGGTGGCATAGGATATCTCGCCTACCGCTCCCGGAATCTAAATATTCCGCTCCGATTCGACAGAGATTCGATCCGTCAGATCTTACGCTTGATGCCTTTTACCCTTGGCGCCCGTGTTTTTTCTACGGTTTCCCAAAATGTTTCAGCCTTTTTGCTTGTCCGCATGGTGTCCCCTGAGGCTGCAGTCATTCTTCGCTCCACCCAAAGCCCTTTTGATCTTGCCGTCCAGTTTGTCAATCGCCCGGCTGCTGCTATCGCCCCCACTTTATCGCATATGGCCGGTGCGGGAGAACTGGCCTCAAAAAGAACCCAGCTATTGCGTTTCATGACTTTCTCCGTTTGGATGACCTCTTTGGCATTCTGTGGCTTGTTGTCGCTGAATCGGGCTTTTGTGAGTCTCTGGGTTGGTGCCCCTCTTTATGCCGGCTGGGTGACCAATCTTGCGCTTGCCCTCGGTTTAATCACGCTTTCCGGTTCGGCCTTATTTTCAAATCTCACTTATGCCTTGGGAAGTTTTCGTTCGACGAGCTTGATTCTAGCAGCTCAAGCCATCCTCAGCCTTTTTGCCATGGTGGTCGGTGCCCATTTCTTTGGCCTGCCTGGTGTCGCCGGCGGTGCAGCTCTGGGGGGATTAATCTCATCTGTGGCCTGCGCCGTTGTTCTCTTCCGCAGTGCGTTCATGGATTCTGGATCATGGAGAGTTCTTTTTTTCGAAACGATAAGATGTTTATTTTCTTCAGCCATTACCCTTGTTTTTGCTTACTGTACTCTTCCCCTGCCGAGTTCATGGGTCATTTTTTTGCTTCAAGCGCTAGGCGTCGCTACAATCTTTTTCTCTATTCTCGCTCTTTTATCTGCGCGCCTTCGCAATGAGGCCTATTCGTTCGGAAAAGCCTTTCGCACTCATCTTGTTGGAGCTTCGTGAGTGGTTTTCTGCGGGTTCGTTTGAATGGAGGTATTGGCAATCAACTTTTCCAGTATTCGGCGGGCTATGCCTTGGCCCAGAGGTGGTGCAAAAAACTGGAAATTGAAATTCCTCGCGAGAGTTTACAGAATTTTCATGGCCATCCTCGTCCTTACGCATTGGACTCTTTCGCCATTACAGCCACGCCTAAGGCTTTTCAGCCGCTCTACCGCCTCGTCACAAGTCGTTCCCCTTGTCTTTCTCCCATTTTGGCCCCCCTGCGCAAATCGCTTTCCATCACCCTGATCGATGAAATCCCTGAGAAGCAAACTCTCACCAGCCTTTTTTCTGCCCCTAAGCCGTCTGGCAATATATCCCTCTCCGGTTACTGGCAGCAGCCAGAAGTGTTTACTTTAATTGAAGAAAAGCTCCGCCTTGAGTTGGCGTTTAAAAGACCTGCATCAGGCTCCAACCGGTTGATGCTTGAAATGATTCTCAAGGATCCCTGCGCTGTTTCCTTGCATGTTCGAAGAGGTGACTATCTGAAAATTCAAGATGCTCCCCTTCTTTCCCTTGATTATTATCAATCCTCTGTTTCTCGGATGATTGAACGAGTCGGCTCGTCCCATGGTCAATATCAAGCCCGCTCTGGCCTGCATGCCCCCATCTCTTTTTATATCTTTTCGGACGATATACCTTGGTGCAAGGCTTACATGCCACGCCTTTTTCTTGCCTCCGCTTTTCCAAATGTTTCGCACCATTTTGTAGACATTAATAATGAGTCGCATGCCATCGAGGATCTTCGCCTCATGAGTTCGTGTCGCCACCATATTGTTGCAAAAAGCAGTTTTTCGTTTTGGGGTGCTTGGCTTAATCCAGCTTCCTCAAAGATTGTTATCGAGCCCGAAACTTTTTAAGCCTCTTTTAATATTTTCAAGGGGGCTCTTTCATTAGCAGTATATTTCATGCTTTGAATCGATTCATGAATTGCACACCCAATCCGCTTGCACCTATCGTGTTGTGATGACGGAATCTAGTATCCTTCGCCTTCTAGTTCAGGGGTCGTTGTATTTGGCAGCTATTTTTTTGGCCATTTTTGTTGCCCCCGATATGCCCTTTTTAGTGATTGGTATTTGCTTGGGCCTGCTTTCGCTCATTGCACTTTCTCATTTAGGACAGCGAATTTGGATTCTTTACCCTCTTTCCGCTGGTTTTTCAGGCTCCATTACTCTCATTAAGGGAGGATTGACTCCACTCCAAGTTGTCTCACTTTTGCTTGTGCTTTACTGCATATACCTGATGAAAGCAGATCCGAGTTTTCGAATTCGTTTTGGACCTTCATGGATATTTTGGCCTCTCCTACTATTTACGATCCACCTCCTTTTCCTTTGGGTCAAAGGAAGGGATTTGGGTTTGAATGTTTTCGGTTCAACGAAAGTGGGCGGGAAAGGTTATTTAAATACTGTGCTCCCTTTTTTTGGCTATTTGGCAGCAATTTCTATTTACCGTCCTGGCACTATTCATGATCGCTTTTTGCCAATCTATATTCTTTTGGGCTATTTTGTTGATGCTCTTCTATTTCTTATCACTACCCTCGCCCCAGCGCTTTCCCCTGCTATTTTTAACGTTTATAATAGCGTGAACATTGAGGCATTCCAAGCCACACAGGTCGACTCTTTCCGTGAAGTCTCTTCCGGTTTCGTATCTCGATTTGGGAGAAGTGGCCACTTGGCTTATGTATTGCTCGCCGTAGTTCAAGTTTATATTCCCTATATTCGGTGGCTCAGTCCTACAAAAGTTCTTTTAGGCCCACCTTTGGTTTTATTGTCCTTAGTTCTTTCACTGCTTTCTGGTTTCAGAAACTACTTTGTGCGTTATTGTGTTGTTGGCCTCATCGGCGTTTGGCAATCCTTTCGAATTTACACTTTGTTTCTTTTTCTTCCAATCTTGGTCGCCGTTGTGGCCGTCTGCGCCATGCAAGGCACAGTTTTTAATTTCCCCCTTCAGGTTCAGCGTACTCTTCTTTTTTTACCCGGTCGGTGGAATCCAGAGATCGCCAAAAGTGCTGAGGGCTCAGCCGATTTCCGGAAAGATCTAAAACGAGTTTACTTTAAAGAGTATTTCCATTGGGATAGTTTTTTTGGAGATGGATACTTATACAATCGTGAAGATTTGTCCTTTAGCCAAGAGGCTTTTTGGAACCGAATGGGACTGAAGATTACCGAAGACAAGGATGATCCGATCCGTGGATTTATTATTCGCCGGGCACATCACGAAGGAATTATCGATATTCATCACATTACAGGCCACGTGGGGACCGTTATCTGGGGATTCTTCTCTTTGACCGCACTTTATCGATGCTCTCGTTTCGTTTACTCCGTACCCCTAAGTGTCGCGACAAGGACGGCCAACTTTGGAGCTACCTTAGTTATTATGAATGTTTTGACCTTCTGGTTCCTTTTTGGCTGTTTATCCGAAATGATGCCTGATTTCTATAGCTTCCTTTTTTGCTTTGCTGCCGGGCAAGTTATTATCAGCTACCATTCTAAATCTCCTCACCTGTCTCCATCCCCTCACCAGCCCGCCCCAGCTTCATTGAACGCTACTTAGTTTTTTAGGGCCCCAAACACTCCTTTTTACTCCCCTGCTACCTTTTGGGTTTTGTTTATCACCCATAACCGAAAGCACAGCGCAGCGCTAAAAATCAAACCGACCGCAAATGCAGTCGCAAATTGCTGCAAAGGCTTCCCGTGTGCCTGGCCTATAAAGCCCCCTGTAAAGTAAGCAACAATCAAGCTCGCCATGAGCGCCCCTGCCAATTTCAAATGCATAAGGATTGCCTGAATTCCCCACCCATCCAGGGCCTGGCGAACCATCCACGGAGTTGTCCAAAGCATGTTGGCAAGGCAACTCGCTGTTGGCACTCCCAGAACTCCCATTCTGGGTATGAGCAGAAAATAAAGAAGTATCTCCATGATTGCTCCTGCCCCAGTGATGAGCGCCATTTTTTTCACGCTCATTTTGATCAGGAGCATGATTTGCATGGCTCGATTCACAATCAGAAAGATTGCGCCCAAGCCCAAAGCTATATTGGTGGGATTGCCGGAATAGTAGTCAACTCCCGTCCACCATTGAACAAACCAAGGATTGACCAGTACGGTCCAAAGAATGAGCAATGGCATCATATGGATTAAGCCCGTATACACCCGTCGAAAGCCATCCGAAGCTTGCGCTCTGCTGCCACCTGACCACTCCAAGCTCCACTTAGGCAGATAAGCCTCGATTGTTTTTTGGAATAAAACCGCCAAGTGCGCTGCCATTCGTCCGGTTACGGAGAAAGCAGCAACCTCAGCCAAACTTAGGAATCTGGCAATCAATAGGCCCTGCCCCGCAACCGTGATTTGTACGGAAGCGTTTAAGGCAAAAAGCCCCATAGAAAAAGATAAGAGTTTTTTCATTTTCCCGAATTCGAAATAGCGCGGGTGCAGAGAAAACAAAATGGGCGCGCTTCTTCGCGCGGCAATCCAGTATAAGATCGAACCCGTCATCCCCGCCAAACCGTATGACCAGACATAACTACTGGTTCGATAGCCAAGGGTTAAAAAGATCCAAAACAAGCCCACCATCAGAATTTGTACCAATATTCCTATTGCATTGACATAAACCACCCGATTGCTGGCGTGTAACACCCCAATGTATGGTTTTCCTGGTGTCTGAAGCAGGTGAATCAAAAGAACTCCGATCCATAAAGCTTGGGCTTCCGAAAGCATTTGAGCCGGAATATGGATGAAGCTGAAAATCGACTTTGTCATGCAGCCGCCCACAAAAAAGATCACAACCCCTTGCACATTCACAATCATAGCTGTGGTAGCAATCCACCGACTGGCTTCTGATTCGGAACGCTTGGCCAAGGGTTCAACAAAAACCCTGCCCATCGCAGAAACCACCCCTAACTCCAGTAGCGCAAAATATCCGAAAAGCTGGAAAAGAACCCCCCACAAACCAAACTCTTCTTTGCTTAAATGCAGGCTTGCCAGTCGAACGCTCAGGAGCGCGGCAATCACCCCTACGAATGCCCCGACATAGGATGATCCCGCTGTCTGTTTTGCGTGCCACTGCTCCCGCTGCTCGGAAGTTTTCGTTGACGTATTTAGCCGATCCTCCACTGAAACAACCTTGCAAGATATGCTTGGATCGTCACTCCTTTTGTAGAACGATTAAACAATGCGCCTTCTTTTTGTTGCCCAAGGCCATAACGAGCAGGATCAGATTGGTTACACTTCAGCAGCCCGCCAACTTCTGGCTGAAGGGGTCCTTACGAATGTGACCTTTTTTTTCCCTTTTCACGATTTCGCACAAAGGAAGAGTTGGGAAGACACCTGGAAGGCCCTGATTCAAGCCGCAAAAGAATCTGAACCGACCTGCATCTTTTTTCAGTTTTTTAACTATCACGCTGAAGCGATTGCCACATTGATCAGAGGTCTTGAATCGCTCCCTTCAAAACCTCTGATCATGACTAGCTACGGCGATCCTTTTTCTTCGAATCTTCTCTTCCCCCATCCCCCATCCTCTTTCATGCGAATCGCTAGGGCTGCAGATCTTAATTTTCAAACCACCATGGGTCGCTGTGCAGATTATCTTTCACGTAATGCCATTAGACATATTGTTTTTTGCCCCCACGGGTTCTGTCAAAAAAGATTTTCACCATCTTCATCCGAACTAGATACGAAACGTTCGTTCGACATTTCATTTGTCGGCAGCCGGAATATTTCGAAAAACCCCCTCAGTACTTTGTTTTATACTGGCCGCAGGCGCCAAGCTCTTGTTTCACTTCTCCAAAAAGATTTTGGCCCACGGTTCGCCCTTTTTGGCCGTGGTTGGAAGGGCTTTCCCTCATGGCAAGGCCCAGTCGCATATGCAAATCAGATTGATGCAATTCGCAAAAGTGAGCTTTTTTTTGGTGGGTACCCTGGTTCCAATGAACTTCTTTACCAATCTGATCGCCCCTGGATAGCGCTAATAAGCGGGGTTCCTTTTATCGATTGGGATGTCCCTGGTCTTTCGTGGATTTTGCAGAATGGCGACGACTGGTATCCCGTCTCAACCCCTTCTCAGATGATCATCCAAATTAGGTTTCTCCTATTGCAAGACCAGAAGCCCCTTCAAGAAAAAGCCCACCTTGCCGCGATACGAGCCGCCTCCCGCCATAGTCAATACCACCGAATGCGCTTTATGGTTCGAACCGCATCCCTTCGGTGGGCAGCTAGGGACACCCGTAAGACCCCGCCCCTTCCGCCTTTTGATTTTTTTCTGCATGACATTGATATCTTAAAAATTCTCCCGAAGATTTTAGTGGGCTGGAAATTTCCGTTCTAAGCAGACGAGCATCCGCCCCCTCTTTCCCTTATCCTCCTCTTAATAGATTGCAGTTGCCGTTCAACACTTTGCAACTTGCCTCATGGTGCTGTTTCCCAACTAAGGTCGTCCTTACTTGAACCGCCCATTTTGACAATCATTGTACTTTCTCAAGTCCATCCTTAAGATTTGACCGATGTCTTCATTATTCATCCAGCATTGCTTTACTAGTTTTGTTTTTCGCTGCGACAGATTTTTGATCCCCATTTGGTTAGTGTCGTTAGGGCTAAACTTACTGCCCTCGGTTCATACTAGCTCAAAATATATCTGCGACTTTTTTGTTGCAGGCAACCCTTGCCGAATGATCCAACCCTTGCCATGAAAATTGGAATTGCGGGCCCTATTCATCTTTCAGCGCTAAACCAATGGTGCCCTTTGCCAGCAGATTTGCCGCGTCCCTACTCCTTCCCCTTGATCGGCCCTTTGGCGGCTCAGCTTAGGGCGCGGGGGTTTCCCATCGTTGTTTTTTGTGGAAGTCCAGAGACCAAAGAAACGCGGCATATTGTCGGTGATGGGGTTGAAATCTACATCACCCCGCGCCGCCGTCGCTGGGCTGCATATGATTTCTATTCGACAGAGCGACGAGATCTTATGAGGGCTATGCAATCCTCCCCTTGCGATATCCTACACGCCCACTGGTGCTATGAATTTGGCGCGGCTGCCTTGGATAGCAGAACGGTTTCTCTCATCACCTGTCACGATAGTCCGAATGAGGTCTATCATTATATGCGTTGGACCAAGGCCTATCCTTTTTGGTGGTTTCGTTGCCTTTTGGGTCGCAAAGTCCTGCGCCAAGCCGAATATATTTCAGCCGTTTCTCCTTATGTGGAGATGAATGTTCGTACCATCGCAGGCCAGCGCTCTAGGTTGCGGGTCATTCCCAATGGCGTTAGTGAAAGTCTTTTTTCACTCGGTAAGGAGAGGCTGGCCCATGGCGAACCATTGGGAAACTTAACATTTGCTTCCGTACTTGAGGGTTTTAGCCGGATCAAAAATCCAACCACCGCTTTGCTGGCCTTTGCGAATTTTCGTCAAAAGCACCCCATGGCTAGGTTCAGGATGTTTGGCGGTGATTACGAGTCAGGCGGAAAAGCAGAAAAATGGGCTCAGGCAAACAATTGTGCCGAAGGAGTTTCTTTTGAGGGCCATACGCCACAAAAGATATTACATCCGCTCTTGCATTCATCTGTTCACATCCTTCTTCATCCTTCCCGCACGGAGTCGCACCCATTGGCCGTGATCGAGGCTCAAGCTATGGGCATTCCCGTGATTGGCGGCGACTGTAGCGGTGGGGTTCCTTTCACTTTGGCCCATGGGGAAGCCGGTTTTTTGGCTGACATACGTTCTGCTCAATCCTTATCCCTTGTGATGCAAAAAGTCGCCTCGGATCCTGAGAAAAGGAAGTTGCTGGCCCAAAAGGCTTGGGATTTCGCCCATAAAAACTTTAACGAGGATAAAATGGTAGAAGGCTACCTAGGGTTTTACGAAGCCATCTTGGCAGAACGAAAGGGTGCTCGCGCCTCCCTCTTATGATCCGCTTAGCCGTCATCATGACCTGCCATAATCGGAGTCCGCTTACCTTGCGTTGTTTGCGGGCTTTATGGTCCCAAGAGCTGCCCCCCGGAGGGAATTTCCAAGTCTATCTCGTTGATGACAACTCCAAAGACGGAACACCCCAAAATGTCGCACGAGAGTTTCCTGCTGTCCGCATTCTCCGCGGCACCGGGAATCTTTTCTGGTGCCGAGGGATGCGATTGGCTTGGCAAGAGGCGGCCCAAGAAAAACCCGATTTTTATCTTTGGCTCAATGATGACACTCAGTTGTTGCCAGGGGCTATCCAGCAATTACTAAAAACAGCTGTTTGTACCTCCATCCATCCGCTGCCCGCTGTTGTTGTGGGATCCTGCCAGGATCCCGAAACGAAAGCGTTTACTTATGGAGGTCAGATCCGGCCCGGGCTTCATCCTGGTCGCCTCATCCCGGTGATTCCGAATGGAAATATACAGCGTTGTGATACTTTTGAGGGAAATGTCGTTCTTGTCCCTCGTCTCATATTTGAAAAGGTCGGGCTGCTCGATTCTTTCTGTCACGCTATGGGTGATACCGATTATGGATACCGCGTGGCTCGGGCTGGCTTTGTCATTCGAGTAGCCCCAACTTTTGTCGCACTATGCGCTAGGAATCCGCCAGCTACTCTCCCCATATCCCGCTTTGGCAGTTTGCGGGCGAAGATGAATAGAAAATCACTGCCCCCGATGGACTGGTGGAAAATTTGCTACCGACATGCAGGCTGGGTCGGCCCTTTCTTCTGGGCTTGGAGTTATCTTAAGCCATTGATTAGCCCAGCACGCCCTCCCGACTAGACCTCCCTTTTAGTGTTTTTTTAATTAGTTCTGCAACAATTTGAGCCTGGTTCTTTACTCCATACAAAACACCGATCGTTCTGCTCTTTTTTCCCATAGTTAGCCTAAGTTTCTTACTATCCAGTATTTGGGAGATCTTTTCGCTAAAGTCCTCGCGGTCATAAGGGTCAACAACAAAGCCGTTTTCTCCTTCAAGAATCAGATTGGAACTTGAGCCGGCATATTTGCTGAGCAAAAGCGGCAGACCACAGCATGCCGCTTCGTGAGCCACAACTCCGTATGTATCAAAACGACTTGGTAAAACAAAAAGATCCGCTGACTGATACTCCTGGATCAGGCTGTCTCCATTGCGGAATGCAACAAGATCAAGCTTCCCGTCGTAACCATTTTCACGGATCTGCCTTCTTAGTGCACCAACGTGCTTCTTTTCAACACCCACAATGCGTAATCGAAACAAGGACGAACTCCTAACTCTCGCTAAAGCCGCTGCCAGCAGATCAATGCCTTTCGTATAAGATGGAATCCCGACGAAAAGAACGGTGAGATATTTTTGTCCCTTTCTTTTCTTTGGTTTAAAAGAATCTGAGCCCACAGCATGAGGAACAAAATGAGCTTTAGGGTTTTGATTAGCGGCATCTTTAGTCTTTGCCAGAACCTGAGTTGAAAGCTTCTGATAGATTAATTGGTTTACTCTCTTGTAGATCGGGAGGCTCTTTCTTCCCTGTGGCCCCATGTCTGTCTCAAGCAGGAGTGGAATTCTTTTCCAAAGACAGTAGAGCAATGCTGGCCAACAAAAAATAGATTGCTCGACTGTGATAACCGCTCGTGGCTTCGCCTTGATGATTTCAACCATCTGACGGAACGTTGGTGGTGTTTGAAACATCCCTCGCCTCAGAGTTTTTTCATTCCTTTTCTGTATGAGCACCCTTTCATTGCTTACAGAAACAATAGAAATGTTGCCCTCCTCGTTTTCCTTTTTTTCCCATTTATAGGAATCAGTCGCTCCGCTTCTTTGTAAAATTAGTATTTTGCCATATTTTTTGAGCCTATTCGCCAGGTGACGACAAAACGTCAGTCGGTATGGAGCTAGCCCCAGTGTCAGCACTAGAACGACTACTCTTTTTTGCTTCTTCTCCTGCCGCCCTTTTTTCTCGGCTATGTCTTTCAAGAAAAGACGCGACTTCCAAAATGGACTCCCCTTCACATTTTGATAATGAGTTCGTCGCGATATACTTGTCTTTTGATAGATCGCGTAGCTCATGGTTTTCGTGCGGTAGTTCCCCATTAATAGTTTTTTTATTCTGTGTTGGAGCTTCCACATGGGGCCAAGACGTTGAACCAACGGAGACGCTGATTTCTTGATCCTACTCGCCTCTAGAATTCCAGCCTTGCTGAGCCCTTGATTGCTGTCCAGCTCTGAAAACACGCTGGTAATATCGCGAATGATTCGGGGCCTTACCCCTGCTTTCAGCTGCTGAATACCCCACAATGCATCAGCACATGCTTGATAGTTCGTGTTAAACCACCCCTTTTTATCTTTTAAAAGGCCTCTCCTAAAAAAGGTCGCACAGCTAAAGTTCGCGAGGTGGGATGTAATAATATGGCGCCAATTCTGACTTACCGGATGCTGAATCGAGATTAGTTTCCCGTTTTTATCTACAACAAGAAATCCTGCATAGAGAATCTGGGTTTCTCTTGTTTTGTTAAATTCTACAAATACCTTCTTCAGCGCCTCTGCCAAATACTGCTCATCGCATTTTAAATACGCACAGATCTTTCCTGTACCTTTTTTCAATCCCTTGTTAATCGCGTCGTACATCCCTGAGTCTGGTTCTTTAAAAATTCGCAGGGTGTAGCCGTGGTTTGTGCGAATGTGTAAAAGTTCGAATCTTTCCAGGTTTGATACCCGCTCTCCCCCATACTTCCCCAAAAGATTTTCAGCAATTTTCTCCGCAAACTCCTCGATCCCAGGACTCCCCGCATCCTGTACAATATGCTCAATTGTTAATTGAGCATCCGTGCCACTGGTTTCTCTCTTTCCTGCCTTTCGGGCCTTTTCTTCTCTGCTTCTTTTAAAATTAAAAATCCAAAATCCAAAATCCGAAATGGCCTCCTGTTTCTGCCTCGCCTCCCGTCCTCCGTCCTCCGTCCTCCGTCCTCCATTTCTCGTTCCCTGATCCGCAACTGAGGCTATACAGCAACCCAAATAGTCGAGTTGCTTGAAGCTGGGAGTGATAATGGTGAAATCAGGCTGTTTCACAGGATTCTAGATTTTGAATTATTGATTTTTGATTGATCTTTGCTTTCCCGACCCGTCTTCACAATGGCGGTCAAAATCCGAACGATTCTTTCACACTGCTCTAG
>Ga0247844_1005329_pt1 | contig 16469 bp, 16 predicted proteins | sample LaCtaG_FD_192421 | JGI IMG/M metagenome (GOLD analysis project Ga0247844, IMG submission 192421) | Freshwater microbial communities from meromictic Lake La Cruz, Castile-La Mancha, Spain - LaCruzMarch201714.5m_1 | ecosystem: Environmental > Aquatic > Freshwater > Lake | place: Spain: Castile-La... | reverse complement strand
AGAACCCGGTGCCGCTTAGGCTCAGCAGCACGTGGCCGGCGAGCAGCAGGACGCCGGTAAGCATGACCTGGAGGACGCCGAAGCGGGCAATCAGCGATCCGGTGAAGAACGACGGCAGGAACATCCCCAGCACATGCAACTGGATAACCGTGGCGGTCTCGCCCAGCCCGTGCTGGTGGTGGACCATGGCCAGCGGCGTCGCGGTCATGGCGAGGATCATGATGCCATAGCCTGAGGCGGCGCCGAACAGCGCCACGAGGTAGGTGGGCTGGCGCATGATGTCGAGCAAGGGTCGGGCCGCCGCCGAGCCCGCTTGAGCCGCGGCGGGTGCCGGAATGCGCAGCCCGAGAAGCAGGACGGCGCCAAGCAGCGAGACACCGGCCAAGATGACAAACGAAGCGGTGTAGGTCGGGACCATGAGGTCGCCACCCAGCCGCGCCAGAGCCGGGCCTGAGAGAGCGGCCACCACACCACCGGCGAGCACCAGGGAGATCGCTCTGGGGCGGAAGGCTTCGTCGGCGACTTCGGACGCGGCAAAGCGATAGAACTGCGCGAACGACTGATAGGTGCCGACGAGGAAGGTCCCGAGGCAGAGCAGCAGCAGCGAGTTGAAGATCATGCCCGCGGCGGCCAGCAGCCCGCCGACAGTGCCGAAGAGCGCGCCGGCGACAAAGCCGATGCGACGGCCAACCCGGCTCATCCATGCCGACGCTGGAACGGTGCCGACTGCCGTTCCGAGGAACATCGCCGCGATCGGCGCGGTCGCCCATTCCGCGGATGGCGCAAGGATATTGCCCGCCAATGCGCCAATGGTCATGACGAGCACCGAGACCGTCTGGAACAAGGCCTGTGCCGCGCTCAGCAGCGCGACCTGGCGGTGCATTGCAGTTTTCTGGCTGCTCATCAGAACACCAGGACCTTGTCGGCAGCCATCGTCGCCTGAGCCAGTTCATCCATCGAACTGCGCTTGGCGCCCTCGACCACCTCGGACTCGGTGAGACCGCGGGCATCCATGCAGGGGCCGCACAACAGCACCCTGCCGCCTGCCGTTGTGAACCGCCTCAGCATGCGTTCCAGGTTGTAGGAGCCCTCGGGCGTCTTCTGATTCGCCTTGGCGGCCAGCACGGCATCCGCCATCAGGAACACGGTCATGTCCTCCGCTCCTGCCTTCGGCATCGCGTTGGCGAGGCGCAGGCCATTGTAGACGCGCTCGGTGCCATAGGGTGGATCGTTGAGGATGAAGAGGACACTCATTCTGGCGGCACCCGTTGACATGGACATTCAAATATTCAATAAAACAATTGAATGATCTTTCCGGATGACGATGTCAATGGCCTCTGCCAAACACCTCCTGCTCGAACATCTGGCCGAACTCACCAAGGCGCTGGCCAACCCAAACCGGCTGGAGCTGATTGAGCTTCTTGCCCAGGGGGCGCAGCCGGTCGAAGTCCTGGCGCAACGGACCGGGCTCAGCTTTGCCAATGTCTCGCAGCACCTGCAGACGCTGAAGAAGGCCGGTCTCGTCATCGGCGAGCGTGATGGCAAGAACGTCCGCTATCGGTTGCAGGACGGTCCGATCGTTGAGGCGCTCTCCGGGCTACGCCGATTGGCCGAGCACAATGTCGCCGCCATTGGCGATGTGCGGCGGCGCTATCTCGATGACATGGATGGGCTCGATCCCGTTGGCCACGACGAGCTGGTGGCGCGCATGCAGAGCGACAGCGTCGTGCTGCTGGATGTCCGCCCCGGGGACGAATTCGCCTCCGGCCACCTGCCGGGGGCCGTGCATATCGACGTGGCGGACCTGGAGGCTCAGGCGGCGCGGTTGCCCAAGGATCGCGAGATCGTCGCCTATTGCCGGGGCCCGTACTGCGTCATGTCCTACAAAGCGGTGCAACTCTTGCGCGGCAGAGGCTATTCGGTGCGGCGTCTCGAGGATGGTTTTCCCGAGTGGAAGGCCGCCGGTCGGCCGGTCGAGACGGCGTGATCTGATGTCCACCCAACACCATCCGTCGCCTGACGTCTCCGCAACGAGCTATCACCTCGGCATCCGTGAGAACCTGACGCCGTTCCTGCAGCAACTGCTGCAGGTGTTCTTCGTCGGCCTCACCATCGGCCTGCAGCGCACGGTCATTCCCGCGCTGGCGGAAAGCGAGTTCGGCGTTGCCAAGGGCTCGATGCTGGCGATCTTCGCGTTTGTCGTCTCGTTCGGCATCGTCAAGGGCAGCATGAACTTCCTCTCCGGACGCCTCGCCGAGCGGGTCGGGCGTCGCAAGGTGCTGATCTGGGGCTGGCTGTTTGCACTGCCGATTCCATTCGTCATCCTGTTCGCCCCCGACTGGTGGTGGATCGTCGGCTCCAATGTGCTGCTCGGCATCAATCAGGGCTTTGCCTGGTCGATGACCGTCACCGCCAAGATGGACATCGTTCGCGCCGACCAGCGCGGCCTCGCGACCGGCATCAACGAGTTCGCCGGCTATGGCGGCGTCGCCCTTGCGGGCCTCGTGACCGGGTATCTCGCCAGCCTCTTCGAACCGCGCCTCAGCCTGTTCGTCTTCGGCCTCGTCATTGCCGTCGTCGCGCTGGCATCGGCCGTCCTCGCCTTCACCGAGACGCTGCCCTTCGCTCGTGCAGAGGCGGCCCGGCACAAGGCCGGCACGCAGGCCGGCCCGAAGCCCCGCTTCGTTGAGGCATCCGAGCATCCCAGCACCGGCGAAGTCTTCGCGCTGGTCAGCTGGAAGAACCGAACCTTCATGGCGCTCGCCCAGGCCGGCAGCGTCGAGAAGTTCGTCGATGCCCTGATGTGGGCGCTCGTCCCCGTCTTCCTCGTTTCCAAGGGGGCAAGCCTGATCGAGATCGGCTGGGTCACCGGCATCTACGGGTTCGTCTGGGGCGGGAGCCAGTTGTGGACCGGACCACTGTCCGACCGCGTGGGTCGCAAGTGGCCGACGATCACCGGCTTCCTGATCTGCTCAGGCGGCGTGTTCGCCTTTCCGGCCCTGTCGACGCCGGTCGAATGGTCTATCGCCGCTGCCGTGACCGGCGTCGGCATGGCGCTGCTCTATCCAACACTGATGGCCGCGATGGGCGACATCGCACCACCGAACTGGCGGGGCTCGGCGCTGGGCGTCTACCGCTTCTGGCGCGACCTAGGCTACGCCATCGGGGCGCTGGCCATGGGCATCCTTGCCGACGCCTCCGGTCTGCTCGAGGCGGGGTTCTGGTTCACCGGACTCGCTATGGCCGGTTCCGCCATCTGGCTGATGCTGGTCATGGAAGAAACCCACCCGCGCCTCAACCCGGCAGCGGACATGTCTACGAGCCCAGCTATACCGGAGAATGCCAAATGACGGACCTGATGGTCCCGCTGGCCGACTTCACGGCCGACCCGGACCGCTACATGCCGATCGATGTGCGCGACGAGGCAGAGTTCCTTGAGCGGCACATTCCGGGCGCACTCAACATTCCCCTGGGCAGCCTGCAATCGGAGGTGCTCGCCGTTCCCGCAGGCAAGGTGCCGGTGACCGTTTGCGGCAAGGGTGGTGGGCGATCGGCGGAAGCCGCTGCAGGCCTTCGCGCCGCGGGTCTTGACGCAGTCTGGCTGGAGGGCGGAACCACTGGCTGGTTCGACAGGCGGTGACCGCAACCACCATCAAGAACCACAAGGCCGAGGCAGTCGGACCGCTCCCAGGACATATATCCAACCATGGCTGCTGCTCGGCGCCCGACAGACGGGGTATCTCAGAGCAGCGCCTTGGGCAGCCCGGATACCGATCGAAAGGCCCTGAAGGCTTCCAGTGACTGGATGGAACGGCCGCCATCGATTGCCGCCAGGTCCAGAATGATGGCGTTGGCGATCGTCATGGGCACGACCAGGGACTGGGACTCACCCAAGGCGCCGCGGGAGGCGGCAATCTGGTGATCCGGTGCGGGGTCGATGGCGGCGGCCTGAAAATCGGTGAGCGCCAGCGTCGTCGCTCCCTTGGCTGCGGCGATGGCGCGGATATCGTGGACGAGTGGGGAGGCTCGGCGGAAGGCGAGAAGCCAGACCACGTCTCCAGTTTTCAGGCCCGAGAGGGCCTCAGGCAATTGATGCATCTGCGCGCCGAGATCAACCGACGGGTAGCCGGAGCGGTTGAGGCGCAGCGCGACCAGCGCCGACAGCGTCGCCGAGTGGCCCCGCCCGAACACGAAAACCCTCTGGCTGTCCCGTATCGCTTCGGCGAAACGGCGGACATCGCCAGCCGAAACGCTGTGGCGCACCTGCTGCAATGCGGCAATCTCACTGTCTAGCAGAGACGCCAGAACCCCGCCGTCCTCGGCCCGAACGAGGCGTGCCGCCATGCGTGCCGCCGGGCTTTCGAAGTCGCTGTCGCCTTCGATCAGGCTGGCCTGGATGAAGCTGCGGAATTCGGGATAGCCGGAAAACCCGAGCCGGCGTGCCAACCGCACAGCGGATGCCGGATGGACCCCCGCCCGCGAGGATACCGAGGTGCCATTGTCGAGCGCGGCCCGTATTGGGTCCTGGATCAGCACATCGAGCAGGCGCCCGTCGGCGGGCGTCAGGCGGCCTGAGTTGCGGTTGATCAACTCGAGCAAGGCAGGCGGCAGTCCTTCGGCAAGCCTCATGCGCGGACCCGTCCCGCCTGCGACGGGCCGGTCGTCGCGGCCTCAACGCGCTGGCCGGTGGAATCGTCGAAGAACAGCGCCTGGCCAAGGTCGTAGCCAACCCAAAGGCGCGACGTGTCGGTGGGCATGCGTTCGCGACTGCAGTTGAGCGTCAAGGGGCCGGCCGGGCTTTCGCAGTGGAGGATCAGCGACGAGCCGGTCATTTCGCTGAGCAGCAGGCGAACCTGCAGGGCGCCGGCGGGGGCATCGCCGACGCCGATGGCAAGATGCTCCGGCCGAAGTCCGGCGGTGAAGCCAGGTCGTCCGCTCCAGCCCGGCAGCTTCTCGACCGGGACGAAATTCATCGGCGGCACGCCGAGGAAACCGGCGACGAAGCGGTGGGCCGGCCGGTCGTAGATCACCTCCGGCGTATCGAACTGCAGCAGGTGCCCATCTTTCATCACGGCGATCCGATCGGCGAGGGAGAGCGCTTCGGTCTGGTCATGGGTGACATAGACCATGGTGGCGCCGAGCTGGCGATGCAACTGCTTGATCTCGGTGCGCATAGCGATGCGCAAGGCATTGTCGAGATTGGAGAGCGGCTCGTCCATCAGGAAGATCGAGCTGTTGCGGGCCATTGCGCGCCCCATGGCGACACGCTGGCGCTGGCCGCCGGAAAGGGCGCCGGGCTTGCGAGCCAAGTAGGGTTCGAGCTGCAGGGTACGCGCGACTTCCTCCGCTCGGGCATTGCGCTCGGCCCTGGGGATGCCGCGCAACTCGAGGCCGAAGGCGATGTTCTCGCGCACGCTCATATGCGGGTAGAGCGCGTAGTTCTGGAAGATCATCGCGATGTCGCGGTCCTGCGGCGGCAAGTCGTTGGCACGGCGTCCGCCGATCTCGATATCGCCGGTCTCGCAGCGCTCGAGACCGGCGATGAGGCGCAACAGGGTGGACTTGCCGCAACCGGACGGACCGACAATGACGACGAATTCGCCCGCCTCGATCTGCATCGACAGGTCGTGCAGCACGGGCGTGCCGCTGGTGTAGCTCTTGCGGATGCCTCGCAGCGCGATGGTGCTCATTGTGCCGCCTCCGGTGACTGACGCGCCTGCCGGGTGGCAAGGGCAAGGCTGGGGCGATCGGTGGTGAAGACCTTGGCCCCAAGATCGAACGCCTTGTTGATCTGTTCGGCGCTGTGGGCCGCCCAACAGCCGAAGTCGAGGCCCTTGCCGCGCACGGCCTGCATCAGGTCGGCATCGGCATCGTCGATGTTGAAGCCCAGTTCGGGAATGCCGCGCGACAGCGCCAGTTCGGTCACCGCTGCGATACCCAGCAGCCGAAGCAGCACCGGGCTTACCAGCCAGAGGACCGGACGGTCGGTGGCGGCGCGCAGCGCTTCGAGGCTTTGGAGGAGGAACGAGCTGAAGGTCGTCCGCTCCAGCATGCCGCCCTGCCGGATCGTCTCGATGACGCGGGGAATGAAGTCGGGGTAGGGCCGGCCGTCCTCGCCCGGCTTGATCTCGCAGCGGAGATCGACCGGGCTGTCGCGGAAGATCGCGACAAGTTCGGCGAGCGATAGCGGATGCCCGCCGGCGCCGTAGTCGATGGTCGCCGCACGGACCTCCGCTTCGGTCAGCGCGGCGATCGCACCGCTGCGGTCCGTTGTGCGGTCGAGGGTCGCGTCGTGGTGGACCATGATGGCGCCGTCGGAGGTTGGGTGCACATCGAACTCCACCTCGTCCACCGGCATGCGGGCCGTGGCGCGAAAGCCCTGGGGCGTGCTGTCGCCGAATTCGAGCGTGCCGCCGCGATGCGATGCAATGCGTGTCATTGTCTTGTCCTTTGCGTGGGGCTCTATTTGACCGCGCCCATGGTGATGCCGCGCACCAGGTGCCGCTCCACGAGGAAGAAGCCGAGCAGGACCGGAAGCAGGGTGATGGTCGAGGCCGCCATCACCAGCGGCCAGTCCACCATCCCCTCGCCCGGATTGATCTTGTAGAGACGGGCGAGCCCGAGCTGCAGGGTGTAGAGGTCCTGCTCTCCCACTGCGACCAGCGGCCAGATGTAGTTGTTCCACTCGGTCAGGAAGATGAAGAGCCCCATCGCGAAGATGGCGGGCCGCGCAATCGGCACGATCACCCGCCACAGCACCTTGAGCGGGGTGGCGCCATCCATATAGGCCGCCTCATCGAGCGCCCGCGGAATCCCGCGGATGTACTGGCGCAGGAAGAAGGCGGCGAAGCCGTTGGAGATGGCCGGCAGAATGAGCCCGGCATAGCTGTCGAGCAGGCCGACGCTGGCCAGCGTCAGGTAGTTGGGGATGAGCGTGATGTGGCTGGGGATCATGAGTGTCGCCACCGTTGCGCCGAACAGCAGGTCGCGGCCGCGGAAATCGAAGCGGGCGAAGGCAAAAGCCGCCATGGTGGCGACCGTCAGGCCGGCGATCGTCACCAGCCCCGAAACGATGAGGCTGTTCAGCAGGTAGCGGGCGAAGTTGAACTGGCCGATGGCGGTGGCGTAGTTCTCGAGCGTGAAGGCGAAGCCGCCCTGATAGTAGGACTGCGCGGTCTGGAACGACATCCAGATCGAGTAGAGCACGGGCGACAGGAACAGCAGTCCTGCGAGCAGCGCGATGGTGCTCGCGAGTTTCTCCTTACGACTCATAGTGCACCTTCCCGCCAATGACCCGCGACTTGATCAGTGCGAGTGCGATGAGCAGCACGAAGAGCAGGACGGCTAGCGCTGATCCGGTGCCAATGTCGAACAGCACGAAGCCGGTGCGGTAGAGCAGGTGCACCAGCATGTCGGTGGCACCGGCCGGCCCGCCGCGCGTCATCACGTCGATGACGGTGAACACCTGGAAGGCCTCGATCACCGAGACGACAAGCAGGAAATAGGTGGTCGGCATGATCAGCGGGAACGTGACTCGGCGGAACACCTGCATCCGCTTGCCGCCATCCATGGCGGCGGCGTCGTAGAGCTCCTGCGGCACGGCCTGGAGCGCGGCGATGTAGATGATGACGTCGTAGCCGAGCTGCTTCCAGGTGTTGATGAAGATCAGCACGAACAGCGCCAGCTGCGGGTTCTGCAGCCACGGCACCTTGCCGAAGCCCAGCCAGCCGAGAACGGCGTTGGCGAGGCCATAGTCGGTGGAGAACACCCAGGAGAACACCACGGCGATCGCGACGGTTGAAGTAATCGTGGGGAGAAACAGGGCGCCGCGCAGCAGGCGGGAGCTGAGAGCCTCACGCTTGAGGTAGCTGGCAATGGCGAGGGCAAGGCCGAGCCGGAGCGGGACCGAGATGCCTGCGAATACGGCGGTGACGGTCAGCGAGTTCCAGAAGGCCGACGAAGCGAAGAGCCGCGCGTAGTTGTCAAAGCCGACAAAGGGTTTGGTCGGCGACATGAAGTTCCACGACCTGACGCTCAGGTCGATGCTGGTGAAGATGGGCACATAGGTGAAGACCGCGATGAACGCGATCAGTGGCAGGACCAGCAGATAGGGCGTGAGCTTGGGCGACATGAAGACACCGAACGACGGCGGACTATGCAGCCCGCCGTCGTCTCGCGTTGGGGTTACTGGCTGCCGAGACGGGCTTCTTCGGCGCGGGTGTCTTCGGCGAACTTCTTCATGGTCGCCTCGACTTCGGCGGTACCGAGCGCCATGGCCTGCCACATGTCGTACTCAGTGGTGCGCATCCAGGTCACGACCTCGGTGCGGGCGCGGCCATGGGCGTAGGGCAGGGAGTTGATGGCGACATCGATACCCGGCTGGCTGGCGAGGGCCTCGGCGGCGACCGGCAGGGCAGCGGACTTCTTGTTGATCGGCAGGTAGCCGGTGGCGGCGAACCAGGTGGCGTTGGCCTCGGGCGAGGCGGCGAAGCTCACGAACTTGTAGGCCGCGTCCAGCACGTCCTTGGGCGAGGAGGCGAGGAGGCCGATGCCGGCGCCACCGATCGGAACCGAGCACTCGGGGTTGCAAGGCATCGGCAGCACGCCGAGCTTGTCGCCAAGCGCCTTCCTCGAGCCAACATAATTGCCGGTCGAGTTCATCATGATGCCGACCTTTCCGGCGAGGAAGGCGTCGCGGCCATTGTCCTCTTCGGTGACGCCATCGGCGGAGGCGACCTTGTGTTCGTGAACCAGCGACGCCATCCACTGGTAGGCCTCGATGGTCCTGGGTGCATCAAGCAGGATCTCGCCCGACATGGCGTCGACCAGGTCGCTGCCATTGGCCATCACGAGGCCCCAGCGGGAGAACTGGCCCGGCGCAGCAATGCCGGTGATGCCTTCGGCGCCGAGCGTCTCGGTGATGGTCTTCGAAGCAGCGAGAATGTCGTCGAACGTCTTCAGCACCGGCTCGCCGGTGATCCCGGCGCGGGCGAAGATGTCCTTGTTGTAGTAGAGGACCGGCGTCGAGGAGTTGAACGGGACGATATAGTTTTTGTCGCCGATCACGCCGATCTGGCGGGCGTAGTCGTAGAGGTCGTCCTTGAGCGGGTCCGCTTCGAAATAGGGCGTCAGGTCGGCGAGCACGCCGCCTTCGGCGAACAGACCATAGCGGGTGACTTCCATGATGACGGCATCGGGGCCGCGGTTGGCCGGGATCGCGGCCTGCAGCTTGGCGACGATGTCGTTGTAGTTGCCGACATACTCACCCTGGATGTCGATGTCCGGATTGGCCGCCTCGAAGTCCGCGATGATCTTGTCGAGCGCTTCGCCGCCGGCATTGTTGAAGCTGTGCCAGAAGGTGACGACAGTGGCAGCCTGGGCGGCGGGGGCGGAAACGGCGAGGGCCAGGAGGCTGGCCGCAGTCGCGAGCTGCAATTTGCGTAGCATGTGGGTCTCTCCTGCAAAGGGAATTGCAGGGTATGGCTACGCCACTGCCGAAACAGTTTTCCGAAGGTTGCGCGAACTTTATGTGACGACGGGAGGACATTCCGGCCGGCGCTCGCCGCCGGCCTGGGGGGCAGCGGTCAGTAGCGTCTGAGGTCCGGACGATGCCCCAGGATGATGAGGCTGGTTCTACCGGCCCAGTGTCGGAGTTGATGGGGCTCAAACTTGTGCACAGGAGGCGGCACGGTCATGAGTTGGTATGATGGAAACACCAGCGAGAAACAGATCGCCGATAAGTGGCTTGTCGAGAACCCTGGCGAGGTCACATCGATCGTCGCCACGTTCGACATCGCGTAGTCTGGATGGGAAAGCGACTGGAAGCGGGTACTGATCACGCGCGGCGTCCCCCCTGAACTCCTCATCGTTGGCATGGCGCTAGGACACCGTGCATCAGGAGGAAACGATCGAGAAGCCAACGTGCCAAACCTACTCAAAGTACCGAGCTATGCTCGGCCGAGCATCCGCTTGAGGACGTTCGTTTTGAACCAGAAGTGCTGAGCGAGGGCGGCGAGCGCATGCAGCGCGATGAGAGCGATCAGCAACTTTTCGGCGATCGAGTGTACCTGAGCTGCCTGTGCTACGCCGAACATCCAGGCGGCGGCCCCAGAGAGTGGCATTCCGATCAGCAGAACGTAGAACAGAATGTGCGTACCCGCGGCCACCAGCTTCAGTGCCGGATGCTCGCTGGCCGGAAGAGCAGGCACACCCCGCCTCAGGCGAAGCACGAGGCGCCAGGCGACGAGCGCGAAAATCAGGAAGCCTACCGCGACATGCGCGTTCGGCGTCGGGACGTTCGGCAGCGTGCCAGACATCCGGTCAGTCCAGAGCTGCACGATCTCATCGTGCATGATGATCTGAAACAAGACGAGAAGCATGACGATCCAGTGAAGGGCAATCTGTGTCTTCGAGTAGCTCGACGGGGTCATCGGGGCATTCTCCAATCCTTGGAAGTCGGGTTGGTGTAAGAAATACTATCCTTACGCGCCGGCGCGGCGCTTGAGTGGGACCAATGCGGCGAGGGGATACTCAATAGCCACAGGTGGAAACTGGTTATTTATTGGTTCTCTAGGAACGCCCGGCAGTTGCTGCGGCACCGCGGCTTGCCTCCCGCTTTCGTGCCGCAGCCAGCGTGCCAAGGCCCATATCGTCCAGAATGGCGTAGATCGCAGGAAGCACAAAAAGCACGATCAGCGTCGCTGCAAGGAGGCCGAAGGTAAGGCTGGCCACCAGCGGGATCAGGATCTGCGCCTGGAGGCTGGTCTCCAGCAAGACCGGCATCAAACCCGCAATAGTGGTCAGCGAGGTGAGGAGCATGGCTCTGAAGCGAGCGCGAACCGCTCGGGAAGCGGCCTCTGCCACCGAGCGGGCCCAACCACTCTCGTTCTTGATGAAGTCCACCAGCAGAATCGAGTTGTTGACCACCACCCCCGCCAGCGCCACGTAGCCAAGCATGCTTGGCATGGAGAAATCGAGTCCCATCGCCATATGGCCGAAGATCGACCCTGTCAGCGACAGCGGGATTACCAGCATGACCACGATCGGCTCGACATATGACCGGAACAGGAAGCTCAGCAACAGGAACACCCCGATCAGGCCGACGACGAACCCCACCAGCATGGATTTCTGGGTCTTTCCAGCCTCGGCGTTCTGCCCCTCGACATCGAGATCCACGCCGGGGTGACGCTCCAAGAGACCGGGCACGAACCTCGAAAGAGTATCCGAGACAATCGCATTTGCATTCGCGGTGCGGGTATCGATCGTCCCCTGGACGGTGACTGTCCGCACGCCGTTCTCGCGGTTTATCCGGCCAAAGCCCTGTCCGAGTTCAATCTCTGCAACCACGGCTAGTGGCACAAGCGAGCCGTCGGTTCCCGCGATCATGAAATCGTCAAATCGGCTGAGACTGCCCTGATCTTCGGCTGCAAACTGCGCCGTGACTTCGAGCAATTGGCCGTTCACTTGCATCTCGCTCACTGTACTGCCGAGATAAGCTGCGCGCAGCTGGTCCGCGACCATTGCCGCGGTGATGCCCATCGGCCCGGCGGCATCGTTGAGTCGAACGCGCAACTCCCGTTTGCCCGGCCGCAGGTCGTCCTGCACCGAGGTCACGCCGCGATACTGCCAGATCCAGTCCTGCAGCTCGATCGACGCAGCCTTGAGCGCGTTGAGGTCGTCGCCTTTTAGGCGCAAGTCGATGGCGATGCCGGCAGGGCCGATCGTTGCTTCGGCGTACTTGAGGCTCAGCACGTCCGGGACGAGGCCGACCGTGTCTCGCCAACGCTCCATGACCACATCGGGACGGCTGCTCCGCAGCGCCGAAGGCAATAGATCGACACTCACCGTGGCGACGTGAGATCCGGTCTCGAAGGCGTCGCGATTCTGACCATAGAAAACCGAGACATGGCGGATCAGAGCGGCGCCGTCCGGTTGCTCTGGCGTGAGCTCTTCATTGACGACTTCAATCCCGGCAACCAGTCGTGCCACCACTTCCTCGGTGCGCGATAGCGGAGTTCCTTGCGGCAGCAGAACCCGTGCCACGATGGTGTCACCGTCGAGTTCAGGAAAGGCGGTGAACTTCAGATAGCCGCCGGCAAGCATGGCGACTGAAACCAGCAGCACGGCAATGCTCAGGCCCGCAGTGACATAGCGCCACCGAATTGTGAGATCAGCAAGTCGCCCCACCAGGTGCTCACGTGTCCAACTCAGGCCGGCCTCGACGCCCACCCGAACCCAACCGGGCTTCGATGGCTTTTCAAGACTGTGGACGAGGTGATGCGGCAGAATCAGGAAGGCCTCGATCAGGGAGATGAGCAAGACAAAGAGCATCACGACTGGCACTACCCGCAGCACCGCTCCCAGATCGCCCGACAGGAAGGCAAGAGACCCGAAGATCATGGCCGTGGTGGCAAATGAAGCCAGCACATTAGTGAAGACCTGGCCGGTTCCCTCGATTGCGGAGTCCAAGGCGCTGCGACCACTTTCCCGCAGCCGTGCGATGTTCTCGGCGATGACGATGGCGTCATCCATCAGCAGCCCGATCACGATCAACAGGCCCAGCGTCGTCATCAGGTTGAGCGAGTAACCGACCGCCCACATCAGGGCGATTCCACCCATGAAGGCGACCGGCAGACCCATCGCCACCCAGAAGGAAAACCGGAACCCGAAGAACAGCCACAGCACGACGAAGACCAGTGCCAGTCCCTGCAGGCCATTGACCACCACCAGCATGAGCCGCTCGCCAACGACTGAAGCGCCATCGGCCGAAATTTCGAGCGTCACCCCCGCAGGCGCCCGCTGACGCTCGGCTTCCAGGAACGCGTGCAGGGCGTCGATGACGCGCAGCGAGTCCTCGGCACGGGTTTTGGAGATATCGAGAATCGCGGCGGGCCGCCCATCGAATAGAACCCGGTCGTAGTCTACCGCGAACTGCTCGGTGATTTCGGCGATAGTGCCCAGCAGAACCTGCCCGCCAGTGACGGAGGAACGCACGACCAGCTCCGCCAAACCGACGGGACTCTGGCGTTCCTCGGCCACACGAATCAGCAGGGTCTCCGACGTGGTTTCGATGCTGCCCGTCGGCACGTCCAGGCTGCCGGCCTGGATCGCCCGTGCGACATCAGTGACCGAAATCCCGAACTGTTGCAGCGCCACTGGATCAAGGCCGATCCGCAGTTCGCGCGCTGAGAACCCCCTGATGTCGGCAATCGGGATGCCGCCCCAGCGGAGCATGCGTGTACGTACCGCCTCAGCGTAGTCCTTCAGATCAGGACGGGCGTCGGGTCCGGTAATGGCGACAGAGGCGACGAAGTCGGTTCGACCCAGTGGTTTTATCCGGGGCGCCTCGGCCCGCTCCGGAAGGTCGGAAATCGCTTCGACCTCTGACTTCACATCGGCGACAAACGCCTGAAAGTCCTCGCCCTCCCGCATCTTGACCACGGCCCGGGCCGATCCCTCGAGGGACTCGCATGACTGACGTTCTATGCCCGTCACCGCGTCGAGGGCGTTTTCCATTGGCTGGCAAATTGCGCTCTCTACGTCTTCGGGCCGCGCCCCGGGGTAAGGTACAGTTACTTCGACTTCGTTCGGTTCGGACCGCGGGAAGGTCTCGCGAAGCAGTCCCGGACCGGCGAACAGCCCCACCGCGAGGAGCAGGATCATCAGAAGGTTGGCAATCGTCGGATGGCCGGCAAAGAACCTGATCATTCTGCCTGTCCCGGTCTCGCGAGACGAGCCATCAGGGCAGTATCCTCCGTCACATCCAGCAGCATCCCCGCCATCGCGGGGGTCGGCGCACCGACGACAACGCGCGATCCCGCCACCAAACCCGCGTCGACCAGGGCCATCTCGCCCTCAAGCATGCGAGGATTGACGGGGACGAACTGCAGTCGGTCGTCGGCATCGGCCAACATCAGGCGACCGTCCCGCAGCGCGCTCCGCGGCACGAGGAACCCATTGACCGGCGGGGCCGAGAATGTGATCGCGACAAACATACCCTTTGTGAGCGGGGGGCGGCTGCCGGGGCTGGCGCTGCTGTAGGCAGTGTCTACCCGCACGATGAGCCCGATCGTGCCGGTTCTCTGATCCATCGTGTCGCTCATCCGCTCCACAGTCGCGGGCCACTCAAGCACCCCCTTGCCTACACGCAGCTGCACGTTTGCCGTGAGCCCAAGACCGCGGATGGCCTCTGTCATTGCTGATGGATCGGCCGCCAATGCCGCGGCCTCCGGCCGCGTCGCCTGCAACAGCTCAAGCAGATCGGCAACCGACAGCCTAGCTTCGACCTCTGCTGCCTCGATCCCGTCAAACTGTGCGATCACCTGGCCAGCGCGGACGAATTGCCCAACCTCAACGGAAACCGACGCAACCCGTGCCGCGAACGGCAGAACAATTTCTGTTCGGGCCAGGTTCAGCGACGCCGCCGTGAGGCTGGCCTCGTGTAGCGCAATCTGTTCGACCTGCGCTGCACGCTGGGTTGGCAGCAGGTCGAGCGAGCTCTTGACGGCCAGGGTCTTCTGTCGTTGAGCGAGGTATGCGGCATGTGCGGCGTCCCGCACCGTCTGCGAGGCGGTACCGGCCGCGAGCAGGCTCTCTGCCCGCTCGAGATCGGTGGTCTTGAGCGCCAGTGTGTCATTCTCGATCGAGAGTGCGACCTTCAGATTCTCTTCGGACACCGAAAGTTCTGCCAGGCGTGCCTCTGCTGCTCGGATGTTTGCACGCGCCTGTGCGATGGCGACGTTGAAGTCAGCCGGCGACAAACGCAGCAGGGTGTCGCCTGCGGGCAGGATCGCCCCCTTCTCGAGCGAGGGGTTTATGTGCTCCGCCGTGCCGCCGACCTCGGCTATCGCCTCGAAGGTGCGCGCCGGAGTGACAATGCCATAGCCGGTCAGATGGGGCGAAACTGCCTGGCTCTTCGCCACAATCACCCGCACTGCAGTTGCCCGCTCGGCCAGCTCGTTGCGTTCCGGCGGCGGGTTCCTGGAGACGATGAAGGCTAGGATGCCGAACCCAACAAGGGCCAGAGGCAAGGTGACCAGCGCCAGTTTCAAACCACTTCGCATCAGTCTTTCTCCGGCCTAGAAAATCCTGCCAGTTGCAGGTTCAGCAGGCGTTCTCCGTCCTGCAGCAGGATGTGCGGATCCCGGCTCAACAGCATCCGCAGCACAAGAGCCTGGATAACCCCAAGCAGAAGTGTGGCAGCGTCGGCTGGATCGACAGCCTCGCGAAAAATGCCCTGTGCAACCGCCGCCCGCGCATTGTCGACCAAGGCGCTGCGAAGCTTCGCCATGTTTGCATGCATGCTGGACCGCAACTCGACTTGCCCCTCCCGCACATCACGCATCACCATGATCTCGGGCAGTGCAGGGTTGTCGCGCACCACCTCCAAGTGATCCATGATCAGCATGCGAAGGCGCGAGTCCGGGGCTACCCGTGCGGCAGCGGCGCGGGCAATGTTCTGCGCGATCAGCGCCGACAGGTGATCCGCAACCGCCAGCCAGATGTCGTCCTTGCGCGGAAAGTGCTTGTAAATGGCGGGCTGGGTAAGCCCCAGTCGGTCAGCGATCATTCCTGTCGAAACCTGGCCGGGCCCGACATCGACTGCTAGGCTCAGCGCGGCACGGGCGATTTCTCCCCGCCGGTCCGAGGCCGTCTTGCGGACCGTCATCCCCTAGGCCTCGAGCGGAACAGAATGAGGGCAACCACTGCCCAGAAGCCTATCCGAAACGCCAAAGCGCCGATGGTCCGCAGCTCGTAATCCCCGCCTGCAATGACATGCAGCGCAAATGGGATAGCCGCTAGTGTTGTCGCCAGCGCGATGAATGCAGACAGGCCGGCGGCCCAGGTGCTCCGCCGCCAGATCCCCGCCGCCGCCACGACGTAGAGAATTCCTGCTGCCAGATTGAACCACACGACGAAGGGCACAAAGGCCCCAGCGAGCTCACGCGAACTCCCGTAGTCGAGAACGATTACTCCGGCGGAGTACAGCGTCGCCAGGCCAAAAATCGCGGCGGCCACGGCGATGATCCTGAGCCAGGGCGAACTTGGTTGAGACTGCTCCGAAAGGTTACTCATCAGGGCCTCAGCGAGGCGCTCAGCCATCGCAAACTGGTTTAGTTATAGGTCTATAACTTGTGTAGAACCGGACCTTTGTCAAGCACCTATCTTTCCCTCCCATCACCCCAGCCGGCGCCTGACAGGCGGGCCACAAAGCTGGGCTCTGCAATCCGGAGACAGAGCGAAAGGCCTTGTAGGCCTGACTTGATCGAGCGGCCGCCGTCGATTGCGGCGCACCTGGCGGGTGGGCCGGCGAGCTAGCCCGGCCATCTCCTGCAAACGTGCTCTCTATTCTGTCGTCCTTTGCTTGGGTCGGCGAGGGAAAGCCTGCCCCGCCGTGATGCGGTTAAGGCCAGCGCTTCCTGCGAGCGCGGGCCACAAAGCAGCACGAAGACCAGCAGCGGGGCGATGAC
>Ga0247844_1005326_pt1 | contig 16475 bp, 27 predicted proteins | sample LaCtaG_FD_192421 | JGI IMG/M metagenome (GOLD analysis project Ga0247844, IMG submission 192421) | Freshwater microbial communities from meromictic Lake La Cruz, Castile-La Mancha, Spain - LaCruzMarch201714.5m_1 | ecosystem: Environmental > Aquatic > Freshwater > Lake | place: Spain: Castile-La... | reverse complement strand
GTCGGTGATGGGCGGGTATTCTGATGCTCGTTTAGCAATATAAGCATGGGCATCAACATAAGCCTGTACTGCATCTTTATCGTATGCGACTTCGTTACCATCGGCATCGTAGGCTACATCGCCTACTGTGCGGACTACGGATGGGTTTAATTTATAGATAGCGTCAATCATCCTGCAATCTCCAATAAAGTAATTGTGGACATATTTCCATTAGCTTGAACGCCTACATTACTAGCAGCAATAGCATTTTTGAATTGAGTTTTATATGTTGTTGCAGAAGTTGTTGCTGGGCTATCTTGATAATTGAAACAAGAAGCAAAATAATTGCCCGAGGTAGTTGCGGTATAACTTAGTTCAGAAGCAAACTGTATAATTTGACTTCCGTTTCTACATAAATTTAAAAATAAAGCATTTCCGCTTGAGCCAGCAGTTTTGTAATTGTTAGTATGGCTTATCAATACAAGAATTGTGCTAGAAGAACTTGTAGGTGTAATAGTAGCAGTTAATCCAGTATCAGCATAAGTTGTAGTGGATGATGTGACACTAGTAGTAGTTGTGCCTTGAACTACCTGAATCACATTACCAGCTTTAGGTGATGTAGTTGTAAGAATAGTGCCTGATACGGCTGGTAAATCCAATACAGTAGTACCAGCAACGGCTGGTTCTTGTAGTGTGATACTTCCGCTAGTTGAGCCTACTAAAACAATAGACATTATTTACTCCTTTATAAAACTACCCAGCGACTACCGCTGTCGACTGTGACCGACTGACCACTTGCCACCGTTACTGGACCTGTAGACATCGCATTAGTTCCAGCAGCAATCGTGTAGCTTGTGCTTATTGTCTGGCTATTGACTACGATACCATTACTTGCTACTAACTCACTAGCCTGAAACTCACCAGTACTTGGTTTATATAACAATTTTGCGTTACTGGTGTTGAGCGTAGCAGCCGTGCCACTTGTTGCAGTTGCAAAAAGCGGGAACAAGTTGCTTGCGGTCGACGTGTCATTGACCAGTGCCGCACCACCGACCGATGCCCATGCTGTGCCGTTGTATCCCTCAAACTCGGTCGTAGTGCTGTTAAAGCGCAACATACCACTTGCTGGTGTTGGTCGTTGTCCAGTCGTTCCATTTGGAATTAGCATAGCGTCTGTGCCAACAAACGACACAGTAACCGCTGGGGTTGCGGTATTAACTCCAACCCTATTATTAGTAGCATCAATAACTAAGGTATTGCTGTCAAAGTTCAATCCATTGGGAATGGATACAGCACTAGAATTTATGGTAAGTGCGTCTCCTGAAGCGTCTCCTAACGGTGCACCTCCATTAGCAGCAAAAGTACCACTTAATGTGGTTGCTCCCGTAACCGCTAAAGTTCCTCCCACGGTAGCACTTCCAGTAACGGCAAAAGAAACTGCGGTATTTAAAACTTCAACAACGTCTGTGCCATTGTTGTATACAAACATCGACTTCCCAGCGGGAACGGCAATGCCTGTACCTGAAGTGTTTTTAACCGTGACTGCGTCCGCCAATCCGTTATTAATAAGATACAGTTTTTCAATCTGGCATCCAGAACCAAGGATTAAGTTTCTTGCCCCGCCAGAAGTTCCTGTTAAATTTAGGCGCAGATTACGAGCTGTTTGAGCAGCGTTAGTATCTGTTAAGGTAACTGTGACGTCAGCGCTAGAAAAGGCTACATCCGCCGAACCTGTAATCGCCTCTTCAAGGGCTGTACCAAGGTTAGTGTTAGTAGTAGTGCCCCATGTTCCAGATTGCTCGCCAGTAGCAATAAGCTCTATTTTAAGCGGTGAAAAGGTGGATGGCATGTTTTAATCCTTATACAGTCGTTATTTCAGTCCAAATAGTGCTTTGGTTGTCATTTACCTGTGTCCAGCCTGGCGTTTGGTCATCATTTATATTAGCCCAACTAATTGTTTGGTCATCGTCAATTGGCTCCCAAAATAGCCTTGCAGTAATGGAATCTGTTGCTAGTAACGATTCTATTATAGAGACGTTAAAAATACTAGATGCCACGGAGACAATAGCTTGAGTTTGCCCTGATTCGTTAATTGCTGTAACAAAAATTTGAACAGAACTACTAGAATCAGTACCTGTAGCGGTTTCAACAACAAAACTAACAAAAACCTGAGTTGCAGTAAAAAGGTCTGTGCCAACACTAGAATCTACAAAAGCAACGTTAAACGTGCTGCCCGAAACAAACTGGTTTTCTGAGGGGGTAGCCGTCTCATTAATTGCCGTAACAAATGTTTGCAGTGCAGCAAAATTATCTGTTCCTACCGCTATTTCATTAACAGCTGTTACAAAAGTTTGAAGGGCACTAAAAACGTCTGTTCCCGTGCTTATTTCATTAATTGCGGTAACAAAGACCTGAAGGGTGCTAAAAACATCACTACCAGAGGCGGTATCAGAAACTGCAGAAATAAAGGTTTGTGCGGAAGATACAGCGTCCGTAGCCGCAGCAGTGTCCGAAACAGCACTTACAAAGGTTTGTGCGGAAGATACAGCGTCTGTTCCAGTAGCTGTTTCACTAACAGCTCGGTCATATGCCGACATGCCCCATCCGGCTTCGCCCCAAGTACCTGAGCTCCAGCCGCCGTCTGGCATAATTAACCTGCTACGAGCTGATCTTGCTCAAACCAACGCTGTTGTGAAATACCGTTTTCGTCTTTCCATTCAACCAAACAAGACACTACGCCGTCTTCGGACATGCGCAAGGCAATTACCGGGCCTTCTGGAACTACTGCTTTTACCTTAACAATTTCGCCTTTTTTAAACATATTTGTATCCTTATGCGTCTAAACTAAACGTATATGTTACGTTAAGGGTGTCGCCAGAAGCAACGGTACGGTCTCCAGGAGCTGCAAAATCAGAGGCCGAGAACAATACGCCTGCGCTACCACTTTTAGTGTTATCACTGATTAAAAATGCACCACCTACAGTAGATGTAGCATTGATGCTAAATGCTGCTGGAGAGGCAGAATTACTAATAACAGAAGGGTCAGCCGTGGTCGCTGTGCCAAAGGTGCAGGCAGGGCGGGTAGCGTTGCTGTACGGAACAACTTCGGTAAAACCACCATGAGAAGCGGCAGTATCTCCAGCAACAGGGTTATTAGCCGAAGCAGCGCCATATAAGCCAATATACCAAGTAGCAGTGTATGCACTGCCAGTAAAATACTTAGTATTCATGTCCTGTAAACCTTGGTTTACAACCAAGTTAGAAGGCTCTAGCGCCCACTTAACGTTGCCTTGAGCGTCTAGACACTCAATCTTATACTTACCCGTAGCACGGGCAAAATCCCCAGATTTCATTGTTTTATTTAAGGCGCTAGAAACCTTGTCTTCAATGTTTAACTTTTCAACTTGCATTTTTAGCTCCTTAAAGAATGCGAATAATTGCTTCATTTGCGGTATTTGGGGGCATTGTAATGTTAAATACATTCAAGTTTCCCGCAGTCTGATCCGTACCAAAATTGTATACAGCGACTGATTTATTACCTTTGCTGCTATTGTATATCAGCGCTCCACGAGCAGTAAAGGAAACACTAGTCCAGGTTAAATTATTAAAAGTCACGAAAGCAACCCCACTTCCTGTGCTTAGGATAGTGCCTGTAAGAATCTGTCCTCCTGCCACATAAGTACCTTGGGGAGTGACTTCCCCAGAAGAGGTATAAACCAAGGTATTTGGTCCTAAAGTGGCAGTAGAGGTATAAAGTGCAATCTTAAAGGTGTCCGTCAAAAAGTTATGAACGCCTTCTAGGGTTTCTCGCTTAAACGAGGTGGTTAGGGTTTGTGTCAGCATTTTAGGTCACCGGAACCCTGACTTGACCAGAGCGGTAAGCATCTTGACGCTCAAGGCCATCACCAAGGCGTTTAGCCTGTCCAAGGGCTTCAGCGTATTTTTGCTCTACGTTGGCAATTAAGTCAGGCTCGCCCTTCATAAATAAGTAAGCCTCCCGCAACGAACCATAAAGCAAGACAGGGTCAAAGTTATCGCCAAGCCAAGAAGTACCTGCATCCACAATAGACTGTGGGTAGAAGAAATAATGCAATTCTGCCAAATAGCCACTATTTGGGGTTGGTCCAACAATTAAACTAAGCTCATTTGGAAAAGTAAATTGTGGTCCAAAAATGGCATAAACCTTGGGTACACCAGTAGTATTGGGGTTTGGATAGGCTTCCCGAACGTAGTTTACGTCTTTGTTAATTAGGTAGTAATACTCTCCGCTAACTACAATAGCCAAGGAATAAACCGATAAAAAGTCGCTTGGGGTTGATAAATACTTATTTCCAGAAGTTAAGTTACCTGTAACGTTCTTGCGTAAGGAAGGAAACTGAACGGTGTTATATATACGCTTTTCTGCTTGCTTTACAAAGACAGGGATATTGTCATCAAACGTTTGTTCGAAGTTTTCGGTGTAGTCTTTGATTGCTTGCCGTAATTCGGTGTAGTTCATGATCCCGTTGCTTTCATGTTGCCTGCGTAGGTTACTGCAATGGTCGGATTAGAAACAGATACAGGAACCATGCCACTAGCCCCGAGAGCGCTATCTCCAATGACGCCAATATATACGTTAAACGTATCGTCAGGAATTGGACGAGGTTCTTGCAACGCAATAGCGTCTGAGACATTACGGCGTGGTTCCAATTGTGGGTGTTTTGGCTCATAGCAATATTGACATGTTTTTAGGCCCTGCCACTCTTTACGAAGGGCGTTAAGCAAGAATCGCTGTCCACAGCGATCACAGGCACCCCAAGCAAGTCGTCCTTGTGCATAAGCCATTAGTAATTTAGTCGAGTATCTGGAACAGCATAATAACTAGCCCGATCACGGTCAAAATCAGCAATTCTCTTAAAATCCTCTTCGTAGATTTGTTTAAGAATAACCATACGATCTGGCGCTTTTTTCATTGAAATAAAATAAGACAAGCCTGAAACCAAACAGGGCAAGAACTTAAAATTCACATCAGCAGTGTTGGTGTAACCACCAGCATCTTGAATTCTGCGAATAGCGTAATATACAAAAGTGTATGTTGTTGAATTATCTGGGCAAGGAAAGAAGTACGCCTTTGGCTGGTTAGTATGCTGGTAGTAAAACTGCGCTGGGCGCCCTAAAGTGCCTGTTTTATTTGGCGTATGCAGCCACTCTGCTTGGCTAAAACGATTAAGGGTAATGTCAATGTTTTGTCCAGAGCTTTGGGGAGAACGAACCACCGCAGACAGTACATCTACTGTATCAGTAGGTAGATTGTATTCGAATACGTTGGCGGTTAAAGCCTGTGATCGTTCTTCTATAGTCCATAAATTCAAGCCACGACTAGCCCAATCTAAAAACAACAAGTTTAGCGAGCGCCTTGCCGTTTTTAAATCGTAACCTGTGCGAGACTCAATACCGCAACGTTCATACGCTTCGGTAATTAGCTCCTCAATGTCCAGGTCAAAGGTAGTTGTACCTGACGTGGCCATTAGTTACTAAAAGCTAGTTGGTTGTGGGATACGTTGAGTTTTTGGTGTATCTACTGTTCCATGAACCTTTTGAGCATCAAAGTTTACGTCAACTTTTTCTGGTTTTTTAGCTTGCTCGGTTGTTTCAGAAAATACTGCACCAAAACCCTTAATTGCTGCACCTACGCCGCGTTTTTTCATCATTTACTCCTTATTTACAACCACGTTTAGCCATACCACCCATTTTTTTATGGGCTACCTTTGCTGGCTTGCTTGCATGAGCAGCCATCTTTTTGTCTTGCATTTTGTCGTAAGCAGAAGGGGCCACATCTCCACCTTTTTTATACGCAGACTGTGGTGCGATCATAGGCAAGTTTTTAGCCATTTTTCCCGCCATTAAAGCACGTCCTTGGCGATCAGCTTTAGCTCCACCTACAGACCCACCTTTTTTCATGTAGCCCATTTTGTTGCGTACCTCGGTAGGCAGCTTAGCTAAACCTGGATTAGTTTTTTTGTCCACAGATTTTTTTGCCATGCCACCATGAGCGGCTTTAATTGGTTTGCCCATAGCCATAAGCTTGTGGCGATTTGTGTTACTTGCGTTGTAGTCCATTTATCTTCCTCTCGCTGAACGTTTGGCAGGCTTAGCTATTTTAGCTGTTTTAGCCGAATTAATAAACGCCTGTTTAGTAGGCGCACCTTTTGCTCCAACTGGTCTCATTTTTTCGCCAGAACCAGCAGCGATCCTACGTTTTTTAGCTGCAATATTGGCATATAAGCCGGGTTTAGTTGCCATTACTTTACCTCCTGTTTTGTAATTATCCGGTGCATCTTGTTGACTCTTTCCACGAACCTTGTCTAATACTTCTTTAAATCCTGGATCAACTTTGTTTTTATTTACCTTGTCTGTTGCATTAGGGTTTTGTTTAGCAGGGGTTGGAGGGACAGAAGGGGTGGGGTTTACACGTTTTACCATTTATTTTCCCCAATGTCCCATAACAAAGCCAATAACGCCTGTTATAGCACTAACTGCTCCACCTGCCCAAATCAAGGCTTTCCAGCCTCCTTTTGCTTCAGACAACGTTTTTTGGATTATTTGAATCGACTTTTTAATTTCGTCCATGTCTCCAACAAGTTTGTCCATATCTGCTTGAAGGTGTTTAATATCGTTTGCATGTGTGGCTAACTCCCTAGCTGTTTGTATTTCTTCCATTATGAACAGTTCCATCGTTTTAATGAAGCTTTTGCACGCTCTGCAGGACCCTTAGCTTTTGCTACTACTCCTGACATTCTGGCACAAAACGATTTTTTACGGCCTGCGTCCGCTTTTGTTTTTGGGTTTGGTGCAGGAGCTTTTAACTTGCTACCTGTTGCCTTGTTGTACTTGGCTCTTCCCTTGGCAGTAAGCCCAGCCCCCTGTTTGACAGGGAGCTTTTCTCCACGCCCAATAGCAAGGGAGGGATTCTTAGCCATAAAACACCGTAGCAGTCATGCCAGCGGGAGTTGTTACATAAATACCGTTTGTACAACGAATGCCGTCGCCAGGAACGCTGATATTAAGGGACTGAGCTGCTGCTGGGGCTACAAAACTAAAAACTGTAGTTCCTGCTGAGCCATTTTTAATAGTTAAAGTGCCCCCACCAGAAGGAACACCAACAATTATTCCTTTGATACGGGCAGGACCCGCAAAAACAGCAGCATCCGTTTGGGAAGCTGCTATTGCGGTGGATAGGACGTCATATTGAAGCATGATTATTCCTCTGCTTTTTGTTCGGGTTCTGGGGCATCTAACCTGTTAAGAAGCATCCTATACGCTGTAATAGTGGCTTGGGCTTGAATTAAAAAGGTTTGGGCCTTATTTGCCTCTTTCTCCAAGTCACTAATCTCAGACTCTAGGAACTCCTTAGTTATTTGCATTAGCTAAACGAAGCATAAGCAGGAACATAGTAATCTGTTCCACCGATGCGAACTTTAATGGCCTTAGAAACTGTAGCTACGGCTGTTGCAGTAGGAGCCACCGTTGCAGCAGGACCAGTCTCAATGTTAACTAAGTTTTGCACTTCGCCAGTTTGCGAACCGCTATCGGTTACACGAATAAACGAAGAAGCAGCACCTAGGGTTACGTTAACACTGTAGTCTGTATCTAACTGCAACACAGCTAAAGTGCCACCAGGGGTTGTAGCTGTGCCGCCTAGGGTTGCACGAATGGCATTTGCTGCACCGCTAATTGTGCCGCCAGTATTAATTGAGGTTGAAATGTGAGCGCCATTAATTGTGCCAGCAGTAGCTGCACCTGCGCCAGTTACTACAGAAAAAGCACGGATAGTCTCTCCGGAGCCTGTGCTGGTAAAAGCTAAACGGTTGTAGCTAAGACGTGTATCGCCAGTAGTGGCTGATGTAGTGCCAAAAAAACTAGAAATATTTTGTGCGGTTGTTACGGAAATTGGGGAAGCGAGTGATCCACCGATAAAACCGTTAGCTGAGGCCACTGGCCCTGTAAATGAGGTACGTGCCATGGTATAACTCCTTGTATATGCAGTACATTTTCCTGTAGTCTCTGCATCGTCTGCTGGGCCAGTCTACAGGAACTAAATATCCCAGTTCCTGATGTATTTATACCCCTAAATTCATTTAGTTGCAATAGATTTTTAGATAAAATAGGTTATCCCCGGAGGCAAATTATGAAATTTACCATTAAGAAGGTTGATTTACGCAATGAGTCTAATAAGACTGTAATTCTTTACCTTCAGAAAAAAATATTGCCTTCGGATGCTCCTTACAAACCAACTCAGGGGCATTGGTGGTTAGCTTACACAGAAGAAGGCAAGCCCGTAGCGTTTGCTGGACTAGTCAGATCACAACGATTTACAGATACAGGATATCTTTGTCGTGCAGGGGTTTTAGACGAGTACACAGGACACCGTTTGCAAAGACGTCTAATTAATGTAAGAATCCGTAAGGCCAAGGAATTAGGCTGGAATTGGATTATTACAGATACAACCGATAACCCTGCTTCATCTAACTCTTTAATTAATGCTGGCTTTAAAATTTATAACCCTAATACCCCGTGGTCGTTCAAGCACGCAATCTATTGGAAATACAGGATAGACCAGAGCGATGCCTTACAAAGACCCAAACGATCCAAGAAAAAAGCAGGCGTTGCGTAAGGGTTCTGCCAATCATTACAAGAAAAACAAATTAAAGGTACTTATTGCTACCTACAAAAGAAAAAAAGAAGAAAAAGAAAAATGGGTTGCATTTAAGGCCAGCTTGAAATGCAGTTATTGTGACCAAAACCACCCTGCTGCGCTAGATTTTCATCACAAAGACCCTAAACAAAAAAACCGGGAAGTCAGCTACTACGTAAAAAACTACCAATACACCAGAGCAATGGAAGAAGTTAAAAAATGCCTTGTTCTATGTGCCAACTGCCATAGAATTTTACACTTTGATGAAATTGTTAAAAGACAAAAGAAAAAGCCCCACCGAAGTGGGGCCTAACCTCACGTGAACAAGGTTTAGGTTGCGCCAGGTGATCCGTAGATACCACGTGGATCCGAAAATCCAAAGGAATAACGCTCACGAGCCTTGTATCGTACATTGCCAGTATCGAAGTCACCTTCAAAAGCTGTACGAATTGGGGCACGTTGGAACATCTTAAGTCCATTTGGAGCGTCGGTTAACAAGAACCATGCCGATACGTCGGTTAGGTAATGGTTAACAACAAATCCATCAGGAATTAGACCCATAGACTTGATAGCGTTGATGTCGTTATCAGCCGTAGCAGTACGGAGAGTAGACTTCATTAAACGCTCTGCTGTGAACTGGAGTTCTTTTGGAACTACCAACTTCTTAGCAATCAAGGCAATCTTCAAACCACGCTCGTCTGTGAAACTAGCGATGTCGATGATACCTTGCTCAAGGGAGGTCTCATTCAAGTCAGCAGGAACCGTAGGACGGTTGCTGAAGTTTGGACCTAAAGCGGTTGGGTGGTTTGTTGCGCACAACTGTACGCCGTCGCCACCTGGGAAGTTTGAGTCAAAAGCGTTGTTCAATACGGATGCACCAAATACCTGCTTGGTGTGAGCCATTGAACGAGCCAAAGCCTTGGTATAACGGCTTGCCAAACGGTCGTAGAGGTTGTCCTCGATTGCCTCTTCGGTAATCGAGAATGCCAATGCGATAGTCTGGTGGGTATAGCGAGCGGTAAAGGACTCTTGTGCAGAATCATAGTTAACGCCAGCACCTTCCGCCTTAACTGGGGCTTGACCAAAACCGGTCAACATAACTTCTTCTTCAAACGCACGCTCAGAATCTTCAATTTCGAAGATATCTTCGTGTTCGTTCTCATAACGCTTGTACTCAAGACCGAATAAAGCGTTAAGACCTGGTTCTAGTTCTTTAACTAGTTGTGAACGAGTGATAGCCATGATTAACTAACTCCTGCTGTTGGTGCTTTATACAGATGCTCATTGATCACAACGATCAAGTCAGCGTATGCAGCGGTTAAATCATCGTTGCTGGGATCAGCGGTAACACCAATAACTTTAACGTTGAGTGCAGAAGCTGCAGCCAACGTACCAGTGCTAAGCTCTAATCCAGAAACGCCCGTTGTGGTATTTCCTGATGCTGTTTGTACTAAATCAGCGTTCTTGCCAATAGCAGTTACGGCAGCAACACCAGAAGCTTGAATTAGGAATTGAGCATAAGGATCATCCACCACAAATGCAACAATATCGCTAGCAGTAATACTGCCTGGATAAAAGTTTTTAAATGTGGTTTTTTTAGTTGTAGGATCAGTGTACTGACATCCAATAAAAACACCAAGGATGTTAGCATCACCAGGTGTGTGTTTTACGATGAAACCGGTAGACGCGCTACTAGCAACACCGAAAGTCACGGTATCGCCCTGAAAGATTGCAGTAGCAGCACCACTAGCGATTTTGTACTGTGTATTACCGTCGCTGTTGTAGTTACTGCCTAGTTTTCCTAGAGGACGAAGACCAAATGCTTTATTTACGTTTGACATTTGTTTTCTCCAAAATTAAATTAATTAGCTTTCACTCTTAGAGTTAGAGCCACCAAAAGAAATACGAGTATTACGCTCTGGCTGCTGAAAACGCATTGTTGAATGCGCACTCTCTTTCATCATATTGTTGTCTACTGCTTCAATTTGGTCCCTTGCACGTTGGCGGTAATAAGCATTACGCTCACTGACAGTTTCTTCGGGGATTTTCGCTAAAAGTAAGCCGCCAACTCCGACGACTCCTTTGTTCCGACCATCTTCAACAGCAGGCATAGTGTTTTGATATTCTTCGGGCAACTCTTCTAAACGAACAAGTTCATATCCCTCACGAAGCTTACTAAACACATTCTGCTTGTCTTCAAAGCCTTGAACTTCAGAGCGAATCCAACGATATTTAAAACCATCTGGTGCAGGGGGAGCATCCAAACGAGAAGGAGGTGCCCATGGTTTACGTTGCGCAGTCTTTTCGCGTGTTTCAGCGTTACGGGAGCTGCGATTAAATTTAACAGTATCAGTCATGGTTTTATTCCTTTACGTATTTGGCATATTCCTCAATGGGAACACCAAGTTTTTTAGCAATAGCGACTTGACTAGGAGACAGTCTTACGCTGCGGCGTGCATTAGTATTTACTCCGGATGACCGGGCTGCAGGTGCAACGGCCTGCACGGATTGCCGTTGTTGCCTGTTAGGTTGTGCAGCGAACTTTTGCGGAAACTGTGCTTTAATTCGCCGATTTAACTCATCATAATACTCATCTGACGATCCGTCAAACCCTTCCGCTTCACGAAGCTGTTTGTCTATCCCCCAAGCAGCATAGGTCATGGTTGTATCTTGACCAAACCATGGGTTTTCTTCTGCCCAAGACTCTGCCTTTGGATCAACCCGTGGAGCCTGTTGGGCTGGAGGTTGAAACTGTGCTTGCTGGTAAATCTGCTGAGGTTGAATAGGCGGGTTGTAAATCTGAGGCTGTTCTGCGCCCCTTTCCAGGTAACCAGAAAGTTCACGCTGTTCATGAGCTAGAGAAGCCAAACGTTCTTGGGCTTCGGTTTCGGTGTCAATGTCACCTTCTTCACGAGCTTTTTTGATAATTTGACGAATAGTCAAAAGCTGAGTGTCTACTCGGCTCTTCGCTTCTGCCAAGCGCCCATAGTCAGAAGTAGCAGCCCGTTGCTGGGCTTGATGGAACTGACCTTGAACTCCTTTTGCAAAGTCCAAAGCTGCCTGTTCACGGCGTTCTGCCTCACGCAGCTTAGAAGTTAGCTTATCAATCCGTTTTTTGACGGTATCGCTATATTCTTTAAGTTCTTCACCTTGGTTATTGGCTTCTTCTTTGGCAGACTCTTTGTCTACAGGCTCTGCTAAAGCAGGTTTGTCAGGTGCTGAGGTAAGGTCTTCTACAACCTCTGCTTTGCCCTCATCGTCTATGTCGACTTGAACTTCGGGTGCGTTTTCTGCCCCTACTTCGATGTCGTAAGTTGGATTTTCAGTTACTTGTCCCATTATTGCTCCTTACATGTGCAAAATATCTTCGGGGTTGTTAATAACAGCAATGATTTCGTCATCATTTAAGATTCGGATTTCACCTTCGTCAATTCCAATACGGGAACCTGCATATCGGGTGAAAACTACCCAATCACCGTCCTTGCACCACGCTCCTGTAGGAAATTTGTTCTCGTCTTTATATGCCAAAGGACCAGTTTTCAGAACGTAACCACATACTGTGGTTATTTGGGTCTGCTTTTTGGTCTCTTCGACGTATAAAATACCGCCTTTAGATTTATTTGTGCCCCTGTAAGGTAGGACAGCAATACGCCATCCTGTGGGAGTTGGAATACGGTCTAAAACCGCTTCCTCAATCCTATCGGGCTCTAATTGCCCATCTTCGTTATAGGCGTCTTCAAGTTCAGGCCCTCTTGCTGCCTTCTCGTCTGCCCATTTCTGCTCTAATGCAGTCAATTCCATACGGTTTTCTCCACAGGGTTAGTCAAAAGTCTCTTTCTTAAGCATGTCTTGTACGACCTGCTCAACAAAAGTGTAGCCCTCAAGCCTACCCATCATCTGGCGGTATTGTTCCATATTCTTCATGGACCCCGAGATCACGAGTTGTTCCGTATCCTGCCGCATGCGGCGAATTTCGTAAAGCAAGTTTTCTGTAAACTTGAGCATGGTTCCTACCATGTTGCAAGAGGACTTTTAGCCCCTCTTGATAGCTAGTTACTGTGAATATACACAGTATATTTCAAAAAATCAATAAATACCTACAGGAAGGTTTCCGTCACGTTTGTACGTAACAGTCCCCCCTCGCTTTTGAATAGACCTTTTCTGACTAGCCACCACATTACGGGGCTTTGCCGACGAAACCGAGCCACCTTCTTCTTTCTTTTGGACGCCCGCTTTTTTAAGGCTAATCGCCACCGCCTGCTTGACCGCAGCTTTTTTAGACTTAGGAGTGCTCGTACCGATACGCCCCTTAGACTGGTATGTGTCGACGAGTTCTTGGATGTTTCCACTAACTGTTTTTCTACTGCTTCCGGATTTGAGAGGCATTTTGGGCTCCTTTTTGTAACATAGCCATGATACGTTCATTTGCAATTTTTTCGTTAGACTGGATTTTAGCCACGTCAATTTGGTCCTGCTTTTGCTTGTCCATCTGCTCCATTTGGAGGCGAGCGCTGGCTTCTTGCGTCTTAGCTTGATCTCGCTGGGCGCTTTGTTGCAGCTCTTGCTTCTTCAGTTCAACTAAGGGGTCTGTTTGGTCGCCCATAAGTTGGTTTTGAAGTTCCCGTACCTGCTGGAGATTCTCAACAATCTTTATGGCAATCATGCCTTCTTTTTGCAAGTCAGACACCATGTTTTCAGGGTCTGTGCCATACGTTTTGAAGAGTTCTGCTTCCACATCCTCTTCCGCTCTTAGGCGGCAATGCTCTAGGATATGCTTTTGCAGCTCCACCGCAGCCAAAGGATTGGATTGTAGGATTGGCGAGATACCTTGGATTAAGTGGCTCACAATATGAGCGTCATGTTGCTGTCCAGGGAAAGCCTTGAGCTTGACTCCGTCCATTACGTCGCCATTTTCTGTGGCTGGGTCTTTTGGCAAGTCTGGGTTCTGTGGTTTTAAGATTGCGTCAATATTCTTAGTTCCCAGCGCCTCATAAATACGGCGATATGCCTCATACAGGTTGTGCATCTGTGGAGCCGACTGCGCCAACTGTAGTTGGGTCTGCGCCATGGTGATACGCTGTGCTGTCGAAAAGATATTGGGGTCTGCAACAGGGATTACATCGACGCTGCCGTCAAAATCGGTACGCTTAATCTTACGGGAAGCGCCGGGTACATCATATGGGTACTCGTCAGGCAAGGATTCACCAAAGCCGTCAGCCAATAAGCGGAATTCAAGCTTCTGAGCATAGTGCATCCGCTTGTGAATAGCGGACATAATGTTTGCACCTTTTTCTAAGAGTGCAATAGTGGTTCCAACCGCAGCATTTTGATTACCGTCCCCTACTTGCATGTCTGCAATCGACGCCAAGCGTTTACCAGCCTCAACGCAGAAGCCCAACAGGGTAAATAGCGTCTGGCTTGGCTCTTTGTATGGCAAAGGTAACATAGAAGACTGCAAATCAGCGCCACCTGCGTCAATATCACGCCATTCGCCAGGTTGTAGTGGTACGTCGTCGTTGGCAATACGGGCGCCCTTAGCTTTAAAGCCTGCAGGCAGGTTAGCCAAGGTTCCTGCGTCAATTAATTGACGCATGGAGGAGGTTGCGGTGCGGGTTAAGCCACCAATCAAGTGTACAAAACCAAGGCCGTAGGCTCCCGGTCCCTCTACAAGCACATAATGCACAAAATACTCTTTACGACACTTGTAGCCTTCCTTCATTTTCCAATTACGACGAATCCCAACCACTTGGTTAGTACTTTCTTCAATGGTAATGACATAAGGTAAGGCAATGCCGGTCTCTTCGCCATCATCGTCCTTGTCTTCAAAGCCTTCTAAGTCCCAATCCACGTGGAACTCATACAAAAACACTTCTTCTGGCTCACCAGAGGCAGACATACCAACTAATTTGTCGATGCTGTCTTGAATTACGTCACCTGGGGTCGAATTAACGACAGGCTGGACGTTAACATCACGGTAAAAACCAATATTGACCAGCTTGCGGTACTCATTTGCGTCCATGGGCACACGATGAGTAATGCGTGGGCACTTTGACATAATGGAAGAGCCGTTGTAGGGGATAAACAGGTCATCTGGCAGCACTAATTTACTTACCATCTTGCCTGTTTGTGGGTTTTGATAGACCTTTTTGAATGCTGAGCCACCATAGCCTGCATAAAACAGTAATTGGTCAAACTCAGGGGTGTAATCTGCCATGTCAGTAGTGAGTTCGTAGTTCATGAACTCTTTGACACGCTCTGCTTTGGCTAATTTTTCACGAGTTTCCTTGCCAAGCACCTGTGTTTTGACAGGGCCTTCGGCTGGCATGAGTTCTTTGAACGCTTGGGCTTGAAATTGTACGATTGCTTCGGTGAGCATGGGGTGTGCTGTGCCACAAGCGCCCTTAAATGGCTTAGTACGCTCCTCGTATGAGAAGCCAAGAAGCTCTAAACCCTTAGAATACTGCTTTTCCCAATCACCACGGCTCGCTTTGTCAGCGTCTAACAACGCCATGAGCTCGTTGGAGATAGGGCCAAGCTCGCTAGGGTCTACTACTTCGGCTAAATTAGCGTCAAACGGCACTTCTTCATCTTCTTTTTCACCTAATTCAACGGTTGCGCCACCATCTTCTTCCAAAATAATCTCAATGTCGCCCTCTGGCGTCTTCATTTCAATCTCAGGAAGCTCAATATCAATTGTTTCTTCGTCTTCTGGACGGTTTTTTTCAATAGCCATGGTATTTCCTAAATATATTTTTGATCTGGTAGGTCATTTTTATCTACTGAGCCACCTTTTGCAAATCTTACGCCTTCTTCTGCAACCCGATTAGCCGCTTTTTGATCCCAAAATATGCCTAATCTCTCTACAATATCACCATTTTCTGATTCCATAGGCACTTTTTTAACTTCAAAACCAGGTCCAAGGTCTTTTACAACAGTTTTTATATTAAAAGGTAGTTTTTCATACAGCTGTGCCTGTGCTGAATCCGCCCCAGGAAACAAAACAAACTGGTTCTTTCGTTGTATTGCCGCTGCTACTGCATTTTTAATCATTAATTGCTGAGACACCTGCGGCATTATTTCCATTTTAGGAAAAGCTTCTGCAACGGAGTACGCATCTGCGTCGGTTAATGTAAGGCGCTCTTCTAACTGTCTTTTTCTTTGCACTAGTTTATTTTCTTCTATTCCAAACTCAAGATATTTTTTTTGTTCTATTTCACTTAAATCTTTAAAGTTTCGATTGTTTATAAACTGTCTTGCTTGTCTAACTACGCTGTCTATTTGTTGGTCTAATTTATTAAACTCTTCTAAGTCTTTAGGCACACTGCCGCCCTTAGGACCATATTTACGAAGATCATCAAAACGATCTGATTGTAACTCAGTAACAAAAATACCTTTTGTTTTTTCTTTTTTAGCCGTTGGAAGTTCTACCTCTAAAAAACGACTAAAAGCTATTGGGTTGTTGCTAACGCCTGTAATAGAGGAATGTTGCCCTTCGTAAGGCCCTTGAGCGCTTGTTTTTTTTATTGCGGATTTTAATACGTCTTTATACACCGAACCAGCATCTGTTATTGCTATTTTTCTTTGAAGACGAGCTTGGTCGTATAACGTTTGCATGGTTGTTTCAAGGCTGGGAATATCCCTGTATTGAATACCATATTTTTTAGCAAGTGCTTTGCCTATTTTGTTTGAAACAAGTTCAGAAACTTGTTCATCAAGCGTTTTTCTGACTGCTTCAGGTAATTGGAAATTGTATTCATATTTAGCTGGGTCTAAATTGTTTTGTTGTAATATTTTTGGTAAAAGTTTTTCTTGTGCTGCCCTA
>Ga0247844_1005322_pt1 | contig 16490 bp, 16 predicted proteins | sample LaCtaG_FD_192421 | JGI IMG/M metagenome (GOLD analysis project Ga0247844, IMG submission 192421) | Freshwater microbial communities from meromictic Lake La Cruz, Castile-La Mancha, Spain - LaCruzMarch201714.5m_1 | ecosystem: Environmental > Aquatic > Freshwater > Lake | place: Spain: Castile-La... | reverse complement strand
AGTGTCTCTAGTGACTGCTACATAGTACCAAGTGTTGGCCAGCCAATCTGCTTGGCCCACAAACTGGAATGTATTTGCGGCCGCCCCATTAGAATCGACTACAATCTGTCGAGCAGACACAGCCGCGGCGTTAATAGTCAATGCTTTAGCATAGGCAGGTGTGCCCGAGCCTGTATCAGTCGATAACAATACTGGGCCGCTGTCGGTACCCGGAGTCACTGTGCTATAGAACCATCCCTCTACTGTGAATGGTGTTGTGCTTGTTCCGCCTACTACGATACCAGGACTAAGTGTTACACGGCTTGTAGTACCTGGTATAAAAATACTACCACTAGTTGGGGCAGGTGGCTCAGGGGGTGTTAGATTCTCTGTAAACGGACCTGTTCCAGCTTGCGCACTTGTTTGTCCGCCTATTTCTCTTGCTGTGTAGTTAGTGCCCGACACTGTGATATAGTTGCCTACTCCTACATAGATCTGTTTGCGTTCTTGCGCTGCTAGTTTAGGAGGCCCAGAGTAAATGTTGCCCACTGCTGGTTCTGTGCCCAGGGCAGTTGCATACACCTGATAAGTTACTGCGGTGTTGCCTGTACTGATTTCACATTTGTCGGTGTACCAGATTGCGTTTGAAAGAGATGTGTATACGTTTGCCATGTTATATTTATTAGCTGCAAACTTGTACACCGTACTCACGTTCAAAGCGATCAGCGTCGGCTCGATCATTTACCATGGGCTCACCACGTATGTTTAAACTTGTGTTCAACAGCATGGGACAGCCAGTCAAGACATACCATTTTTCCAATAGCTCTCTAATTCCGCTGTCATCTGGGGGTACAGTTTGTACACGACTAGTGCCGTCATGATGAATGACAGCAGGAAATAGGTCAGGATGCCGGCAACGAGCGATGCACTGCATATACCTACTATTATGGAAACCCCTAGGCATATCAAAGTACTGATCAGCCAGCTCTTCCAGAATAACCGGTGCAAATGGTCTAAATTGTTGTCGTCGTTTGATTGCATTTACTTTTCCCTTGATCTCGCTGCCTCTAGGGTCAGCCAGTAGTGATCTATTGCCCAGTGCTCTGGGACCAAACTCAGCGCGGCCACTGGCAACTCCCACAATTTTGTTAGTGGTCAGTTCTCTAAGAATGTCGGTTACTGGATAGGGCCCAGGTATGTTGTGTCCGAGATATGCCGTGGTCCAGTTTAGCTTGCCACCATGTGCCAAGGCAGCGGCACCCAGGCTACTACCAGCATCACCAGGATTGGGCATGATCCAAATGTCATCAAAGTAACCGCCTATCCTGGCATTGGCAGCACAGTTCAAGGCCACGCCGCCCATGTACACAAGATTCGTGCTCCATTGAAACTGCTTGGCACGAGCCATTACATTGAGTATTAGATCTTCCACTAGATTCTGTGCGCCGGCAGCCAGATCCATGTCTGAATAATTGTTGAGATACCCGGTATCCAGTCCAGTGTGCAGATTGTTTTTGAAACGAATTTCCCACTCATTGTCCACCAAGTCCAGCTGCATGCGAGCTCGAACGTTGGGATTGCCATAAGCCGACATGCCCATCAAGATGTATTCTTCGTCTAGTGGACGTAGGCCAACGCGGCCAGTGACTGCACTGTAGAACAGGCCAATTGAATGCGGATAACGTTGCTGCCAAAGGCGACGGTAAACAGCATGCCCTTTGGGATCATATTCAGCTGCCCAGATTGAGATAGTTTCAAATTCTCCCACAGCATCAATCACCACCACAGTGGCTTGATCAAATGGCGAAGTTTGAAAGCCTGCCGCGGCATGACTTAGATGATGATTGTAACTACGGTAGTGCTTGACGTCGCCCCATTTAGCATGTCCTATTTGATTGTGTATGTTTTTCTTTACGCTGAGTTTATTCCACTCAATACCTTGGCCGCTGTACCATTGGCGCAACTGTTTCATCACAGGGCGTTCATAATATGCCACTGTGTCAATTGGATTGTAGTTTTCTAATTCTCTGATTAGTGGTGTGCAGAAGTTTTCGTCATTCTTTTTTTTGCTGTAACGTTCTGAATGACCAGCAAACAGGATCTCCCCGTCGGGTGAGATCACTGTAGCGGCTGCATCATGAAACCCTGCTGAAATTCCCAGTATGTTCATTTGTAGATAAAGGGATCTCGTTTGCGCAGTTCTTTTAATTTTTTACGATAGCGTATTTCCATGACAATTCTATTGTAGATTCGTTTGATCCAATTCATTTCAATTCCTTTATTTGCCTTGCAGCATAATCAGCATCGCTCCAGCAATACTCATATGTAGCTCGAGCATCACTGGTGCGTATTTTATGCACATCCATGTGATGCCCCAGTTGATCCCAGATCAATCTTGGTGCCAGGGTGCCAAAACTGCGCTGGAGATCCACCTGAGCCACTTTGGGATGGCCAATTGTGAGTGTGGGATCTTCGGGATCAAACCCATTGGCTTGCAGCCAGGTCCTAAACTCTGCCAATTTTGTCTGCTGAAATTCGTATGGCGAGGGGTCTTGACCCCACTCAATATCAAAGTCTCCGGCAGCTTCAGTTTGAGTTTTCAGTGTAGATGTGGTGAGTTCGTCTATGCGGCTGTCTCGTCCTTCATCTGTGAACACTTCCCAGTGGTGCTTGCCCACTGCTTTGTTCACTCCCACAAATACCTGCCCCTGGCCTCGAGATATGGTGTCAACACCAAACAGTTCATGGTCTTGACTGTCCAATTCAAATCTTGGGGCATTGAGCCAGCACATGAGTTGACTGGGTCTAATCCATTCCGGTGCTTGCCAGCTCTTGCGGCGGCTCAAGATCAGACTCTCGTATTCATGGCACAAGAGGTTCAATTGACGAATGTGCCAGCGTGTTTCGGCGTCGGCTGATTCATAGTGCGCACTCATGCGGCCCGACACACCCTGTAGATCTTCAAAGTAACGATGCAGGTGATTTAATTTATCATGAATCAATTTGCCGGTTCCCGGCACTACTGTGTTGTCCACAGTGAAATAGTCATTTATTTTGTATGTGAGTGCAGAGGCATTGATGGCTGCAATGCTGGTGTTGATTTGGTCACACAGGTATTCACTGTTGCGATCACTTTCAGGAAATCCAAAAAAACAATAGTTCTTTTCCAAGTGATAATTGTTGGTCAACAAGTGATTCAAGGCCCCGAGCCATTTGCGGCTCAAACTGTTGTCATCTACATTGATGTAGAGGTTTAACTGACTGTTGTCTTGACGACTGCGTAGTTCAATTGTGATTTGATCAAGTAATTTCATTCCACCATTTCCGTATTTCCGGTCTAGCACTCAATATGGATTCCATGCTGGTAGCACTGGGTCGTATGCTTTCTAATTTTAACACACGATCACGGCCACGCACAAGAGCCTCACGGTATGTGTCTGGCCATTGTTGTTCAAACGTGGGCCGATTTTTTAATTGCAGCAACACATCACGCATGGCGCTGCTGGTGCAGTTGGGTACCAGTTCGTCGACCCAGGCATCCAATAAATCTCGCGGCAGAGCCAAGGGACTCATCACAATGTCAGGTGTGAACGAGAATATCACTTTGGCCAACAACTCCACATCATACTGCTGAGCCAGGCGTTGCATGTTTTCAACTTCAAACATGCCCGGCAGTGTGAGTGTAAAGTCCAGGCGCATTTGGCGACGATTTGTCTGCACAGCCAGTCCCTGTTCAAAGTTCTTTAAAAAGGTGGAATATTCCAGGTTTGTGCGGATGTATTCTCCGATTTCTCCTGTTCCGTCGAGGCTGGCGCAGATTTGCCAGTCACGTAGGTTAACCAACAAATCCCTATAAAGATCAATGTTGCGATAATGAACACGGCTGAGGTTTGTATTATATCTAGCGTAAACATTCTTTCCATCTCCCAATTCAATTATGCGTTGCATGTAACGCCAATGCTGTTCGTACATGAGAGGCTCGCCGCCCACCCAGTAGATTTCTTCCACCCGGTGCTGTTCCACAGCATCACTGAATTCTTTTTCAATTTGTGTGTCTTGAAATTCTGTGATTTCTTTGCGCACACCGGGCTGCATCCAGTTGTTCTTTGGGTTGCTCCAATTGACCATGTCATGCGTCTTTTGTTCGCTTTCCCAAGAACTACTTAGCATGTCCCCGCAGGTTCTACATTTGAAATTGCAGAGATTTGAAAAGCGATAATCCCATGACACTGGTTGCATGGTGGTGCGGCCCTGGGCATTGGTGCTGTCATATACTTCAGGCAATTTGTGACGGAACAGATGCCAAAAATAATCTCGATACACTGATGTATTCAGCAATTTGCTGTTGCACACATCACATTCTGGCAGGGTTTCTCCGGCCATCATGCGTCGACGCACACTCTGCATGTGCTCTGAATTCCAGTGTTGATCCAAGGTAATGGGGATATATTTCCCAGTGCCTGACTCTGTGTCTATGTATTGTTCAAAGTTCTGTGCAGGTTCACGTGACGCACAACACATGCGCCGCTCGGTCTGTGGCGACAGGTAGGTATGCACCCAGGGTGCCATGCACAGGGATTCAGGTCGATTCTGCATAGGCCAATAATGGTTCAATGATGTCGTGGTAAAAGCCAGATTTGACCTTGTCAGCGTCCAAAAACAATTGATGGTTGTGTGTGATTTTTTCCTGGGTAACAGCACTGTAACCCCGGGCACTGCGATCAAAATTGGCAACGTTGTTTTTCAAGATGTTTAATTTAGTCGTAGGGTTGCCTCTGCTAAGATCATATGATTCATCAAACATTTCTGGAAACGTTTCAAACCCCAATTCATGCAGTCGAGCCAGGGTACCCGAATGCCCAAAGATCATAAATGGGTGTTGCAGTGCAATGGGTTTAAAAGTCTTTTCTGTGATAAATGGCCAGGGGCCCAGATATGGGGTGCGATTTGCACCCCAGGTGTCGCTATCGTATTGATCCACATAGCTTTCAGCCACTATGCTGAACCAGGTATCGTCATACCAGCGAGCATCGTAGTAGCGTTGTGCAGTGGGATCCTCATAGGGCATGTCCCAAGGCAGACTGATACCTCTGGCCTGATAGCTGTAGTAAAAGTCATCAAGCCAGGGTGTCATGGTATCAAACAGCCAGTCGCGATGTTCCCTTGGCATTCGCATGGGCATGAGCGCCAGTTTTTTGTAGGTGCGTTGTGGTGTGTATTTGTGGTGTTGCTCACTCTTTTGCCTATACGAATGCCACAGGGATTCTATGTACCAGAACCACAGGTTGCTGTGCATTTGATATGTGCGGTCAGGATCCAGTCGGTGATATCCTGGGCTGGCAAGATAACGACTGGTGGGTTCCCAGAGGTTGTCTACTGCAATGCGAAACCCCCGAGCATGCAGGTCAAATGCCCATTCACCTGCGCCAAAGAATGGTATTACCACCAGGACGTCAGCAGGATCATACTCACGTCCAGCATCATATTGTTCCAATTTGAAATACTGCTGAGTCAGGTGCGCACAGCAGTGCATTGATAGACTGGTGTGATCAGCATACAATAATGTTTTCATTGGTTGAAATTGTATCCCAGCAATGCTGCCATTTCTGGCTGTACATCCAGCATGTTTTGATCACGCTTGCGATCCAGATCACGAATTTTCATTTGAGTCATGAATCCATCAGTTGTGGCACCACGATTCATGAAATCAATGATTCTGTCAAATTCCTCACGATACACCGCAGGCACCTCGGCAGTGCGCAAATGATGTTCCAATGCTGCCTTGACCGGCGCCGGCAAACAGCCAATAGAAAAGTACCAGGAATCATGCATGATGTTCCAGTACACAAAATCAAATTCTTGACGCACAATCCATGCAGCCAGTTGATCAATGTAGTGTATGTTGAAAATGTTCACAGTGCTGCAACACTGCAATTGAATCATGGGGTACTGGCGGCGCAACAGTCGAAAACGCTGAATGTTTTGTTCCACTTCAGACCACACAGCATTGCTACGCTGATATTCAAATCTTGGACCAAGATCGTCAATGCTGAATGCAATTTCTACTGTTTTAAAATGGCGCCAGATTTCAATGGCTTCCACTGGATACTGTGTGCCGTTGGTGTTGTAATGAATTTCAACTTGATGAGCAATGCCACGATCCACAATGCCTTGCAGCATGGCAAAGTGTTCCCGAATCATGAATGGCTCACCACCGGTGAATTCAATATAACGTATGTGATTCAATACACTGTCTATTTCATTCCAGAACTGAACGTTTTCCCGGGGCCAGGCGCCGGCACGTAGCATTTGATAGGGAAAGGATTTCTTTTTGTCCTCGTCTGGATTCATGTCATTCAGCTCTTCTGTGGCAAATTGACTTGATGACCATGATCCACAGATACGGCATTTCAAGTTACAGATGTTGCCCAGCTTGAGATCCAAAGACATCAAGGGCCGGGCGTCTACAGTCCAGGGCTCATCACCAATCACATGCTTGAGACGATTCAAAGTGTGCATGCGTTTTGAAGTTCTACCAGCACGTTCCTCGTTCCAGCATTTGCGGCAGGTCTGCGGCTTTTCTCCTGCCAGAAACTGTGCTCTAAGATTGCGCATGTGATTTGAGTTTTGAATGTTTTGAAAATTGGCCGTACTCAATTCAAACTTTTCACCTGTATCGTCTACTATTTCATCATCAGCCAGGCAGCAGGGTCGCACAGTGCCAATGGGCGAAGCTTCCAGGCTGACCCAGGGTAGTACACAGAATCGATCGTGTGGTATGTTCATTTCAAGGCCTTTAATTCGGGCAGTACATCTAGAATGTTTTCATTTCTAATACTGTCTAGTTCATGCGTTTTACGCCAGAATGTATCTATTAGGTTGGTGTTGTCTGTGGCCATCATAAATGTAATAGCACTTTCAAATCCCTGGGTAGCACGACCCAAAGGGTCTCTATCTCTCATCCAGTCTAGGTGTTGACGATACTTGGCTTCCAGTCGTTGTTTGTATTCCGCAGGAGCAATGTCTATTCTATAGTATGCAGGGTCTTGCAAGATGTTTACATTTAAATCCTGAGCTCGAATCAATCCAGCCGCAGTCCACTCTCGGTGAAAATCTGGCAGGTGCCAAGCATTCATTATGCTGAGAGTGGGCGAAATATAAAAGTCCACATTGGGGCAGGTACGAATCATATCATGGCGATTTTTTACCACGTCGGCCCATGTAGTACCTTTGCGTATGTATTCTGCAGGGTGTCCCATGCCGTCCAAGCTGGCGCCCACTGCTACACTTTTAAACTGCTTCCAGTATTCAAATACACTACGACCTTTTAAGTCTGTGTGAGTGAAGTTGGTGTTGTAGATTAGTCGAACATCAAACCGTCCACGCCGCACAAGTTCTTCCAAGATGTTGTAGTGTTCGGCCATCAACAGGGGTTCACCGCCAGCAAAGTAGATCTGTTCCACATAGTCCAAATGTGGTTCTAGCTGTGTCCACATGTCTGTTTCTGTGCGTCCTGCATAGTTAAGAACTGTGTTACGATCTTTCCAGTCGCCGCCTGCAAGTTTGGCCTGATCTTGATACCACTGTGAGCTAAAGATATGCCCACATGAGCGACATTTCAAATTGCAGAGATTGCTAAATCTAATGTCCCAATAGGTCATTTCAAATGGATTGGTTTCCAGTTTCTTTATGTGATGGCCGTGGTGTTTGTTTGCACTTTTACGACCACTGAAGAATCCTGATTGTTCTTGTTCATAACATCTTGTGCAGGCAGCATGTGGTGTTTCTGTCAGCATGTCTGTTCGTAGCCGCTGCATGGGTTCACCTGACCATATTTCTGCCAAGGTGTTTGTACGGCAATTTCCCACTACGCCAGGTTTCATTTCAGCGTGACAACAGGGATATGCTTCGCCTGTGGGGTATGCGTGTAAATGGATCCAGGGATAGATGCAAAACGTTTTTGAATCTTTCAACAAGAATTCTTCACGAGCAGTTAACTCTATGGGCCGTACTAGATCTGTGGAGTTGTAATTATATGACATTATAGTGAATTATACCATTCTTTTAATTCGGGAAATGCAGTGGCAAAAATTTTGCCCCGACGTTGATCGTACTGTGAATAGAATTGTTTAAAATCATTTAGTAATTTAGGACGATCAAATGCTTCAGAATGCGGGGTCTTTACCACGTCCAAATAATCTATTAGGCGCTGTGTGTGATTGATCTCGTGCTCTTGCAAATAGCTGTGACCTCGGTGATCCACCAGCCAATTGATCAGAGCACTTTGAAATATTTCACGTAGATGGTCGGGCAGCACCAAGGGTGACTGAAAGCTGGGGAATCGCAGGATATTCAGCGTGAAATTAACACGCTCACGCCCATGTGTGCGTTTCCACTCCACCAGTTCGTTCAACAGCTGGGGCAGTGTGGTCAAGCACAGGGCATTGATGGTACACATACAATGCACAGTGATTCCGGCATCCAACAGCGCCTGTACATTTTGGCGCCACAATGCGTAGTCTACGCCGTCTCTGATGTATTCGGCCTGTGTGCCCACACTTTCCATGGATGTGTAAATTTCCACTGGCATGCCTTGAACACTGTGTATTAGACGATGAACGTCCACACTGGGCCCCAGGTTTGAGTTGATGGCCAAGCAAGTTGAGCTGCGACCGCGATTGTCCCGGAACCAGTCAATTAACTTCCAGGTATGAGCACTCATTAAGGGCTCCCCGCCAGTGATTCTCAGTTCTTGCAGGGTTTGGTGGAGATCTGTTTCCCACCAGTCAAAAAACGCTTCAATGTAGGGATTTGTTTCACCAAAGCGGTATAGTTGAGCACTGTCATGAGTGTGAGTAAAGTGGTTACGCCCATCAGACACCAAGGACTCATAAGGTCCGTGCTTTTTAATGTCGTTAACCCATGTGCTACTGAAAGCAGGGTTACAATAGCTACAAGCCAGTTGGCAAGTGCGGTCGAATGCAATTTCAAGTGTGCGAAGATTGACATCTTGGTCAACGGGAGTTTTAACAGCTTCATGTAGGGCCTCTATGGGGTAAATTTTTGATTTGTACACACGGTCCGAAACAGCATCGCGGCCCATGTCTTCGATCTTCCAGCAGTATTCACATCCTGCGGGACGTTCGCCACGCAACATCTGAGCACGATCTGCTTTTTTTTGATCAGTATTGTGCAACAGCCTAGAGTTAGCACTGACTTTATCTTTGTCAACTAAATGGGCCGGTGGGTGGTGACATGATGTGGTCATGCCCGATCCCAACCAAATGGTGGCATTGTACCATTTGGCTGCACAAAAACTGTGAGATATATTGTCTAATACTTTTTGTCGAAATTCAAGATCGTTCATTTAGATATTTTTCTAGGTCAATGGGAAGTTGAGACCGTTGTTCACGATTGTACTCCACAAGATGTTGCTGATTGTATTTACAGACATCGCGGCTGGCCTGCCAGAATTCAGCAGCACCTTGCTGACCAATGTCACACACAGTGTCTATCACACGTTCAATTCTGTGGTGTGGATTGTCAATTTGGTCGTAGCCTTCATCTATCAAGTGACCAAACGTGCGAAATCCTGCGGCCCGTAAATCTTGCAAGTAGCCCGGGTTTGCTGCCACAACAAATGGGTGTGCCATCAGCACGGGCTTCCATATCTTTTCTGTGCGAAATGTATAGGGATAATCAAAAATGGTTTCTGTCACTAAACTGTACCAAGAGTCAGTATAACAGCGCGGATTTACTATGGCGTCGCCCCAGGTGTTACCAAACAAATGATGTTTGCAAAATGCATGTTCTCCAGCAGAAGCCAGGTTAGGCACAGCACGTGGAATTTCGTATTCTGGGGGCAACAAGCGTATGTACTCAGTTTGTGCCACGTCAAGGCAACTGGTAAAACCCAGTTCAACATGTGCGCCCAAGTTGGTCCACAGTGCATAGTCCAGCATGCCTGTTTCACGCAATCGATCTATTAGATATTTGCGGTGCGGACGCAGTCTGCCATTCAAGAACAAAAATTCATAAGGACGGTATTGTTTGTAATCCAATGCTGCCTGCAACTGTGCCTGTTTGTTTTCTGTGTATTCCACTATGTTGGAGAAGTAACAGTCTGTTCGGCAGTAGTCAATTCCAGGCTCTATGTTACCGGAAGTCAGCAGTCCTATACGCCCGTCCTGCACATGCTCTGCAATACGCAGTCTTTTTAACTGTAGTAGCACAGTTTCTGATCCTTCGGCGGGATTGCTAAAGATTATTCTTCCCGGATACTGAGTGGCTAGATCTGTGATCTCTTGCCAGTTGTCTTTCAGCACCACACGACCCACAATGTATGTGGCACTGGGATCAAATGATTCAGGCCACTGCCAAAATGAGTCATCGGCATGGGGCTGCAACAGATCCCATACTTCAGCCCATTCATCTACTATGAGCTTATGTGTTCCTAGCATGATACGCACACTCGTTCCACCAAGCACTCATTTCAGGAAATATCTTTAAAAAATCTGTACCACGGCGACGATCATGCTCGTTAAAGAATCTGTAGAAGTCGGCCTTGGCCTGTGAATGATCCTGGCCTTGACCGGCTCGCATCCAGGCTATGTCACGATCTAACCGTGCCAGCTCATAGTCCTTGAAGCCATGAAATGGATCATCGGCGGTTTCAATTTGACGTATCATCCAGGCCCACAAATGTTCCAGGCGGTCAGCATAGGGCTCGGGCAAGATCTGCAGGCTCTGCCAGACAGGTTCTCTCAGCACAGGAGTATCAAACCACACACGCTGATATGTGGTACTGTGTATTTTTCGAAGTCCAAGGATACCAGCAAACAGATTTTCCAAGCTGGTCACACTCAAATTGTTCATTGTGACAATAAATGTAAGACTGTTGTAGCTGGGCACTTCTGTTAGGAACTGATTCACTCTGTCCCATACTAGATCAAAGTCCATGCCATGGCGCATGTATTCTGCTTGTGCGCCAAATCCGTCCAGGCTAACATACTGCATGAAGTGCTCTAAATTTCCCTCTTGGCACAGACGTTTGACATAGCCCAGGTATTTCTGCCATGACTTTTCATCTACTGAGAAGTTTGATGTGACATTTAAATGCAGGTCTGACTTGGGATGCTCCAGCACATAGTCAAACACTCTGTATGTGTTCCGGTCCAGCAAGGGCTCACCACCAGTCATACGGAAGTGTTCAAGCTCGGGATACAGTGTGGGCCACCACTGCCAGAATGCTTCAACATAGGGATTGTGGTCGCGAGCAGGTATGACTCTTCTTGACCCTGAAAAGTGGTCAGGAGAGTTGTGAACAGTTGAAGTAGGATAACCACCGTGGCGTCCAACTTCATCAGCCCAGCTGCTGGAGAACTGAGGACTGCAATAACTGCACCGAAGGTTGCAGGCATTGTTAAAATTGACTTCTACATAGGACGGAACAACATCATTTTCCAGGCCAGTTGAGCTTTTTATCTTTTCAAAGTCTACACTGGCCCAGGGTTCGCCTGATCTATAATGCCTGTCGCTTAGTTTACCTTCGGCTTCCATGTTCCAGCAGTACTGGCATTCACCTGGCTTTTGATTCTGCAACATGATCACACGTTGTTGTTTCTTGTGCTCAGTGTTGTGCAGGGCGCCTGGGTCCAGTGCAATTGCCTCGGGATCAATGGCATGCAAGGGCGGATGGTAACAGCTATTGTTGAGTCCAGTTTGTAGGTGCAGACTTACCTGCTTCCATTTGGCCAGGCACAGGGCTGGGCCCAGTTCCTGTTTCATTTGTTCTGCAGAGTTTAAGAACTTGCTTTTGTTGTCTACAGACTCGTCGCCTTTGTTCATTACCAGCCTTCTTGCGATCTAATTACATCTATTTCACGTGTCATAACGCCACGATTTTGCCAATTGCCACGATAATGATGTTTGAAAAATGCTGATTGTTCAGACTCCAAGATGGCCATGGGCAGGTCCAACTGTGTGCCCAGTTCAGGCCCCAGTTGATTGCTGAGTATCCTGGGCTGTGAATCCTTCACAGTCAACCACAACTCGGCCAGCAAGCCAAAGTCTTGCACTTGAGTATGATCCCAATTGGTGAGCATGGTCATGTATGTGCCTTGACGACTGCCTGCAATGGCCCACTCACCGTGGTCGACATCTGTGCCCACGTTGTGCCAGATGGTGAGATTGTCTAGATTGCGCAGCACTTGATTTTTAAACTCTTCCACTGTGGGCTTGCGACCACGTTGCAAGCACATCTTGACACCTTCGCGGAATCCTGCACGCCAGGCCTGAAATGCTGACCCATTGGGATAGGTGTTTGAATAGCAGTCATGCATGGCCCAGTACAAGGGATCAAAACAGAACTCTACTTCAGTTTCTGTGCGTCCGTCGGTGTTCTCATGTGTTTTCATGTTCATGACAAACTCTCGAGTCCATGAGCTGAGCCCACCGTTGCCGTACATCAGGCCATTGATGGTGTTGCGAGCACGCCATCTAAACACTGCTTGTTCATAATCTGTAGTGGGGAATGTCAGTGTCTGATTAAAAAACGCTGGGTCCGGCAAGTTGTCGCCGTCAATCAGCACAAATCGTTCAGTTTCACTGGCAGCGGCAGCGGCCTTGTGTGCTGCATCTGAACCCTTGACTCCATCCACTCGTTTGGCCCAGGGCACCATGTTTTTGATCTTGACCCAAAATTCTTCTCGTTGTGGTTCATCATAGGTCAAGTACACACAGTCTAGATCTGCAATGTCAATTTGTTTCATAAGTTCTTTTGCTCCATTTGGTTGAAGGTTCCAGTGCAGTTACCACTGCCACATCGCGTGGGTCACATGCTGTGCCAGTTTCCCCGGGCACAATCTTTTGTGACGTGGTCCAAGTCACTGGTACCAGTTCGCCATTGCGCACACGCACACACGAGGCATTGGCGGCATACTGTTGTTGTGTGATTTCAATGTAATTACCAGGCTGCTGTTCCATGCTGTAGAATAACGGATATCCTTGATCATCATGGTACAGTCGGTAAAATACTGGCTTGGGTTCAGGCATGGCTGCATGTATGTCAATGAGATCATTCCAGTTCATTGGCCCACCTCTTTACGTGGTAGTGGAATGCGCCCCACTGCGCCTGTGTCTGCACACGCAACGGATACATTTCCCACACCAATTCCTGTGTCCAGTCTTGGGTTTGAGTTCCAGCATGGTGTTGTTTCATATGCACAATCTGCGGGTAGCCGGCCCAGGGTTGGGTAACACGTTCTGGACCCATGATCTGCGCTGCCATGGCATACACCAAGTCAGTGTCGGGCTCATCAGGAGCATACTTCAGCAAGGTTTTGAATTGATTCCAGTTGGCAAATATGTCACGCACAAGATCAAAGAATTGTTTTGCTGTTTCACTCAGGCGCCAGTACGTGATGGCATTGTAAACATCTGGCAAGTGGTTGTGATCAAACACTGCTCGATAATTTCTTGCTGTGGAAACGGCTCCGTGCCAGTTTCTGCAGCCTGTGGATACTACCATGTCTCTGTGCCTAAACATATCCCACCAGTGGTCAATTGGTGTTGCAATCAGCATGTCTGCTTCTAGTTTTATTGTTTCACGAAATGGAGTATTACGAAACACCAAAGGGTCGTTGGCAAAAGGATTTGCAGTTGTGATCTCCACTGTATGTGTGTGGGCAAACAGGTGTGGGTCTGCGGCATAGGGTTCGTTTGTGAGCAAACAGATTCTGGCGCCAGGGTTGTGCATCAGCAAGGTTTTGGCCAAGGTTCTAGCACAGTCAACATAGTCCACAGTGCCGGTGTTGAATGCCGGGATAATGTAACCCTGTTCTTCAATGGGACGCAATTATCATCTCCAAATGCCGTTTGCCCATGGCGTGAAAATCCATGCCTGCCCAACCCAGAGTTTTGTGCTTTTGATCACTGTCCATGTAATTTATTGTGTAGTAGTCTGGGCCATTACTGGTCAACACAGTGTCGGGCATGGCAGTCATCAAGGGCCAAGGAATTTGATCTATTAGTCCAGTGTGCCCGCTTACAATGCCAATAGCAATGGTTAACGCAAAGTCGTTTCTATAGGTTTTTTTATCTATCTGATAGAGATCTCGGTAGTGTTGCCAGTTGTCACGGATCATGTTCATGCAATCAAAAATGTACTGTGCAGTGTTTGATCGACGAAACATCATCACAGTGGCCCAGTACATGGGCATGTTGTGACGTCCAAATACATTAAGTCCTGTCAAGGCATGGCCGCCGGCAAGATTTACAGCAGTTTTGTGACACATGAAATCTGTGTTGCATTTCAAAATTGCCGTGAGGTCTGAGCTGGCCACCACATAGTCTGCATCCAAAACCAGTGTACGAGTCCAGGGGCTCAGCGTGTATGCATCAACTCTAGCAGCATTGTTCCAGGTCACAGTTTGATTGTAATCTTCAAAATAACGAGTTCCGCCAGAATTTGATGCGGCGGTTATGACTTTGTCAACTCTCTTGAGTTGTGGATCAGTTGGATCACAGTCTGTGACCACTGCAACTGGTATGTTGAGATGTCGATGCACATTGTCAGCACACCAGGCCGCCATGCCAACATAATCTGTTTGTTCATTGTCAAAAGCAAATATCAATGCGCCTGTAGTCATCGCTTGTCACTGAGTTCGTTGTGTTCTGTTAGCCAGGCTGTCATTTGCTCTTGCCAGCGAGTCATTGCCAAGCCACGCAGTTGTTCAGGTTGAACTTGGACTGGAGTTTCATACAAGTCCAATAGCACTGCATCACCTGGAGGCACAGTGGCCAGGATGTTTATGAGTTCAGGTCCAGCACGCCACATGCCGCCGGCATGTGCAAATATCATTCGTGCTTGGTATTTTTCTTTGAGTATGCGTTTAGCGGTAGCATGATCAAACCGTGCTCGAGAGTGAGCAATCAAGGCTTCAGTATCCATACAGTCAGTATACAGGGTTTGCGGGAAAAAGTAAAGGGGCCGCAGCCCCTTTTGGTCAAGCTGTGGTGGCTGCCACAGTGGGTGTGCCCCACGAATTGGAGAGATACGTGGTTGATGGAGGGAAATAGGTGCAAATGGTTGTGGGTGCTGTGCCAGGAGTGGCGCCCGAACTTGCAGTACCACCTGAAATTGCGTCGCCGTCCACTGCTGACCACAAAGTGGTAAATGTCAGCGCAGTTGACCCTGCATTCAAGGCCACACTGTGTTGAATAAAGTTTGATGTGTAAGGTGCAGTATCAGCAAACTGTTTGTAAATGATACTGGCAGCGGCCCCCGGAGTCAGGTCATAGAATCCAGTTGTGGTTGTCAAGATTGTTGGAGTTCCTGTGCCACCAATCTTGGTTGTGCCAGTGTAGCTGGTACCTGCAATGGTCTGAGTAGCAGTACCAGCTGTGAAATAAATGTCTCCACACAAGGTAGTGGCCAAGTCGTTCCACTCAGGGTCACCTACGTCGCCTGTGGCTGATTTGGCCACATCCAACTTGATTGAACCGCCTGCATTGAAAAAATATCTGGCTGCGGCTGCTGATGCAAAGGTCACTGTGTTGGTAAAAGTAATGGTCCAGGGACTGCCTGAAGTTGCCGCAGTTTTGCTGTTTGTGCCGGTCCATGCTGTGTACTGACTACCCTGTGCCACAGCATTGAGTCTGTTGGTTGTGACATTGGTTAGGTCTGTGTTTAGTGCAGCCAAGATAGAGATAGTAGTACCAGCTGTGGGTGCTGATCTAGCAGTGAGCGTGGTGCCAGTTTGGCTGCCCATGCTGGCCAGAGTGTTGACCAGGCTGGCCCACTGTGTTGCTGTCACAGTACCGGCAACTGACACAGTGCTCAACGCTGTTTGACCCCATCCTTTGTCACTTGATCCTGTGCTCCAAACATCATTGACGTTGGCGTTTGCGGTTGTACTAACAAAACCGTTGTAGTCTGTGGCTTGGATCAATCCACCGCTTGAGTAAGTCATTGCCTAGTTCCTATTAGTTCTTGATTGTCACAATTGCTTCAATTGTACCTTCGTCAGTTGTGGTTTTGTCAACCAAGCTGCGTCCAATCACGTTGAATGCTGTGATCTCAGTTGAAGTTGCTGATCGAGCAATGCCATTGCCTGCGCTGACCAATCGGTCGCCTTTGCGCACAGCACCAACCACTTTGACTGGCACACGCCCTGTCATGGCCACTGCTGGGTGGGTGTCATCCTCACCGGCACCACCGTTCATGGTAAACGCAGGTCTGGTGGAAATAACACCAAACACATTATTGCTTAGATCATGCTGAGCACGAGTAATTTCAGCTCGGCCACCCAGTTCAACCACTGTGCCTGGCTCCATGACTTCGTCTGCTGCAAAACGTTCTGCAACGTCAGCGTACAAGGCTGTGGTGGCAGTGGCAAACACACGTTCAAAATAGTTGCTTGAGCTACCAATGTTGCCTACGGCATTGGTGCCAGTTTTGGCAATGCTTTTAACACTGACCACGTTGGCGTACACTGTGGTGGTGTCAACTA
>Ga0247844_1005317_pt1 | contig 16498 bp, 17 predicted proteins | sample LaCtaG_FD_192421 | JGI IMG/M metagenome (GOLD analysis project Ga0247844, IMG submission 192421) | Freshwater microbial communities from meromictic Lake La Cruz, Castile-La Mancha, Spain - LaCruzMarch201714.5m_1 | ecosystem: Environmental > Aquatic > Freshwater > Lake | place: Spain: Castile-La... | reverse complement strand
TTAGCCAGCTACGATTTGGCGATTGCCTTGGTTCCACAGTATTCAAACGCCTACAGTTTTAGAGGAAATTCCCTGCTGTCTCTGGGGCGCACAGAGGACGCGATTGCCAGTTTTGACACGGCGATTACCCTCAACCCCAACGATGTCGCCGCATTTTTGAATCGCGGAAATGCGTTTCAAGCCAAAGAAGACTGCGCCGAGGCCGTAGCCAGCTATACCAAGGCCATTGCGCTTGAGCCCAATCACGCCATTGCCTTTTCCAACCGAGGGGTATCTCTGAAGTATTTACACCAGATCGAAGCGTCTCTAGCCAGTAGCAACGCGGCCATTGAGATTGACCCCAATTTTGCAGACGCGTACTGGAACCGCGCCCTCACCTTGTTGCTGAGCGGCGATCTCGCGGCGGGTTTTCAGGATTACCAAAGGCGCTGGGAAACTGCAAAATTCAAAAAAATTCACCGCCCATTTCCAAAGCCGATGTGGCTTGGCGATACGCCCATCCAAGGGAAAAAGCTCTTGATTCACGCCGAACAAGGCTTTGGCGACACGATTCAGTTTGCCCGGTACGCGCAAATGGTGGCCAAAGCAGGGGGCCACGTGATTTATGAAACAGAGAAGCTGCTTTTTGATCTGTTTAAAAGCTTAAAAGGCGTTGGGACTTTGATTCGTCAAGGCGACCCCCTGCCGGAGTTTGACTATTCCTGCCCGGTCATGAGTTTGCCCTTGGCGTTTAAAACCGAGCTCACCACCATTCCCGCCGAGAGCCGATATTTAGCTGCAGACGCCGAAAAGTTAGACCATTGGGCAGGCGTTTTAGGACCTAAAACCCAGCCCCGCATCGGCTTGGTTTGGAGCGGCAGCGCCACCCACCAAGACGACCACAACCGCAGCCTGAAGTTACAAGCACTTTTAGATGCCCTGCCAAAGGGCATCCAGTTTGTAAGCCTACAAAAAGAAGTACGGGATTGGGATTTACCAGCGTTAGAAGACACATCGCGTATTCAGCATTTTGGCGAGAAGCTCACCAGTTTTTCGGACACGGCGGCGCTTTGCGAATTAATGGATTTGGTCATCTCAGTAGACACCAGCGTAGCCCACCTCAGCGCAGCCCTAGGCCAACCCACCTGGGTTTTGCTCCCCTTTGTTCCCGACTGGCGCTGGATGCTAAACCGCCAAGACTCGCCCTGGTACCCCACCATGCGCCTCTACCGCCAAGCTGCGCAGCGTGATTGGAGTCAGGTGTTGGCTGAGGTGGCGCGGGATTTGGGGGATGCGGCTTAGTTTGGTAGGATAGAAAAAATTCTCCTTTGAATTTAAGGAATTCCCATGCTACAAAGACCTTCCGAAGTGCTCCGAGAAAATCGAGAATTGATTCTAAGTATTGCCTTGCTTCACCGAACAGAAAACCTTAGGGTTTTTGGATCGGTTTTAAGTGGGGAAGATACCGAGACAAGTGATCTCGACTTGCTAGTCGACCCACTGCCAGGGGCTACCCTGCTAGACCTAGGCGCTATCCAAATTGAGCTCGAAGAGTCGCTTGGGATATCAGTCGATGTTTTGACCCCAGGCGATCTCCCCATCAAATTCAGAGCCCAGATCCTAAGTGAAGCTCGGCCGGTATGAACGCTAAACAAAAGCAGTTACGTCACGCAGATTACGTTGATCATATTTTGGATGCGGCTTCACAGATTCATACCTACATCGGAGCATTGAATAAGGATGATTTTCTGAAAGATCGGAAAACCCAAGACGCAGTCATTTTGAAAATCTTGGTCATTGGCGAAGCCGCCGCTCAAATTCTCGACGAGCACAAAGAGTTTGCTGCCACCCGCACTGACATTCCCTGGAACCAAATGAAGGGCATGCGCAACCGAATGGTTCACGGCTACTTTGAAACCAACCTCGATTTAGTTTGGGAGACCGTCAAGGTCTTTTTGCCTGAGCTTGACAGCAAACTAAGGTCTATTTAGTAGACTTCAATCGCCTTCATTTCCTGCGAATCTCAAAGATGGCTTTACGTGCTGCAAGCAGTTTAGATTTGAGTTTTTCAATGACTTCATTAGCAGCAACGCCGTTCCCCAATCGCCGGGTTTCTTGAATGGCTGCAGTCCCGCGATGCAAGAATTCAGACTTAGACTCGCTCTTTTTTAAGACGCTCTCGATTTCACCCCTGAAATCCGGGACGACACGTATGGGAGAAATGGAAGCTTTTTTCATTAGAGAGTTGTAATGCAAATGCATTTCAATTGATGCACCGCTGTTCTTGCTTAGAGTGATGTAACTTTATACGTTACAGGTGACGTTATGCTAATCTCAATTAAAAAAACCACACGCATGCCCTATGACTCACAAACTTAAAACCTCACAGATCGTCCGAATCAAGTCTCTCGCCTTGTCAAAGCAGCGTAGTTCACACGACCTCATGAATGAAGCTATCGAACCCAATTTCAAGACAACTGAAACCAATCAAATTATTTTGGCGAGAGTTGATGATTCGATTGCTCATTTCGATGCTACAGGACTTCATATTACCCAAAACGAAGTTAAAGCTTGGGCAAAAGAAGTCAAATCTAATCGCAATGCCAAATTGCCTGAATGTCACTTATGAAATATTCTGATTAATCGAGTGAAGATTTTGTTCGCTTAAACGCTTTTTTCGATCAATGAACTCTTGAACAAGTTCGTACCCAGCTACGTCCAATACCGCATTAGGTAAAAGCGAAGCCTGGCTATTGCCCAATTTCAATGACTTAGAAATGCGGGTTTGAAATCGGCAATTTCACGCGCTTGAAAGCCAACCTCTGGTTGATTAGCCACTTCTTTCCAACGCTTTACCGCTATCACAACTTCATCAAGAACTGCTTGTGCCTGTGGCTGCGACAACTCAAATCGAAAGGCTTGACTGAGCAACTGTTCGATCGATGTGATAGGGCCAGTGTCTTCACTCAACCAGGTTTTGGATTCGGGATCCTTGTCTGGAAAAGGGTTCAGATCAAAAGCGGGTGATAGCCGCCATTGGTTGTTTCCGCTATACAAAAACCCGATGTTTTGCAAGTGATCATCCACATTCGTGATTAAGTGGTTAAAAACCAAACGTCGCCATAACTGCCTAGCGTCTTCGGCAAATTTTTCGCACATAAACCGCATCACATCGATGATCTCTGTGTAGGAGTGCTCATCGTCCCGGTTGGCCTGCAATAGCGTGGCACCTGAGATGTAGGGAATGCGATTTTGTTGAGGTGTGCGATCAAAGCGGCGAATCATAGAAACCGGCTGATCCTGAACCATCACGATACGCGCTTGGGCGCTGTTGATTCCAGCCAGTTTTGCTAAGCGAAGTGCCAAGACCTCTCCCCGAGTGACGGCGCGTTCATCATTGATGCTGGGAAACTTACCCAGTGACAATGCCCCATCAGCATCCAAGATCGTGCATTTGGGCCGCATGCCACCCAAGGACGTACCTTTACCCTGAAGGTACGCCAAGTCAGCAGCTGTTTCTTGACTCATCTCCACTGCACGCGATGCAAGCAAAATTTGCTCAATCTCTAAAAATGCAGGCGTTGTGCGCTCGCCTTCGGGAACACTTCGAAGATATTGGCCTTTTTCGTCTCGTAGGCGCAACGCGCCTACTCGGCTGAAATCGTCCACGCAGGAGAGGTAGTCCAATTCTGTTAGCGGTTTTAGCGTTACATCTTTGGCACGAGCTTTAGCATGTGCACGGGCAATCACACGCCGTCCCCACGCATCGGGCTCTGTATCTGCCAAAGCTAGGAAAAAGCAGCTGTCGTTTTTAGTCGGTGGCTTGCGAAGTTGATAACCGCTTTGGCGTTGAAGGTCGGTGGAAATATCAAAAGACTGGGTATCGGTTAACCATTCTTCGCTGTATGAGAATTGGGAAAACGCACGTTGACCGTCCCTGACGAAGATGAGCCGACCAAGCGGTTTTTCAGCCTTGCCAAGAAAGACGTCCAACTGAGTTCTTGTGGGCACCGGATTAAAAGTAGATTGGGTGGCCATCAAAAAGCTCCAGATTCAGGCGTCTTGCGAGACTTGCGCACACGCTGCGGCAAATTTTCATCCATCCATATCAGGCCAACGGTATCCAACGGGGTGTCCAGCAACTGATTCAGTTGTTCGAGCTCGCCAAAGACTTGCAGGGCTCGAGCGATGTGAATGATTGCAGTTCCTGGGTGGCCATTCTCCATACGCCGCACTGTGTTGGGGGTCGCCCCAATTCGATCAGCCAATTCTTGTTGCGTCAGGCGCCTTCGTCGTCGCGCGAGCGAGATAGCCTGCCCCAAGCGGCTTAGACTGCGCACTACAGGCAAAGGAGTAGAAGATGGATTTATCATTTAAAACATATTTTAAAGTGCTTTAGCTTATTTTAAGTAAGTTATATAGTGGATTATTTTATTCAGTGTGTAATGGTATCCATTGCACACAAGGTGGGCTGAGTGTCCATTATGAAATTATTTATCTCGCAATCGGTATTCGGTATGCGCAGCAAAAGCCGACGCCATCAGTTCTATATCAGCCCTGCTGATACCGACGCGTTGTGCAAACGCAGGCCATTGGTCAACCGCTGTTAATACGTCACCAAGAATTTGTTGCGCCTGGTCAGCTGACAAGCCATAAAACGCGGCGGTATGGAGTACGGTTTGAAGGTCGGGGCGGTTGTCGATATCGTCTATGTTGAGGACATGGTCTGATTTATCGATGTTGGGATTCACGTCAAAGGCTGGCGCCAGTCGCCAACCCGTAGAGGCCAACACAAAGCCATGGTTTCTGAGGTGGTCATCTCTATTGCCTACAGCGACGTTAAATGCCACGCGGCGAAATAGTTGCGCTAAGTCACTTGCAGTATTGATGCCATCGCCTTGCGACCGCAGAAAATGCGCAAGTTCAAGATAGCTGCTCCCTTCGCTTTGATCCTTTTTGAGAACAGTCATGGCAGAGGCATAAAACCGTCGCTTGCTGTTAACGCGGTCAAACCGCTGGGTGCAAAAGGTATGGAAATTATTATTGAGTTGAATCAGCTTGGCTTCTGGAACATCAATGCCCGCTTGGCGGGAGAGTAAATAAACCACGTATTCCCAAGCCCCCACATCACGCTCATCGTCTCGCGAAGGGAATTTGCCTATCCACAATGTGCCATCGGCTTCAGTAAAGTTTGCCTTGGGCCTCGCCCCACCTAGGGAAGCTCCTGGAGCCACCAAAACCGCAAGCCACTTACGAAGAGCATTTAGATCGTCAATACGGCGGTTGCTGAGTTGATAGGCCACAGCCTCTAGTTCTCTTAACGTGGCAATGGGCGGGGCGGCCAATTTGTCGTTGTCCAAAAAGGTCTCTGTGCCAGCGATTCGGAAGCGAAGGCCGCCTTGGCGTGTTAAGTCTTGTACGCCAATTAAAAAATCCCAACCGTAAAGGTTTCGGGGCTTGCGGTTTTCGTCTTTAGCCTGAAGGGCTTCACGCCGCTTCATCAGTGTTTGGCCCCATCGATCCGGCGATGAGTCCAGAAATATGCCAAAGTTTCCTAGTTCGGGCTTAGGAAAGAAAGGGTGTTCATCTAATGACAAGTCGGGGTCAACTGCAAACGCGCGAGGATTTTTGAGCCAGTCGCGGTTGTAGTGAAACCGAATCTGCCCTCTGTCATGAGTCAGCGTACCAACCAAACAGTGCGGCTGGAGGTCGCAATCTAGCCACACTTCAAGTGCGTTTTGGGTGGTGCTCATACTTTGAGCTCCAAGTCTTGTAGTTTGCGACCTACTTTGTCGTCTGCTGCCAATCGCTGGATGTCATTTTCTAACCCAAGTGCGGTTAGCACGCGAAGGTAGGTACCGAGTGTTGCTCCAGCATCACCTTTTTCAACCTTATAAAGTGAAGCTCTAGAGATACCCGAACGTTGCGCAACCACCGCGCTACTGAGTTTGCGACGCAATCGTGCGAGCTTGATACGAACTCCAAGCTCGGTCACAAGCCTTTGCTCTTGAGGGAAAATAATAGGAGGCTTCCTTGGCATTCTTCTATTTTATACATAAACATGAAAATTTGTTCATTATAGAAGTTTTTCTGTTACCTTTTAACGACTTTCAGCTCCTGTAAACCTCTTTACGATTTCCAAGTCGCAAAACAAGCACGCGCAAAGCACCGTCTTCGATACAAGCGATGATTCGGTAATCGCCCACTCGGTATTTCCAAAATTCACCCAGTTCTGAACCCTTGAGGGCCTCGCCAAGGCTACGCGGGTCCTCTGATTGCGAGTCTGTTGCGGATTTTTCACGAATTTGGCACGCTCTTTGCTTTTTCAAGGGCTATGCCTCCAAACCTTCCTACTTATCCCAGCAAAGACGCACAGCCGGTGAACTGCTGGCAGTGCCGTTACTTTGCAACAAGCTGGGACCCAGCACTTCCCTATAGCTGCAAGTTACTTGGTTTTAAGTCACGCATGCTGCCTTCGGCTCAGGTTCAACAACTCGACGGCCGGCCTTGCCAAGGCTTTGAGCCCAAGCCCGTGGTAGTCCGTCGGTAAATCGACGAAAACCCTTGGCATGGGTTTTGCATAAAGTGTTGTTCCATTCACACGTAAACGACACCAAAAACCTATGTCCGCCCCGTTGATTCCTTCAAAAGCCCTCTGGCTAGACCCATTTCGCGCCCTCAAAGCCGCGGAACAGGCGCAGCTTGGGCAAGCCGGTGTGCTCACCCTTGCGGTCAGCACCCTGGACGACTTGCAGGCGTCTCTTGAAGAAACAGCCGACTCCACCGACAGCTCCCCATCCATGGTGGTTCTCGGTCTTGGCAACGATGTCGGTTTACTAGAAGATACTTTGGCACTCGTCAGCGCCTTGGCCAAACCAGTCGCAGTGGTGTGCCGCGTTGAGCGCAGGCAACTGGAACTGGCGATCGCTGCTTTCCAAAAAGGAGCTGTCCATGTCTTAGCTGCTGACGACTTTAGCCCCAGTGCTTGGCAAACCGCCATGCAAAGTGTCGAAAAAGCGTCTATTGCGGCTGCCCGCGCATCCCACTCCGATACCAAAACAGAGGCAACTCCCAAGAAATCCCCGATTTCCAGCGAACAAGCGGTTCGCAGCGTGGTCTATGTAGACCCCGTGAGCCGCAACTTATTAGCTTTGGCGCAGCGCGTAGCGCAGGCCAATGTCGCAGTTTTGATTGAAGGCCCGACGGGCTCAGGTAAAGAAGTTTTAGCCCGGGTGATTCATGAATCGTCCAACGCGGCCCACGGCCCCTTTATTGGCCTTAATTGTGCTGCGATGCCAGAGCACATGATTGAAGACATGCTGTTTGGTCATGAAAAAGGCGCTTTTACCGGCGCAGTCAAAGACCACCGCGGTTTGTTTGAACAAGCCCAAGGCGGCACCCTATTTTTAGACGAGATCGGCGAACTGCCTTTGCAACTCCAAGCCAAGCTTTTGCGCGTTTTGCAAGAACGTACTTTGGTGCGCCTAGGCGGCGAACGTTCTATTCAACTCGATGTTCGCGTGGTTGCAGCGACCAATAAAAATCTGCGCGAAGCGATTGGCCAGCGCGAGTTTCGGGAAGATTTGTACTTTCGCTTAAGCACTTTCAAGCTACGCGTTCCGCCTTTGTCTGAGCGCGTGGGCGATATCTTGCCTTTGTTGGCCCGCCTTTTGGCACGCCATACGCAAGGAACCCAGGTTTGGCGTGTCAGCCCCGCAGCCCAAGGCTTGTTAATGGCTTACGGTTGGCCCGGCAATGTACGTGAATTAGAAAACGTGGTGCAACGGGCCATGGTCTTGTGCGCCAACCACCATATTGATACCGAGCACCTGATGTTCGATGACATGCCCGATACCGCTTTACTGTCAGTTGCTTTTGATACAGAGAGCGCCCAGGCGCCTTTAGAAGTCAGCGCACCTGAGGCTAACCCGCAAGGTTTGCAAGCCGCCGTCAAGCACAGCGAGCAGCATTTGATTCGCAGCGCGATTGAAACGTCGAACAGCCGCATTGAAGCCGCTCAGAAATTGGGAATTAGCCCTCGCACCTTGCGCTACAAGTTAGCCCAATTGCGTGAGTCCAGCCCAGCGCAACTCGCAAACGCCTGAACACATTTTGCCCATTTTGGAGATCCATCATGATTGAAAAAGCCACCTCAGCCACCAGCATTGCCTCCATGCTCAAGACACTCCAAACCCACTCGGCGCAAGCCAGTGGGATGAGTGAAGAAGCGGTTCGCGGGATTGCAACGCCGAAGACCGATTTTTCTGAAATGATTCGCCAGGCCGTCAGCCAAACCAACGACGTGCAAATGGAATCGCAAAAAATGTCGCAAGCGTTTGAACGCGGCGAAGCGGTTCCCCTGACCGATGTAGTCTTAAAAATGCAAAAAGCATCTCTGTCTTTTGAAGCCACCTTGCAAGTACGTAACAAAGTACTCAAGGCCTACGAAGACGTGATGAACATGCCAGTCTAAAACGACGCAACGCTGAAAGACAATTGCCATGGCAACCGCTACCGCTACCGCTGGAACCCTTTTACCTACCGCTGCTGCTGACGCAGGCGCTTTGGCGCCTCGCCGAGGCACCAGCCTAGCCAATACCGGCGCAGACGCTACTACGGAAAGCACAGCGCTTGTTGATTACTCCGGCCCTTTTGGCCCGATCAAACAAGTGTTGGCCCAACCTGCGGTTAAAAAATCATTGCCTTTGATGGTGATTGCTTTGGCTTTGATGGCCTTTGCATTGGTCTATACCTTGGTGAATGCGCCAAGCTACCGCCCCGTTGTGACTGGCGTGACCGAGGCCGACCAACAAGCTGTTTTTGAAGCGTTGAAATTAGGTGAATTTAAACCTGTGATTGACGCGGGCAGCGGCCAAATTACCGTACCCACCAACCGCTACCACGAAGCCCGTATTTACTTGGCTTCCAAAGGTTTACCCAAAACAGCCGCGACCGGTTTGGACTCACTTAAAGACCAGTCTGCGATGACCACCAGCCAGTTCATGGAACAGGTTCGATACAACTCTGCGATGGAGCAAGAACTCGCACGCAGTATTCAACAAATTGATTCGATTCAAACCGCCAGAGTCCACTTGGCAACTACCAAGCCATCGGTATTCGTACGCGACCGAACGCCACCCAAAGCGTCTATCGTTGTGACACCGCAAGCCGGTCGAAGCGTCAGCCCCATGCAGGTGCAGGCGATTGTCCATTTAGTAGCTTCTAGTATTCCGATGCTCACACCGGCCAATGTGTCGGTGGTGGATAACGTAGGCAAACTCATGACCGACGCAGAATCCGAAGCGTCGATGGGTATGAACGCAGGGCAAACCAAACACAAGCAAGCGATGGAAGAGTTGTACCGCCGCCGCGTGATTGAAATTTTGGCGCCGATTGTGGGCGACGCTAACGTGCGCTCACAAGTGAACTTGAGTCTCGATTTCAGCCAAACTGAAACCACGGTTGAAGACTTTGACACCCAAGGCAAGGGCCCTAAAACCCGCTCTGAAGTCAACAGCGAAGACCGCAACAGCGCCAAGGAGGCGTCAGGCATTCCTGGAACCCTTTCCAACACTGCTCCAGCCGCTCCTACAACGACCTTAAACTCCGCTACACCTTCGGCTACCGGAACGGCAACAGGAACATCGGACGAGCGCAGCACGATTGCTTCGCGCAGCACCCGCAACTATGAAATGGACCGCTCTGTTCGCCACACCAAGAGTGCAACAGGTGGCATTCAACGCCTCAGCGTGGCCGTGGTGATTAACGAGCGCCCACCGACGGCGCAGCCTAAAAACGACAAAGGCGAAGACCAACCTGCAACGCCTAACCCTTACACGCCCGAAGAAGTGGAACGCATGCAACAACTCGTGCGTGGCGTGGTTGGCTTTGACGAAGCGCGTAAAGACGTGGTCAGCGTGGTACAGGCCAAATTTGAACCCGAAGCCCCCATGGATTTAAGCGTTCCATGGCATAAAGACGAGTCCACCATGACCAATATCAAGTCTGGATTCTTAGGTTTGTTGTTCGTGGCCTTCTTGATGGTCGTGGTTCGCCCTGTGGTGATGCACATGATGAACCGTGACAAAGAAGCTGCCCAAGCTGCTGCTGTAGCAGTCCAGCAAGCCGAAGCCGACGCGGTTGCCGCAGAGGCCGCCGCTCTAGAAGCCGAAGAATCAGCCACCCGAGAATTGTCACCGAACGAGTCGCTGGAAGAAATGAAGGCGAAAATGAAGCCTAAGAAGTCGAATATTTCTGCTGAAATGCTCGATACTGCGAATACGTATGACGACAAAGTCGCTTTGATCCGTATGATTGTTTCCGATGATTCAGCACGCGTAGCCAGCGTTCTGAAGAACATGATTAAACCCGGCTGATATTCCCCCGTGGGAGCACATCAAAATGGCAGACGCAGCAACCGATAACAAAGCCGCAACCGAAGAAGCGCTTCGCAAAGAGATGGCGGCGATGACGGGCACCCAACGTGCTGCCGTCTTGATGCTCTTGCTCGGAGAAGAGCAGGCCTCTAACATCATTAGCTTTTTGAACCCCAAAGAAGTTCAGGCGCTAGGTGCTGCGATGGTGCAGGTTGCCGATTTGTCGCAAGAAGCAGTTAACCAGGTGCTTGACGATTTTGTGGCCACCATCAAGAAGCAAACCAGTTTAGGTTTGGGTACATCTGACTATGTTGAGAAAGTATTTAAACGCGCTTTGGGTGATGACAAAGCGGCCTCAGTTTTAGGCCGTATCAACCCTGGCCGCGCCAGCAAAGGCTTGGAGATTTTGAACTGGATGGACGCACGCTCGATTGCCGACATGATTCAGGGCGAACACCCCCAGGTGGTGGCGATTATTTTGTCGGTTTTGGAAAACGTAGTGGCTGCCGATGTGCTGAACTACCTGCCGCCTGAGACTCGATCTGAAGTGATTCAACGCGTCGCGAGCCTAGAGACCGTTCAACCGTCTGCCATGGAAGAACTCGAAGCGATTTTGAAGAAACAGTTCTCCAACAACTCGTCGTCTAAGTCTTCAAGCTTTGGCGGTATCAAAGCCGCTGCGAATATTTTGAACTTGACGAAAACAGCGCTGGAAGCGTCTGTCATGGGTGGACTCAAAACCCTTGACCCAGAACTAATGCAAAAAATTCAAGACAGCATGTTTACCTTTGACAACTTGGTGAGCGTGGACAACAAGGGGATTCAGGTCATCATGCGAAACGCCGAGCCTGATCTGATGATGAAGGCCCTCAAAGGCGCCAGCGACGAAGTCAAGAAGAAATTTTTGGACAATATGTCCGAACGTGCTCGCGGCATGTTTAAAGACGATATGGAAGCGCTCGGTCCTATGCGTTTATCCGACGTAGAAGACGCTCAGAAAATCATCATGCGAGCAGCGCGTAAGTTGGCCGATGCGGGTGATTTGGTCTTAGGCGGCGGAGCCGACTATGTCTAAAAGCGCGGCTGCCTCCAAGCAGGCTGCCGTTCGCAAAGCCGAAGTCCGCCCTGCCCGCGTTTGGCAAGCCACCGACTTACTTAATCCGCCACCGGTCAGTGACGGCTTTGTCGCTAAGCCTTGGCTGGCGGAACAAACCGTAGCCTTTGGACGAACCAATTTTGACATCCCCACACCGGACCTTTTGCCCAAAGAGGCTTCACCCGAAGGTGAACCAGCCTTAGAAGGTTTAGAGACAGACGCATCGGTTGAGCAACAACCTGAAGCAGCAGCACCCACTGCAGCTGTGAATGAAGAAGCACTGGCGCAAGCCCGCGCTGAAGGACACGCGCAGGGGCTTGCAGAAGCCCGCGTTGCGATGCAGGCGGAAATGGAGGCTTCTGTCAAAGCCGCCCAAAGCCAAGACCACGCCTTGGTTGCAGCTTTGCAAGCTGCGCTTGAACCGCTTCAACAACCGGCCTCTACTTTTTACGAACCGCTTAAACGGTTGGCTTTGCATCTTGCCGAGCAACTGGTTTTAGCGGAACTCAGCTTGGACGGCCGTGCAATTGAGCGCTTGGTGCAACGCTGCGTTGACGAACTCTCCGCCCACGACGAATCCCTCGTCGTAGTTGAATTAAACCCTGCTGATTTAGCCTTACTCCAAAGCCTGCGCGAGCGCACCGGCTTAAACACCGGCCCAGGTTTGCGTCTTCAAGCGAACGACACGCTGATACCTGGCAGCGTTCGCGCCAGCGCCAATGATGCGGTGGTGGAAGACTTGATCGGCAACCAACTCTCGGCTCTGGCCCGCGGTTTGTCCTTGAATGAAACCCAATGGAAAAAGCAAACGGCGTTTGGTGCGGATCGCATCCAAAGCGACCGGATACCTTCCAACGCGGTAGAAGATGCGCGTCCGCGCATGGTTACGCCAAGCGAAGCCGTTGCTGCAACTGAACCGACCGCTTACGACACCGTCGAAGCGATTGATGATATTTTGCGAGAAGCCGAACACCATGTTTGACTTTGACACCGAGGCCGATAGCGCCATCAGCCACATCCACAGCCAACGCCCTGCCCGCAGCGGCACCTTGGTGCGCTTGGTGGGCCTGCGCTTGGAAGCCCGAGGCATCATGGCACCCGTGGGCGCATGTTGCGAAGTGGTCGGCCAAGGCGGCAACCGCATTGAAGCGGAAGTCGTAGGCTTTGCCGACAAAACGATTTTTTTAATGCCTTTTTCTGAACCCGTAGGCATTGGTCCGGGGGCTCAGGTACGGGTTTTGTCTGAGAGCGGTCATGCTTTTTTAGGCGATGCTTTGCTTGGCCGCGTGATCGATGCCCAAGGCGAACCCTTAGACGGCAAACCTAAACCTGAATGCACTACCAAACTCAGCCTTCTGGGTTTACCCATCAACCCCATGGAGCGCGGTCCGATTGACCGGGTTTTAGATGTGGGCGTCAAAGCGATTAATGGCTTGCTCACCTTGGGCCGTGGACAACGCGTGGGCTTGGTTGCAGGATCGGGCGTGGGTAAAAGCGTTTTGTTGGGCATGCTCACCCGATTTACCAAAGCCGACATCGTTGTCATTGGCTTGATCGGCGAGCGCGGTCGCGAAGTGCAGGCGTTTATCAATGAAACCCTGGGCCCGGAAGGCTTGGCAAAATCGGTGGTCATTGCGGCCCCGGCCAACGTGTCTCCGGTGCTACGGCTCAAAGCGGCCCACCTCACGCACGTCATTGCCGAACACTTTCGCGACCAAGGCAAAGACGTTTTGATGCTCGTAGACAGCCTCACCCGGGTTGCCCATGCGCAACGCGAAATTGGCTTGGCCATTGGCGAGCCGCCCACGTCCAAAGGCTATCCGCCTTCGGTGTTTGCACTCCTACCTAATTTGATTGAACGCGCTGGCGTAGGCCGCCACGGCCACGGCTCTATTACTGCGATTTACACCGTGCTTGCCGAAGGCGATGATGGCAACGACCCGATTGTGGACATTGCCCGCGCATCCCTAGACGGTCAAGTCATGCTCTCGCGCAAGTTGGCAGACGCCGCGCATTACCCCGCGATTGACCTCAACGGCTCTATTTCTCGAGTGATGCAAAACTTGCTCGCGCCCGCTGACTTAAAGATTGCCAACCGCTTTCGCCGGCTGTGGTCTTTGTACCAACAAAACGTCGACTTGATCCAAGTCGGCGCTTACCAAGCAGGATCGAACCCTGAAATTGACCAAGCCATTGTTTTGCGAGAAACGATGGAAAAGTTTTTGTGCCAAGAAATGCAAGTCGGCGTCGATGAATCTGTCACCCGCGCTGACCTTCGCACCCTTCTAGAGCAGTAAGGCAGGCGACCGCTATGAAAGTGCGTGCTTGCTGGTCTGCTCTCGAAGGTCGTGTGGAACAGGTTCTTGTGACCTTGCGCACCCAAACGATTGAAGCGCAGCGACTGCGCGATTCGCTTTTTAGCAGCCAAGAACGCTTAGAACGCTTGTACGAGGAATACCGCGCTAAGGGCGCTGCCGCCTTAGAGTCCAAGGGCATGTCTGACGCGATGAACCACCGCCAATTCATGTCGCAACTGCTCAACCTAAGAGCCCGCGTTGAACAAGACATTGAAAAATCCACCGTCCACTTAGAGCGTTTGGCCTATCTCACGCAAAAGGCCGAAGCCGACCGCCTGAAGATGAAAACGCTGGCAGAAAACGATCGCTTGGCCGTTCAAAAACATTGGAACAAACGCGAACAACGCAGCATGGACGAGCTCGGTGTCATGCAGTTCAACCGCGCAAGCGCCCCATGAACCCCTCGGGCGGGTTGGTCTGGCATTGGCATGCTTGGAGACACCAACACGCTTGGCAAGAAAGTATCAACCAGGTTGGGCAATGGTTGGAAGTAACCCCAACGCCTTCTAAAGAACTCGTTTTGATTGGCGCAAGCGCAGGCTGGATGATGCCGAGCGCGTGGTTACAACGTTTTGAAAAAGTCACCACTTTTGACATTGACCTATTTGCCGCCCCGCTTTTTCGCAGACGTCATGGTCCTGCGCTAAAAGTATCTGGCACCCAACTGCGTTGTCATACCAGCGACGCGTTAACGCATTTGCAACCTTTGCTTCGCGCCCACAACCGCGCAGCAATTTTGTTTGACAACGTTTTAGGACAAATACGTTTTCACCACACATCCATTGACGAAGCCAGCCACCGGATTGAAGCCATCACCAAAGCCTTGCGCGGTCGAAGCTGGGGCAGCGTTCACGACGCTTATTCTGGAAAAGTGGTCCCCAACCAAGGTCCAATCTCCCAACCCCACAGAATGAAAACCATCCAAACACCTCACCATTTTTCAGACGAAAACCTCATGAAAACTCCCGGCTTTGCCGAGTTCGGCAAGCAACTCCAACCCCAAGGCGAATGGCTAGACCACCTTACCGCCAACGTCTTCCCCGAAGGCACTCCCATCCACCACATCGCTTGGCCTTACAGTACGCACTATTGCCACTGGCTCCAAGCGGGGTGGGTGACGGAGTAAAGGTGGTTTATTTGAATCAACTTAATTTTTTGCGAACCCTTGCCTGCAAAGTAACAGGCGGTTTTTTACTGCTGGTTTTAGCCAGTTGTGGAGGAAGCTCGTCCAATGATTCGGGGGGGACTACGGCTACTCAGCTTCAGGGGTTTTACCAAGCCAGCGTGGGCGTGGGTAGCAAGGAATTTATAAGTTTGGTTTTGCCAAGTTCAGGCGGTAGTTCCCCATGGTACGGTTGGTATTTCAAAGGACCTACGCTCAACGCGGATCCTTATCTTTACTCTGGGAACTTGATACTGGGAGTCAACGGAGCTGCTCAAACGAATGGAGCGAGTATCCGGATTTACGAAAGCGGAACATTGGGTTCGCGTTCTGCTAACTTTAGCCAGTCGTCCTTAAACAGTTTTCAAGCAACCATCACCAACGTTGGAACACAGACATCTGAAGCGATGACTGCAACAGCTCAAGGCATTTTGCAGACTTCTTTGCAGGGAACCTGGACTGGGACATGGTCCAGCAAAGGTTCCATACTCCCTAACAAAGATATTGTTCTTGACGCGAATGGCGCAAGTACTTCAATGGACGCGATTGGAACATGCAATAACAACAATACTCTTCGACTTACAGGAAGCTCTATTTACACGGCTTCCATTACTATTAATGGTGCCACTAACTGCGACTGGTCTGCCCTAAACGCCCCGTCTAAAACTTTAACCGGCGTTGGCTTCGTCCACCTCTCCACTATTGCTGGAAAAAACCGCTTAGAGTTAATACTATTAGACACGGATGGCAGTGGGATATCCTTTCGGGGTGATAAATGACAATGCCTAAAGTTCTCCCAACCCCATCCGATGCTATTACATACATCTTGGTTCCAAGGGCACTGTGCCTTGACTTTATTTGCAGAGAAATCCTATGAAAAGAACACTAATTGAAGTTTTTCTAGCCATCGCGCTCATCGGCGCGAGTGTCTTTGGCTGGATGAACTGGAAGCAAAACGGCGCGGCGGCTCCTCAGATCACCGAGCTGAAAGCGGCGGCTGAAGAGGCAGAAAAAACAGCCAAGACTTCGGAAGAGGCCGTTAAAGCGGCTGAAGAAGCGGTGGCGGCTTTGCGCGAGGAGATGGCGCCGCTGGAGAGCAAAGTTCAGCAGTTAGAAGCAGTGAAAGCTGCCTTAGCCAACGGCACCACGCTCTCAGACTTAGAAGCAGCTTACAAAAAAGAAAAGAATTTATCAGCAGAGCGCCAAGTGGGTTTAGGCGCTCTGCGCATGTTGACCAAGGGCGCCAATGACCCGGCAACTCTCGAGTCGTTCCGCAAAGCATTACAGATTTCCGATTTTGGTAACCGTAAAAATACGATTTGCGCAGCCCAAATTGGCTTGGCCGCTGCGGGTGAAAAAGTCACCATCATGTCGGAGTGCTTGCCCAAGGACGCCAAGGATGGCAAGGGTGAAAAATCCGCAGACAAAGACGCCAAATCCGATGGCAACAGCAAGGCGGATGACAAGCACTCAAAAGCCGACGGCAAAAAGGGTGGCGCTCACGCCGCTCCCCATTGGGGCTATGAGG
>Ga0247844_1005302_pt1 | contig 16521 bp, 17 predicted proteins | sample LaCtaG_FD_192421 | JGI IMG/M metagenome (GOLD analysis project Ga0247844, IMG submission 192421) | Freshwater microbial communities from meromictic Lake La Cruz, Castile-La Mancha, Spain - LaCruzMarch201714.5m_1 | ecosystem: Environmental > Aquatic > Freshwater > Lake | place: Spain: Castile-La... | reverse complement strand
GATGTGCGGATGCGTTTTAACATTGCTGAAAAGGCGTATGAAGATCGTACTTGCATTATCGTCGTGAGTATTAAGGGCATGGAAATGGGGCTTATTGTAGATCACGTTTCAGAAGTCTTAGAAATACCGGAGACACAAATCGACTCAATGCCTTCGGTAAGTAAATCCGCTTCACAACGTTTCGTGAGAGGAATTGGTAAAACAGACAATGGAGTAAAAATCATTCTTGATCTTGATAAGATGCTTTTTGACGAAGAGGTCGAAGCTATTAAAAATATTAAATGATCATTTTTTAAGGGCAACTTCCGACAGAAGTGATTCGGGTGGGGATTTTATTTTATGATTTTTTCAGTTCTTAGTTGTATTCTTTTCATTTTTTTTTAAACTAGAGGCAATGAATTGTTATCAACGAGGTTTTTATGGCGATAGAAAAAGCAAAAACGAAAGTAGTGGATGATGATGACTTTCTTGATGATGAAGGTGATGAGATTCAAGAGAATCAATTTTTATCTTTTGGGATTGAAAAAGAAACATATGCGATTGATCTTCTTAATGTGATGGAGATTATTCGCTTGATTCAAGTGACGCCTATTCCTGAAACTTTTGCATTTATCAAAGGGATTATTAATCTTCGTGGAAAAATCATTCCTGTGATGGATGTGCGGATGCGTTTTAACATTGCTGAAAAGGCGTATGAAGATCGTACTTGCATTATCGTCGTGAGTATTAAGGGCATGGAAATGGGGCTTATTGTAGATCACGTTTCAGAGGTCTTAGAAATACCGGAGACACAAATTGATTCAATGCCTTCGGTGAGTAAATCGGCCTCACAACGTTTTGTGAGAGGAATTGGCAAAACAGATAATGGAGTAAAAATCATTCTTGATCTTGATAAGATGCTTTTTGATGAAGAAGTCGAAGCTTTAAAAACGGCGAAATTTTAGGATAAATATATGGGCAAACTCTCACAGAAAATGATGATGATTTTTTCTTTTATTTTTATTTTATTTTCAGTGATCCTGGGAATGAGTTATAAAAATTTAACGTCATTAACATTAGTGGCTTCTTTTGTTTTTTTGGCCTTTATTTTTGTGATGGGATTTTATGCTTTTTTACAAATAAATAAACTCGTCAAATCGATTGAAGATGAATCAAAAAAATTAGTGGAGGCCGCCAATCAAGGTCATTTTAACTTAAGAGGTAGTACTCTTCAAATTAATAAAGAATTTCATTTTGTTGTTGAAAGTTTTAATAAGATTCTAGATGTTTTTAGTCAGCCTTCTAATGAAATTATTAAAGTGATGCAAAAATTAGAAAAAGGCGATTTAACAGAACGAATGCAGGGTTCATATAAGGGAGACTTTGGGACTTTAAAAGAAACTATTAACAATTCCCTTCATTCAATGGATGCCGCTTTGGGGGATGTTTCAACTGCCATTTTTAAGGTCTCAACAGATTCGGATAAAGTCTCTCAGGCCAGTCAGAGTCTTTCACAAGGGGCCGCAACTCAAGCCTCTTCATTAGAAGAAATTACGAGCACCATGAATGAAATTGGCAGTCAGACAAAAAAGAATGCGGAAAATGCTTCTCAAGCTCGGGCCCTTTCAGATGACTCTCAAAAAAGTGCGAATAATGGTAATGAGCAAATGAAAAAAATGGTTGAGGCCATGGGAAGTATTAATTCTTCGAGTGAAAAAATAGCTAAAATTATTAAAGTGATTGATGAAATTGCTTTTCAAACGAATCTGTTGGCCTTAAATGCTGCTGTTGAGGCCGCGCGTGCTGGAAAACATGGTAAAGGTTTTGCTGTTGTTGCAGAAGAGGTTAGAAACTTGGCAGAGCGTTCAGCGAAGGCCGCAAAAGAAACGACAGAGATTATTGATGATTCCTCAAAAAAAGTTGAAAATGGAAGTCGTATTGCAAAAGAAACTGCTGTGGCCCTTGACGAAATTTTACAAGGAACGGTTAAGGTAACTGATCTTGTCAACGAGATAGCTGCTGCTTCAAATGAACAAGCACAGTCTGTCTCTCAAGTTGTCACGGCCTTAGGGCAAATTGAAACAGTCACTGGAAGAAATACTTCGACGGCCGAAGAGTCTGCTCTGGTTGCCAAAGAGCTTTCGAGTCAGTCTTTGCAACTAGCAAGCACAGTTCAGCGTTTTATTTTAACTCGTAAAAATGATGTTTTGAAAAAGGCTCCGAGTTTAGCTCTAAAAAATGTTGAACGTCCGTTAAAAAATGAAATTAAACAAATTAAACTGAATGAAAGTAAAACAGAAATGAGAGCTGAAAATAAAAAAACTGAAATAAAAAAAGACGAAATAAAAAAAGACATTAAAATCGATTTAGAAATGTCTGTGAAAAAACCAGAAAAAATAATTTCTAAAGTCATGACTAAGGTCCCGAAACCAATGCCAAGAACCAAAGAAGATGAAGAGAAGTGGGGAGGAGCAGGGCCTGATCCTATTATTAAACTAGATGATAAAGATTTTGGAAAGTATTAGACAATTTATCTCGCCTGTAGATAGAATCTCTTAGATCATTTGATCTTAGGAGGGACTATGGAACTAGAACGTAGAAAACATGAAAGAAAAAAAACCGAATTTGATATGAGAATTTATTCAAGTATCAAGACAGGGGCCTATACTGTAAAAGTCACAGACGTGAGTCATGCAGGGGCCTTTATTAAAAGTAAATATCTTCCAAAAGAAGGTGAGATCATTTCTTTTGAATTAATGGATAGTTCTTATCGACCAGTATTCATGGGTAATGCTCGTGTCTGCCGAATTAAAGGCGATGTGGTTGATAGCGAAAAAGGTTTTGGTGTGGCCTTTTATAAAGTTTTAGATGAAAAAACATTTAATGATGTTCTTCAATAAGACTGTCTAAAATGCTCGGGCAAAGAGGACACGTAAGTGTCCTTTTTTTTATCTTTTAAAATTTTCAAGAGCAGATTAAAATGATTATGACTTAAAAAATAAAAGAGGATCTACGTCATGGTTGATGATTCGATTGATGAATCTTTCATAGGTGAGTTCATTGCAGAATGTTCTGACATGATTGATGAGATTGAGCCGCAAATGGCCGCAGCGGCCAGTTTGGAAAAAGCTCTGGCCACGGCCCTCTTTAGGCCGGTTCATTCTATTAAAGGTGTTTCGGCGAGCCTTGGATTTGAAAAATTTTCTCACGTTGTTCATGAGGCCGAAAATTTACTCTGTCAATTTACCACTCACAATTACGAATCAACAGAGAGAAAATATCTTGATTTCTTTTTAGCTTTTTTTGATTTTGTTCGTAAAAGTTTTACCATTATTGCTGAAGAAAAAAATGACGAAAAATGTGTTGAAGAAGGGGCCGTCCTTATTAATGAGGCCATCAATCTTAAGGGACAATTGACAGGCCAAAAGATTGAAGCTTCTGCAGTTAATCTTCAAAAAGAAGAACCTAGTGAGTTAGATGAAACTGATCATTTGCTATTAAAAGATGGTGGCGATGAACCAGAACAAAGAATCGAATTAGGCCAAGAAATGGTCGATGCTTTTGTGGCCGAATCGATGGATGCTTTTTCTCAAGTGGAAGAAAAATTTTTGCTTTTAAGTAAAGATTTAGAAGATAAAGAAAGCATTCATGAAGTTTACAGACTCTTACATAGCTTTAAAGGCAATTGTGGTATTTTTGGATTAAGCCATCTGGAGGCTTTTTCACATAGGATAGAAAGTCTTTTGCAATCCATCCTTGCAGGAAAAATTAAACCAACAGTTAATATTGTCAACTCCTTGATTCCGATGGTTGATGTTATAAAAAATATTGTTGTCGGAATAAAAACGGGAGGGCCTGGTGAAGTTCCCAATCTCGAGCTTTATTTAGAAATGCTTGATGGTTTTTTAAAAACTGCCGTCATTACTACTGATGAACGTACAAACTCTCCAGCACCTTCGATTCCTTCGATTCCTTCTGTTTCTTCGGTTCGTGAGGCAAAAGCAGAGACTGTAGCAACGGCAGCAGCACCTCAAAAGGTTGCTTCTCTAGACCGTCAAGATATTCGTGTTGATATTACTAAGCTTGATATATTAAATAATCTTGTTGGCGAATTAGTCACTTCAAAAAACATGGTCGCCGAAGAAATGGTAAGTGTTCCAACAAATCAAGAATCAATGCAAAAAACCTTAAGATTCTTAGAGCGTATTGTAAATGACTTACAAGATATTGCGATGAATATTCGAATGATTCCTGTTTCAGGTCTTTTTAAAAAAATGATTCGAATTGTCCATGATATTTCTATAAAAAGTGGCAAAGAAGTTAATTTTAAATTTTTTGGTGAAGACACAGAAATTGATAAAACGGTTATCGAAAAAATTGGAGATCCTCTTGTTCATATGATTCGAAATGCCGTTGATCACGGAATTGAACCACCTGAAGTTCGTGAGCAATCTGGCAAGCCTCGTGCAGGACAGGTGACGTTAACAGCAAAAAATGAAGCGGGGGAAATTTGGATTATTCTCAAAGATGATGGGAGAGGACTTAATAAAGATAAAATTTTAGCAAAGGCCATTTCTCAGGGCCTCGTTGAAGGAGATGGAAGTCAACTCACTGATCGTCAGATTTTTGATTTTATTTTTGCTGCTGGCTTTTCAACAGCAGAAAAAGTAACTGACATCTCAGGCCGTGGCGTAGGAATGGATGTCGTCAGACAAAATATTCAAGCGATTAAAGGACGAGTAGAGATTCAATCCATTATTGGTGCAGGGACAACTTTTACTATCAAAATTCCACTGACTCTTGCGATTATTCAAGGAATGCTTCTTCAGGTAGGAAAATCAAAATATACGGTGGCCATAGAAAATATTAGAGAGACGGTTAAAATTACAAATGAGATTATTACTCATCCGACTCAGGATCAAGAACTTATTAAGATTCGTGATCAGATGATCCCGATTTTCCGCTTAAGTAAACTGCACCATATTCCCAATGCAGTCACAAATCTTTGTGATGGTTTACTTGTGATTATTGAAAGTCACGGTTTTGTGATGGCCCTTTTAATTGATCAAATCCTTGGGCAACACGAAACAGTTGTTAAACCATTGCCGCGGTTTTTTAAAGCTTTAAATGGTGTTTCGGGCTGTTCTATTTTAGGAAATGGTGAAGCGAGTTTGATTTTAGATGTAGGAACATTAATTGAGTTTATGCAAAAAGAAATGCAATAAATATGAATGATAATTTTTTTAAAATTACAGATGATGAATTTAATAAACTCAAAAAAATAATTTTTGATAATTTTGGCATTCATCTTACGGATCAAAAAAAAGGACTTGTTTATACACGGCTTCATAGTGTTCTCTTAAAATATGGACATAAAACTTTTGATGAGTACTACAATTATGTTTCGGCCGATAAAACAGGGCATGCTCTTGATGAATTAGTTAATAAAATATCGACTAATTTTACTTTCTTTTATAGAGAAGAAGATCATTTTGAATTTTTTATAAAAACCGTTCTTCCTGAATCTATCGAAAAAGCAAAATTAAAAAATGAAAACGATTTGCGTTTTTGGTGTGCCGGTTGCGCCAGTGGTGAAGAGCCTTATACAATTATCATGCTGATGATGGAATCCATGGCAGCAAGTTATCATTCTTTTAGTAGTGGAATTTTGGCCACAGATATTTCTGATAGTGCTCTTAATTTTGCGAAGGCCGCCGTTTATCCTGAGGATCGTCTTCATAAATTGCCCCCTCTCTATCGAAATAAGTATTTCGAAAAGGCTTCTCGTGATGAATTTAAGGTTATTGAAAAAGTCAAAAAGGAAGTGACTTTTAGGCGTTTTAATTTAATGAATACAACTTTTCCTTTTAAAAAACGTTTCCATGCCATTTTTTGTCGGAACGTGATGATTTATTTTAATCAAGAAACTCGTGATGCTTTAGTTGGCCGTTATGAGCAAATGCTTGAGCCTGGCGGCTATCTTTTTCTTGGGCATTCAGAAACGATTTCTCATAAAATGTATTCTTTTAAATATGTGATGCCTGCTGTGTATCGAAAGGAAGGCCCATGAAAAAAATTAGAGTTCTTATTGTTGATGATTCGGCCTTAGTTCGTCAGATTCTTTCTGAGGGACTTAGTAAGGATGAAAATATTGAAGTCGTAGGTAGCGCTCCTGACCCTTACATCGCTCGCGATATGATTGTTAAACTTAGGCCCGATGTTTTAACTCTCGATGTAGAAATGCCTAAAATGGATGGCGTTGAATTTTTACGTAAGCTTATGCCTCAGTATCCTTTACCTGTTGTCATGGTGAGTTCTTTAACTCAACGAGGAAAACAAGTCACCCTTGATGCCTTAGATGCCGGGGCAGTTGATTTTGTCACGAAGCCTACGGCCAATTTAAAAGATGGCCTCAATTCTCTTATTATGGAACTGAGAACAAAAGTTAAAATAGCTTCGACGGCCAATGTGAGTCATTGGAAAAATAAACCGCTTCCCATGGCCAAAACTTGCATTCAAAGTGTGGCCGCGCTTTCTGAAACGACCCTTAAAGTGATTGCGATTGGAGCTTCTACTGGGGGAACAGAGGCCATAAAAAAAGTCATTGATATGTTTCCTCGCACTTCTCCTGGTGTTGTGATTGTTCAACATATGCCCGCAGGTTTTACAAAAATGTATGCTGAACGTTTAAATCAAAGTTGTCAGATGGAAGTCGTTGAGGCCCAAGATGGAGATCGCGTTGTTCCTGGAAAAGTGCTGATTGCTCCAGGAGGATTTCATATGTCAGTAAGGCGCGTGGGAGGAGAATATATTGTTGATTGTAAGGCCGGTGAAAAGGTTAACGGGCATTGTCCTTCTGTCACGGTTCTTTTTGATTCTGTATCAAAGCAAGTTGGTGCAAATGCCGTTGGTGTTATTTTAACAGGAATGGGCGGAGATGGAGCTGAAGGGATGAAGGCCATGAAAGATGCTGGGGCCTTTAATATTGCTCAAGATGAAAAAACCTCTGTTATTTTTGGGATGCCAAAAGTGGCCATCGATAAAGGCGGAGTCAACGAGATTCTTCCTCTCGAAAAAATTGCAGAACGAGTCTTTTCTTACTTGAAGGGAAAACATGGCTAAATTAATTGTAGGCATTGGTGAAGCCGTTGCCTCAAAAAATCCTGATGATGAAATTAAAACTTTTGCTTTAGGTTCTTGTGTTGCCGTGATCATTTTAGATCCTAAGACACGAGCGGGCGCGATGGTTCATATTGCACTTCCTGATTCAAAAATTGATCCAGTCAAAGGCCAACAGCTTCCTGGTTATTTCGCTGATACGGGACTTCCTTATCTTTTTAAATTACTGAATAAGTTTGATGCCAATCCTCATGCGGGCCTCATTATCAAATTAATTGGAGGGGCCAATGTCCTTCAACAACAAGATCATTTTCAAATAGGAAAGCGCAATGTAACGGCCATCAAAAAGATTTTTTGGGACATGAATCTTCCTATTACAGCAGAAGATGTGGGAGAAAATCATAGTCGAACGGTGACAGTAGAATTAAAAACAGGAAAGGTCTTTGTTTCTTCCTCCGATGGAAGAGAGTGGAGAGTTTAAGATGAAAATTTTAATTATTGATGATTCAAAAACGGCAAGAATGTTTTCAAGAAAATGCGTTGAGATGTCTTTAGCTGGAACCGAGCTTCAATTTATTGAAGCTGAAAATGGGGCCGTTGCCTATGACCTTCTTAAAAAAGAAAAAGTAGACCTTATCCTATCCGATATTAATATGCCTGTGATGACGGGCTTTACTTTTATAAAAAATGTTAAAATGGAAAAAGACTTGGCCCATATTCCTATTATTTTTATTACAAGCTTGGCCAACGATGCTCGTAATAATAATTTAAAAGAACTGGGGGCCTATGCCGTTATTTCAAAGCCTATAAAACCAAAAGAAATTGCGGCCATTTTAAAAACACTTGTGACTAAAACGCCTACTGAAGAAAATAATGGTTGGGGAAATTAACATGGAAAAAAATGAACTTGTTATTCATAAAATGGCCGAAATCTTTGTCGAGACCATGCAGCAAATGGCTTTTATCGACATAGCTCCTGTTGAAAAAAAGTTTTCTTTTTCCCAAGAGGCCCTTGCTGTCAAACTTGAAGTTCTTATGCCCTATACGGGAGATCTCATTGTTGTTTTTGACAAAGATCTTGCCAAAGAGTTTGCTTCAAATGTTTTTGGTGAGGCCCAAATAAATCTTATAAACGAACCTTTGGCCGATGCTACCAGTGAATTTATGAATGTGATCATTGGAAAAATTTTTGCGGTATTTGCGCCAGATATGCTTTTTGAATTGGGATTACCAAAATCAATCTCAGCAGTATTTGATTCTTCACCCTACGTTGTTCAAAGTTATGTAAGTCCTGAAGGCAAAAATATGGCCTTTTATTTTCGCTCAGATCGTTTGCTAGCAGCGTTCGAACATGAAAAAAAGAAATGAAAAAGATGATGAATTATAAGCTTAAAAGGAATGGCTTTTCTCTTGTTTCTGTTATGATCGCTGGCGGCTTAATAGCAGGACTTTCTGTCGTTTTAATCTCTATTAGTGAGCAATCAAATAAAGTAAGTGCTAAAGCACTTTTTGATCAGGATACAACTCAAATAATTGGGGAAATGACGACAATACTTTCTGATTCGACTAATTGTAAAAATACATTATTAAATCAAATGGCTGACTTAACTCCTCCTGGCCCTATTACTAAAATTCATGATAATGCCAGCACAAAATATCAAGTAGGAAATAAATTTGGTAATTCTAATTTAAAAGTTTTATCCTATGAATTATCTGATGTTGGCACAGTCGGCGTTGCCAATAATGAAACGAATCTCATCGTTCAATTTGAAAGAAAAAAAATTCTTACGACCCTAGGGAATGTATTTAGAAAAATAAAACTTTGGGTACAAGTCGATGCAGCAAAAAAAATTATTAATTGTTATTCAGTCGGTTCCGCAGGGATGAACGCGACATCTAATCAGAATTTTATTATTTGGGGTGATTCCACATGTCCCACTGGATTTGATACGCTGTTAAGCGGAAAAGTTTTTTCAAGTTCGGTACATAATGCTGGAAATTCGGGAACTGATCTTCTTTGTAGCACTGGTATAACTAGAAAAATCTATCGAGTTAATGATGCCCAAACAGCTTATCTATGGGATGCTGCTTATGACTGTGCGGTTTGTGCAAAACCAGAAGCTAATTTTTGTTTTACTTCATGGGGAACATCGTCTTGTCCTACTAACTACACTGCTTCTTACACAGGATATATGTTTCAACATTCTTGGCACCTAGGAGGAACGAGTGGAAAAATTATATGTAGAAAAGGCCCAAGGGTTGGTGGAATCTATGTCGTTAATACTTCTGCAACTGCTTACGAATGGATTAACGGCGATCCTTGTGCTGAATGCTGTCGAAACAACTAGCAAATTTTCCAATGGTGCAAAGTCTTTTTAGCTGTTGGCTTTGGGCAAACACATTTATATTTCTTTTCGCACTTGCTTATAATTTTTATGGCCCGTTTGCCTCTGGCCTTATTGCAACATTTTAGGCCTCGTTCTGTACATACACTTGCTGTGGGGGCAATGGTGGGGACTGGTTTTACGTCTGCTGTTTGACCTAGAACTGTATATGAAAAAAAGGCCAAAGCAATTACTAAAATTATTTTCATTCATCCTCCACAAGGGAATATTTTTGATGTTATACGATTAATCATCACACGGGCCAAGTTCTTAATGAGTGTGGCCTTTCTTATAATTTTTGTAAAGTTTCCAAGAGGTCATCCCTATAATAAAAAGAAAAAGAAAAAAGACGGCATGCTCCACACTTTTGATCATGCCAATCACTTTTTCGACCTCATCACCAAAATAATAAACAACTCCCATAATAAGAGGGACGCTTACGAAGGCCGCTAGGCCATCAAATAAAAGCATCCAACGAAAGGGGTAGCCAAGAACTCCGGCAGTAAAATAAATTGGCGTGCGTAGTCCCGGCATAAATCGCGCGGCAAAAATAAGTTTATAACCTTTTTCTTTTAATTCTTTTTCAACGAAGGCAAGACGATCATCCGGAAGGATGCGCCTAAAAAACCACTTCTCCCTAATCTTTTTACCATAGTGCCCACCGAGGCCAAAGATCATGAAGTCTCCTGCTAAAACACCTATTAGGCACAGAGGAAGGGCAATTCTAATTTCACAAAGTTCTTCATAGGCCAACATGGCCGCCACGAAGAGTGTGATGTCTTCAGGGATAGGAACTCCGAAGCCACAAAGAACTAGCACAAAAAAAATCGCTAGGTAGATGTAGAGCGTCTGAAAATTGGCCAAAAAATCCAAGATGTTATCAAGCATAGATACCTAGGGTAACAAAACTTTTTTCTTTTGGAAGTCTAAAAGTGAGTGTTTGTTAGAAATGGCTCAAAATAGGGGCATTATTGATGTTAATAGTATCCGATAATTTTTGCACGGTATTATTCTTAATCGTCTTTATTTAAAAAGGATAAAGTTTTTTCAAGAATCTGGAGTTTTTTAGAAAACACCGGATTCTTGTCAAATACTAAAATCCGGAGTTTTTCATTTTCTGAATTTTTGAACGAAAAAAATCATCATTCCAGAGTTCGAGGCCGGCCCTTCTTTCTGCGTTTAAAAATTTTCGAACGTCTAAAATTGCATCTTTCCAGTCAATCTTTTCCATACTTAACTGTTTCTGGTGTGTTTTTGTTTGGTCTAACAAGATTTAAATTAAATCCTTGAGGGTGATAAGTGATTTCGTTTTTTTCTTGGAGTCGCCTTTGCATTCAGAAGTGACAATAAAGTTTTGTCTAGAAAAATAGGGCGTGAGAGGGTAGTTTTTATTTTCAAGCGTTGTGAGAACTTCCGGCAGGTGAATGTTTTTTTCAGCGGCCCATTTAATTTCAAGTGCTCTAGAAATTCTGTCGTGACGATGATCCACGATGAGGTCAATTTGATTTTCTTGATCCCAGTAACAACTTATTTCAAAATCCTCATCTTTAAGGCCTAAAATAGAAAAAATCTTTTCTTTTAAACTACGCGAATTGAGGATTTCTTTTACCAAACGTTCATACATATACCCCGTGTAGTTTTCAATATAAAACCCGCGAGTGTTTTTTAAGCATGAATTTGCAAAAAGAAGTGATTTTTGATTGGCCTTGATTTTATTTTTGAGAGGAAGAAGAAGAGAGAAGTATGTATTCAAATAAAAATCTTTAATAATATATTTTCCACCAGATTGATTGGCCTTCTTTTTTTGGTTATGTGGATAAAAATGATCAATTAAGCTATATTCTTCAAGCTTTCCTATAATTTCGAAAACCGTTGAGTCTGGTATTTTTGTTTTTTTGATAATTTGTGCTTGCGTAGAACCATTGATGCCAATTGCTTCAAGAATAGTTCTCACATTCGATGATGCTTTTTTATTAAAATCAAGGCGCAAGACCTCATCACACTCTTCGAGGAAGATAGACGCTTTTAAAAAGAAAGCATCATTGAGTGCATGGATAAAAAGTTTTTTTTCGTCGATTTGATTGAGGTAGTAGGCAACCCCGCCTGTCATCATATAAGCGATAGCAGCTTCTTCTAAGCGCCATTTGGAAAACTTCTCAAGAACACATTCTCGAAAAGAAAAAGGTCGAATGATAATATCCGAATGTGTTTTTAGGCCGCGGAGTATTTTTTCGTCGCCACCTGTTTTATCAGAAAAAAATTTATTTGATGAGCCACAGATAATGACTTTTATTTTTCCAAGTGATTCCCAGTCAAGCCAAGCTTCCTTTAATTTTCCAATGAAACCAGAACCTTCTTTTGCTATCCATTGAATTTCATCAAAAATTAAAACAATTTCTTTTTTCGAGGTCTGAACATATTTTGTAATTTCATAAAAGACTCGTTTCCAATCAAGGGCATTGTTTTTTAGATCGAGAAGTGACGCATCTTTTGAAAAAATTGACCAAGTCGATACAAATTCTTTTAAAGTGAGATGCGATTTAGCATCAAGGGCCCCCATGAAATACAGGATGTTTTGATGTTCTGAAGAAATTTTTTTAAGCAGCCATGATTTTCCAACTCTTCGTCTCCCGCGGATATAGAGGAATGCAGGTCCTTTTTGGGAGAGGATTTTTTCTAGCTCTTTTTTTTCGTTTGTTCTTTTAAATGTGTCCATGAAAATTAATCATATAAAAACACCGGATTCTTGTCAAATACTAAAATCCGGAGTTTTTTTTAAAACACCGGATTCTTGTAAAATTCTAAAATCCGGTGTTTTTTGATTATAGACAAGATGTCGTTTTTTTTTGGAGTTGGCCTTCTGGAAAAACGTAAACACGCAGGTGTACTTGCGCTAAGCGACACCCAAAGTAATATTTTATAAACTCAAACTGGCGTGATTTGAGAAAATAATAACTAATTTTCAAAATTTTTGAATTCATTCTCGAAAATAATTGGTAAATAAAGCGAGAAAATAAGAGTGAGGAGGGAGTTGTGCACGAAGCGTCAATTGCAGCAAGTGTTTTTGATCTTTTAACTGAAACAGTTCAAAAAGATTTAAGTTTTGAAAATAAAAAAATTACGAAAATTTTTTTTAATCAAGGGCGCCCGTTTACTGTTTCCCCCGAATCGTTTGAATTTTATTTTTTAGAATTAGTGAAACAAACGCGTTTTGAAGGGGCCGAGCTCATCTTTAATGAAACCCCTGAAAAAGGTTTTTATATAGCGTCCCTTGAAGTGGAGGAATAATGGAAATTAAAGTTTTACAAAGAGTCATGGTTAAAAATGAGGCCATTGGAAATGATAATCGTCATTTGCTTTTGGCCAATAATATTTTTTCGATTAACTTTACGAGTTCTCCTGGTTCAGGAAAAACAACTCTTCTTGAAAGTTCGTTAGACTATATTACGAAACGTTATAAGACCGCTGTGATAGAGGGGGATCTTTACACAAGTCGTGATGCTGAAAGACTTCAAAAATATAATCTTCCTATCATTCAAATTAATACTGAGGGCGGGTGTCATCTTGATGCCAAGATGATTAATACAGCATTAAACTCTCTTGAACTTGACAAGCTCGATCTTGTTCTCATTGAAAATGTGGGCAACCTCGTTTGTCCCTCGTCATTTGATTTAGGCGAAAATTTACGCGTGCTACTTTTTGGAATAACAGAAGGGGCAGACAAGCCTAAAAAATATGCAACAATGTTTCAATCTGCTCATGTTGTTTTAATTAATAAAATTGATCTTGCCGAAATTTGTGAAATTGATTTAGACGCCGTTGAGGCCGAAATTCGTGAAATCAATCCTACGTGCAAGGTTTTTAGAATTGCGGCAAAAAAACCTGAGTCTCTTAAAAATTGGTTAGGTTGGCTCGATGAAACAATCAGTAAATCTCGTCAGAGTTAGTCTTAAAATTACCGGCATTGTTCAGGGAGTAGGCTTTAGGCCTACCGTCTATCGTTATGCGACCGAAAGAAAGTTGACTGGAACGGTCAGCAATACAAGCACGGGCGTTTTTATAGAAATTGAAGGCCCAAGTGAGATGACGGATTCTTTTATGGATTGCTTAAAAAATAATCCTCCGCCACTGGCCAAAATTTTAACTTTTGAAACGAAACTGATTGAACCACTTTACGAGAAAGAATTTCTTATTATTGAAAGCGATGGGGCCGGCGAAAAAGATGTTCTTATTTCTCCGGATCTGGCGATTTGTGAGGACTGTAAAAAAGAAATTTTTGATCCAAAAAATCGCCGCTACCTTTATCCTTTTACGAATTGTACAAATTGCGGGCCTCGTTTTTCCATTATCTTTGATCGCCCCTATGATCGAAAATTTACAAGCATGGGAAAATTTAAATTTTGTCCAGATTGTAAAGGTGAGTACACAAATCCGCTCGACCGACGTTTTCATGCTGAACCGAACGCTTGTCCTGTTTGCGGGCCAAAACTTCATTTTTTAGGAAGAAAAAATACGGGGGATTGTTTGTCCCAGACAATCGCTTCACTTAAAGAAGGAAAGATTGTTGGTGTTAAAAGTTTGGGGGGATTTAATATTGCTCTTGATGCTTTTAACTTAGCTTCAGTTAAGCGTTTGCGAAAAATTAAGGATAGGCCTTCAAAATCTTTTGCTCTCATGATGAAAGATCTTGAAGTCGTCAAAAAGTATTGTGAGTTAAGCGCGGCCGAAGAAAAATGTCTCACATCCTCTCGTGCTCCTATTGTTCTTCTTAAAAAGAAATTGAAGCAACTTGATCATCTTTCTCCTGATAATAATTATCTTGGAGTGATGCTTCCTTATACACCCCTTCATCTTCTTTTAATGCAGGATTTTGATTGTCTTGTGATGACTTCTCTTAATAAGCGTGATGAGCCGATTGTGACTTCAGATGAGGCCGCTTTAGAGCTTATTAAAGAGGGAGTGATTGATTTTGCTCTTTCAAATAATCGCATCATTGAAAATCGCTGTGATGATTCCATCGTCCAGTTTATTCATGAAAAAATGATTCTTGTAAGAAGGGCCCGTGGTTTTGTTCCTATGCCTATTTTTATCGAAAGCGCTGAGGGGCAAATGATGGCCTATGGGGCCGATTTAAAAAATACTTTCGCTTTTTTAAAAAATGATTCAGTTTATGTCTCTCAACATATTGGTGATCTTGGCGATTATAGAAATGTGACATTTCAAGAAGAAGAAATTCTAAAATTTAAAAAACTTTTTGGATTTATTGAAGAAAAAAAACTGACGGACTATCATCCAGGGTTTGCTCATTATCATAAAACGAAAAACTATGTTTATCATCATCAGGCCCACATGCTGAGTGTGATTGCTGAACATAAGTTAAATCCAAACGAAGTTTTGGGTGTGATTTGTGATGGAACGGGGCTAGGGCCCGATGGAAATATTTGGGGATTTGAATTTTTACATTTAAACAAGCGCCTTCTTCATCTTGAGTATTTTTCTTTACCCGGAGGAGAAAAAGCGATTTTTGAAGTTGAAAGAATTGCTGTCGCTCTCACAAAACATACGAATTTATATAAAGATCATCCCGCGCGTTTTCTTCTTGAAAAAAACATTCATTGTCCCCTTACGTCTTCACTGGGGCGTTTATTTGATGGGGTGGCGGTGCTCATTGGTCTAATTAAAAATGTAAGTTATGAAGCAGAAGCGGCGATTTTACTTCAAACTTGCGCCGAAAATTGTGGAGAGTTGATAGCTGATAGCTATCCTGTGGTCATCGAAGATGATGTTATAAAATATGGCCCGATGATTGATGCTCTTCTTGTCGATCTTTCGTCAAAAGTTTCTGCCCCTGTTATGGCCTATAAATTTCACGAGTGGATTGTGAATGCTATTGTTGGCGGAGTTGATTTATGTCAATTTAAAACCGTCGTTCTTTCTGGTGGTTGTTATCAAAATGTATTATTAACAAAGCTCTTGTTTGAAAAATTAACAAGTAAGAATATAAAATTTTATATAAATGAATTAGTTCCCCCCAATGATGCTGGAATTTCTCTCGGGCAAATTCTCGGAGGTAAGTTATGTGTTTAGCAGTTCCTGTTCAAGTGATCGAAGTTTTAGAAGATAAAAAGGCCAAGGTTGAAATTAGTGGCCTACAGATTGTCGTTTCATCCATGCTCGTTACTGATTTAAAAGTCGGCGATTACGTTTTAATTCATGCGGGTTTTATTATTGAGAAATTAACAGAAAAAGAGGCAAACATTCGTCTTGAACTTTTTAGTGAATACTACGATGTGACAGGAAAATAATTTATGATGTCTCAAGATGAAAAAATAAAACATATTCAAAAAGAATTAAAAAAATTGAAAGAAAAAGTGGCCATCATGGAAGTCTGTGGGACGCATACCATGGCCCTTGCGAAACATGGAATTCGCTCACTTCTTCCTGAAACCATTGATATAGTTTCTGGCCCTGGCTGTCCTGTTTGTGTGACGTCCTCTTCAGATATTGAAAATGCGCTTGAGCTTGCTCGTAAAGAAAATGTGATTGTCGCAACTTTTGGAGATATGCTTAAAGTTCCCAGTCAAAAGGACAATTTAAGCAAATATAAAAACGTAAAAATCATCTACAGTCCGATCGAGGCCATCGATTTGGCGGCCCAAAATCCTCAAAAAGAAATTGCTCTTCTTGGAATTGGCTTTGAGACCACAGTTCCTTTGATTGCAGGAACAATTCTTACGGCGAAAGAAAAAAAACTTAGTAATTTTTCGGTACTTTCGACTCATAAAATTGTGCCGCCTGCTTTGCATGCTGTTTTGTCAGGAAAAAGTTCCATTAAAGGCCTCATTCTCCCTGGGCATGTGAGTGTGATTACAGGAAGAAAGTATTTTGACTTTTTAAAAGATTATCCGGTCAGTGGAGTTGTCTGTGGATTTGAAGCTTTGGAAATTATGGAGTCGATTTATTTTATCGCGAAATCAGTGAATGAAAAAAAATACATCATCATGAATAATTATCCCAAGGTGGTGACTGAAGAGGGGAA
>Ga0247844_1005295_pt1 | contig 16548 bp, 42 predicted proteins | sample LaCtaG_FD_192421 | JGI IMG/M metagenome (GOLD analysis project Ga0247844, IMG submission 192421) | Freshwater microbial communities from meromictic Lake La Cruz, Castile-La Mancha, Spain - LaCruzMarch201714.5m_1 | ecosystem: Environmental > Aquatic > Freshwater > Lake | place: Spain: Castile-La... | reverse complement strand
ATAGTGTAGTATTGCCTTAATGGGGAAACACCCCAGCAACCAAAAAATCCCACACGTGGGAAATCCAAACAGGAGGTCGAAATGGACGATTGGGCAGAAGACATGTGGACAGTAATAGCCGATCAGGACCGCAAGATTGAGGAGGCAAAGAAATGACACGCAAAGATTACAAAGTCCTAGCCACCGCCCTAGGCGTAGCAGGCAAAGGCATGGGAGATTCGACATGGGAGGCAACGCTAGACATCATGTGCCGGTCGCTCGAAGCAAAATCGAAGGACGGATTCCGTTACTACCCAAACTTCAATCGGGTGATATTTGAAGCCGCGGCAAACCTGACGCGCACCATGCCAGCCGAACTACTCGCAAAGGTAGGTATCTGATGAAAACTTGGGAGATCCAACTCAACCACGACAACTACCGAACCACCCTAATCATGAACGCTACCGACGAAGACACGGCGCGGTCGCTCATCATGAAGATCGAAAACTGTCCGGCACGATCCATTTTATCCATCAAGGAGGTATGAAATGTATACGAAACAAGAAATGATGAAAGAGTTCACGGTACTAGCGTTCTGCGCCGGAATGTGTGTAGTCACACGCAAATCAGACGGCATGACCGGCACCCTTGACTTCAATCACGGATCGCCAGATGAGCCACGCCTATACACCAATTTCCAGCCATCAACCTAAATGGGAATTAAGTCTGTACCAAATTGGTACACCAAACAGGAGGCACACAATGAAAATTAAGAGCAAAGTTGTAAATGCCCTGCGTCAGCGCATTGCGGATTTCGACACGGAAGATCGCCGCAACGCTTACCGTGAAGGTCGCTTTCCACGAGCCGATACCGTCAGAAACTTGGATATGCGATACCGGTGGGACTTGTATTACGTTGCTCGTGGGAGAGAAGCGCTTATCGTGGATGGTGACTTCCCGCAAGATTTAACTTCAGATCACATCGACACGGCCCTGCGGCGCATCGTGCGACCGCTGATATGAGAAACGAGGGGACGAAATGAACGATTACGAATGGTACGAAACAACAGAGTGTGAAACATGCGGGCTAGTACCGCCAGAGTGTTCAGGATGTGATGACTAATGAAATGCGAATACAAGGACTGCGACTCGCACGCCACTTACTACACCAAAGGTGGCAGGTTCGGCACCATGTTGCACTGTGATTTTCATGCTACTCGCTGTGTGTGTGAGGGGTATGCGGTGCGGTGTGAACAGATAGCCTATGTATCTTGACATAGGTATAAAGATAGGCTATGGTTTACTTAATGGAACACACCATTTCCCACACGTGGGAAACTAACGGGAGGTATGACATGGGAATGAAAGCAGAACTAGCCGAAGAAATCAGCCAAAAGTTCATCAACCAACTAGAACAAGGCGTAGTCCCTTGGAAAAAGCCTTGGTCACCAACAGCAGGATGCCGACTACAAAACTTCTACTCAAAGCGACCATACCGGGGCATCAACGTCCTACTCCTAGGGCTAGCGAGCATGGAGTCAGGCTACGAATCACCCGCATGGACAACCTACAAAGGTGCCGCTGCTCACGGTGCACAAGTACGCAAAGGGGAGAAGGCTACCCGCATCGTCTATTGGGGCAGAGTAGACAAAATAGATAAGACAACAGGTGAGGATGCAAGTTTCTTCATGTGCAAAATGTACAACGTGTTCAACACCGACCAGATAGACGGCATCGAATGGGTAACCCCGGACCTAGGCGAACCCATCTCAGTACCCGCTGCCCTAAGCAGCATCTATGAGAACTATCCGAACGCACCAAAGTTAACCCACAGTGAGCAAGACCAAGCGTTCTACCGGCCATCAACAGATGCGATATCGCTGCCCCTCATTGGGCAATTCGCTACCGTAGAAGGCTACGCCGAGACGCTGTGCCATGAAATGACCCACTCCACGGGCCACCCATCTAGGCTCAAGCGTTTCGAGATCAACGATGCAGCGTGCAAGTCTGACTACGCCAAAGAGGAACTTGTCGCTGAGATCGGGGCATCCATGATGATGCAAGCGGCAGGTATCAGCGTAGATATGCCAGCGATGGCCGACTACATCAAGGGATGGCTTAGTGCCCTCAAGGATGACCATTCGTTGATCGTGTCGGCGGCACAGGCAGCACAGAAGGCTATGGATCACATCATGGCACCAGTGGCAGAGATGCAAGAGGAGGAGGCAGCATGACATGTCCAAGATGTCACCGCAATTTGTCCTACAGAGAAGACGGCACGTTACCCCGTCACGGGAACCTGACCACGGGGGAATGCCTACCACTCCCCTCAGGGCAGCCGATGGAGCCGTCATGGGAGCAGCGGGTGAAATCCGCAAAACGTGAGCGCACGCAGGCAAGGCAAATCCGGGCACTATTTCTGGCATACAACGATTAAGGAGGCAGCATGAAACTTAAGGAAGGCATCGTATGTGGGGAATGCAACAGGTATTTCGATTGGTCAGAGTATTGGTGCGGTCACGACTGTGAATCGCAAACTATGAAGGAGGCAACGAAATGAACAATTGGGCGATCACATACAAGCACACGGCCAGCGAAACCGAGTCAGTCTACATAGTGGAATCGGTCAACCGCTGCTACGCTTACGATCAGGGTGACATGCTTTATCAGTCGCGTATCACGTGGGCTCTGGTCCATGAGCGCAACGGTCATCAGGATGTCGTGAACACGTGCAACTCGACTTATGACTCGTACAAGCAGATCCACGATTTCGCGAGTATCTACATCAACGATTTGATTGGGAGCGGCACAGATGAGGAGTATTGGTGCGGTCACGACTGTGAATCGCAAACTATGAAGGAGGCAACGAAATGATTATCACAACATGGCAAGAAACAAGCGACAGCCTGAACGTTAGCGTTGTTAGCGAGGAACATTGGGCAAGCGTTGGACAATTTCATGTGCGGTTAGGGACATCCGCTGTGTACCTGACCTTGAAAGAAATTATTAACCTTAAGCGCAAAATATCTCACGCTGAGCGTGAATACTACGACGACTACATTTACGGGAAAGAAACAGCATGAACATGACAGTGCAAGAATCTATCGAATGGGACATGATTAGGTATGGAGTCACCCGGCAAATGGCTCTACAGTTTCTGATCTACGACGCTTTCTTGCTTGGTCACACGTTCTACAGCGGCGACGGCCATCAGATCCCGAAATCAAGTTATCTCCCATATAAGGGTGCCCCCGTGGACACTCAGTCTTAGCACGCTCGAAATGGCGTTGCCGAATAGTGTTCTCGCTAGCGGTGACAGGTTCTAGGTGGGCTGGGTTGCAGCAGCGACGATGGCCGCAATCCGGCCCACCCGGACATCCTGCGTCATTTGTGTGGCACAAGTGGTCTAGTTGGTAGCCGTCTGGTATCGCTCCGATGAATGCCTCGTATGCCCATCTGTGTGCCATGACTTTGGGTTGGCCGGGGCTGGGCTGGAACTTGCCGTACCCGTCTTTGGTTCCGTGGGGTCCTGTCCATAGCCAGCAGCCGTTTGTTTGTGGTTTGGCTAGGCGTTGAAACCTAGCGATTTCTGACCTGTTCGCTGCCATGCGTAAATGCTACTACTTGACTCAAGTATAGTAGTATAGTACACTTAGATATACACGAAGGGAGGACACATGGGAAACGTAATAGATATGACCAACCGGCTACCACAGCCAGAATCTATCGACATGATGATAGAAGAAATACTACAGATCACTAACGAAATACTCGCTGAACTAAACTAACCATTTCCCACACGTGGGAAATTAAACGGGAGGTAACAAAATGAAACTAACCAAGATACAACTACGGGAGTTCGCGGCCCTACAAGCAGAACTAGACACCAAAGGTGTACCCAACTTCATCACGAGAGGGGAGGCCGCAAGGCTCTGCGATGACTACGCCCTAGATGCCCCAATGTATCAGCGTGGAGACAGGAACACGGCATTTCGCAGGATAGATGTCATGATTTACATGGTTAGGCGTGGGGTGTGCCCCACCCGCACACGCAAGTATTCCCTCACGCTATAGTGCAAGGGCCACCAATGGCTAAACCTAAGGAGATCGCATGGAGTTTGCTGAACCACCACCAAGTAAGAAAGGCGCAATGAGCGACCGCTGGATAGATATAGTCGCTGAACTCAAAACCAAACAAGGCCAATGGGCTAACGTCGGTAACTACAGTCCCGGAGTAGCAACACACCTAAGGCGTGGCAAGTACCCGGCTTTCCTTGAAGGATTCGCTGGGGACGATCAGGAAATCACACGCCACATGTCTGACCATTGGGAGATCACTACCCGCAAAACTAATGAAGGCCACCGTAACGATGTGTATATTCGTTGGGTGGGCTGATGGGTGCACGTCGTGACAGAGGACTAGCCGTAACAAGATATTTGACTGGTCGCACTGGCATACCGGGCCTATCATGGGAAGGCGAACACAGTGAAATCCTTTCACCATTCCAATATCAGATCGACTTAACAACAAGCCGGAAACTGCAAGTCTGGCATGACCTGATAAGGCAAGAACTAAACAAAACGCACATCGTTATTCGCTACGACGCAAGCATGGACTCAATAGATCAAGCGTGGGTAGGAATGCTGATGTACGACTTTGTTCCGTTACTAACTAACCATTACGAAACTAACAGGAAAGGTGAAGAATAATGTTACCGATGATCGCTAGCGAGTTCGGTGTGGTTAAAGAACCAGAGATCATGTTTGGTAGTGAAGGTAAGGCGTGGGCTAAGGTCAGGTGCGTTGCCAAAGATCGTATCCGTGACGCGATGGGTAAATGGTCTGACGGTGACCCGCTATTTATTGATGTGATTGTTAATGTCGGCGCTGAGCATTTAGTTGAATCAGTGACGGTTGGTGATTCGATTATTGCGATTGGCAAGTTGTCTCAGCGTGAGTATGAGAAGGATGGGGTTAAGCATTCAATCATGCAGTTTCGTGCTGAGTCGGTTGGCGTGTCGGTAAAGTTTGGGCCAGCGAAAACTAAGCGAATGCTGGAATCAAGTAATACGACTGCGCCCATTGAATCGTTGCAGGCCACGGAGATGCCGTTCTAGAGCGCACCCGCGCTTCCTGTGACAGATAACAGGGCTGGTGTTAAATCAGTTCGCTAGATTACGGTACTTGACATAGGCAATAATATACGATAAAGTTATTTTAGTTAGACAACTTCAAACAAACGGGAGGCTAAAATGTACGGACGTTCAATCAAGTGCGACATCTGCATGAATGTGCAATTCATCAATTATCAAGACGATCATTCCGTCGTCATTTCAGATTCAGTAGTACCAGAAGGCTGGATACGGACACACGTTAACCATCCACGGGCATGGCAATGGGACATAACCCACGGCAACGAGTCTAAATCACCAGTAAATCGTGCCGCTGACTGCTGTTCCATCGACTGCGCCAGAAGCGTCCTAAACGACGCCTACGACGCAATCCCCAAATGACAATCCAACGGGTACCAAAGGTGCCCTACGCCCAGATCGCTAACAGCGCATTAAGAGACAGCACCCTGTCGTTCAGGGCCAGAGGCATCCTTGCTCTGGTCCTGAGCAACGCTGGGGAGTGGAAAGCCTCAAGGGACTGGTTAGAGTCACAATCGGAGAAAGAGGGCCGTGACGCCATTCAGAACGCCTTACATGAACTAAATGTCAGGGGCTACAGGATCGTTCACAAAGAGCAGGACGCGGCAGGGCAATGGTCCTCTTGGGTGGAGTGGACCCACTCACCGAACGACTGGAAAACCGACCGACTGGAAAACCGACCGTCGGTGCAGTCGGCGGCTATTAAGAAGACTATTAAAGAAAACAATAAAGAAGGTCAGTCCGCAAATCTCGGAACTCACTATAAGGAGATCGCAGATGCCAGTTAGTCCTGTAACTAATGATTACATGCGTGCTTTACCAGCCACGCTACGCCCTAATCCATACACGATTGATGAGTCAGTTATGGAAGCGGTAGAGAATGGATGGGAAACAGACGCACTTGCTAAGGCGTGTTACATAAATGACCGTCAACCTAATCCGTCATTTGTAGTAACTAACCTAAGAAACCTGTGCAAGTACCCACCTAAGCAGCAAACTACGAGAGTAGGGTGGTCTTACGGGCACATCGAATGCGGGGACATGCACCACGGGCCAGACTGCGAGATATGTCGCTGTGTTCCCGGTGAAACCACTCACCACGTACCAGCGTACAAGTCCAAGAAGTTACCTAACCTAAATATTGGGGGGATGCCGCAATGATTACTTGCCCAGAATGTGGAATGCGAAAGATGGCAAGCCGACTATGTAATTACTGCAAACTATTTAGCACGAGAGTCAGGTGATTGTGATGGAACATTGGGTAGAGATAAGAACATGTCAATATCATGACGGGGAGAGAACTCCTTGCGAGGTTTGTGAGAACGCTCGCTACGACTATGAAGTAGAAATGGGGAATAGATCATGGGCAGAATGAAAGACACAACAATCCCTGACTGGGAACCGTTTGAAATGGTTGAATGTTCCGAATGTGGTCTAGTACCCCCCGAATGCTCAGGATGTGAGGAGTGATGAGAGGCTACGTGGAACGCATGGAATGGCTAAACAAGTTCAAAGATGAAAGTGAAGAAACAACACACGAAGAATATTTAGACTCGTTCTTCGAGGTAGACGAATGACACATCCAACGATGTTTGATCCGGTATACCGCACCGGAAGGCATCGCGTTGACGACTGGGAAACCAGCATTGAAGGGGCAAACAGTGTCGCTTATCGTGCCGGGTCGCAGAAAGATCTGCTACTTAAAGCGTTCAAAGCGGCCTACCCTGCGGGGTTAACTGATGAAGAAGCAGCGATTGCTTCTGGGATAAGCCTCACCTCAGAATACTCAAAAAGGTGTGGAGAACTACGCCAAGATGGGTTTATATCCGGTCTGATGGGTAGTAATGGCACAGTTTCGACTAGACTAGGGTCTTCCGGCGTTCACCGAATAGTGAGCGCCTTCATAGTGAAAGTAGGAGAGTGATGAAGCAGAACCCAACGATTGTCCCCCGTCCCCGTACTTGGGAGGCTGCATGATTGCACCCCTACTCCTGTCCCTAGCCCTACTAGCAGCACCAACCGTTCCTATCGCTGTAGTCGCTGACCGTAGCGACCCAGTACAGACCGGAGTACAGGACTCTTACTATCAAGGAGAGTTCTACCGCAAAGCACAAGAGCCTATACGCAAATGTATCGGGCAGCGAGAAGGCAGATTCCAATATTGGGGGACTGGAAATGACGGATTTTACGAGGGGACGTATCAGGTCACGGATGCTCTTGCCGTTGGCGCTGGTTGGATGATGCGTAAAGAGTTACGTGAAATGTGGGGGGTAACAGTTGGCAACGAGATCAGTCGTGCGTTACGTGAAACCCCGGCACATAAGTGGCACCGGTTCTACCAAGACATGATGTTTTTTACTGTCGCTAACTGGAGAGGCGACGGTGTTGGTTTAACTCATTGGAGAGGGGGACGTTATGGTTGCTAAGTGCGACAAGTGTGGGAAGGCTTCAACGTATCTGCGTATAGAAATTGGTGCGTACTACAAATGTAGTTGTAATTGTCATGCGTAATCTAAACAAAAACATGGGGGTGTAATGAAGTCACCTGACCCGCACGACCACGTACGCTTGAATGTGCTAGACGTCAAAATAGGTCGCCCGAGCGACCCCTATTGCACACACGACCTGATCATCAGTGTTGATTTTATCTATGACACGTGGGAACCGTCCGGCGGGCAAGACATTTTGTGGGAGCAAGCGAACGCACTGACCTGCCTGCGCGAAGTGTTGCGCCGTGGTGGCATGGAAGATCAGATATGAACGCCAACAAAAATAAAGGGAGTGCATATGAACGATCCATCGTGGACTATCTCAGACTATGCGGCTTCAGAGTTGATCGTACTCGCGCAGGCTGGAGTGATGACAGAGGAGACATACATGGAGTTGAAGGCGTTACCTTTGAATGTAAAAACCACAAAACAATGGCCCTCTCAGGGTGGCTTACCGAACTTGCCGTTGAGTGCGGAAACGCTGGCACAGAGTTAGGTGTGGTTGTTCATAAGAAGCGTGGTGTTACTGATCCTGCTGAGCAGTACGCGACGCTACCGTTTGGAATGTTTGTGAAACTATTGAAGGAGGCTGGTTACAAATGATGGGTTTAACTACCGGGTTTGAATACATGTTGTTTGTTATTGGTACTGGAATATGTGTTGTGTGGGGGGTTTCTGCGGCAGTAGTTGCGTTATTTAGAAAACGTAATGGGGGGTAAACGGAGTAGTGCGTTTAGTGAGTCTGTCAGATTGTTAATTGATGCTAGGGCTAAGGGGATTTGTGAGTTATGTGGAATGCGGGTTACGTCGCCGCAATACCACCATCGTCGCCCACGGGGTATCGGTGGCACGAAACGAGTTGAAACAGGGCAGGCGCAGAACGCCCTCCTGTTGCACCAGAAATGTCATGCTCGCGTGGAGTCTAATCGTTTGGAAGCATATGAATCAGGTTGGCTGGTAGGGCAGTCTTCTGATCCGGGTGCTGCTCCAGTTAAGTTGTGGGATGGCTGGTTTGTTTTAGATTCGTTAGGAGCGAGGGAACCTGTTAGTGAGATCAATGACGTTAGCCAAGTCAAGGTTGTGCATTCCCTTTAACCGGGGGAGGGTGTGTAGTTTCATCCAACGCCTAGCCCAGTAGTCGATGTATTTGCGGTTCACTCCGGTGATACGTTCTGATTCTTCTCCGCTGTATCTGGAGCGAAGGTCGTAGGCTGCTTCATCTCTGCTTCTTAGGAGGAGTTTGAGTCCGTCTTTTTGTAGGTTTCGTAGGTTCGCTAGTTTTTGTCCTGAGTCTGAGTCGTGGTTAATTGAGTCGATTAGGGACTGGAATTGGCTGTAAAAAGTTAAGTAGTTCGTTGCCATTGACATAACTCCTTTATTGGTATATCCTTGGAGAAACAGTTACAGAACAGGAGAGTATCATGCTTAATCAGCAGCAACAGCAGCAGTTATTGAAACCGCTAAACGCGAGCAGGGTAGCAAAGCGGTCGGGCGGCGGGGGCAGGTCCCTGTCATACCTTGAAGCGTGGGACGTTAAAGCCCACCTAATACGGTTATTTGGGTTCGGTCGCTGGTCAGCAAACGTCCTTCAAGCCGAACTTGCTTTTGAAGAACAGAATGAGAAAGGCCAGTGGAATGTCGGATACAAAGTGCTGCTTGAACTTAGAATCTACGACCTTCCCTGCTCCTACACTGAAGCCGCCATTGGATCAGCGACATTACCGCAACGCGGTGAGGCTCACGATATGGCAATTAAAACAGCAGAGTCGGACGCTCTTAAACGAGCAGCGATTAACCTTGGCGACCAATTCGGCCTTTCGCTCTACAACGACGGCTCCCTAAAGCCAGTAGTAGGGGGCACCCTAGATGCGGAAGGCATCATGCCAGATATCTCCCCAGTGGCCGTTACAGAGGCTCCTGTAGCCATATCTCAGGACAGTGAAGGCGCAGAAATGTGGATTGAATCCATGAAAGCAGCCGTAACAGATAAGGACATTGCTAACCTGCTAGCGATAAAAAAAGAGATGAACGAGGAAGGGGTTAACGATCTCTCCTACCAAGGCGTGACCCTAGCGAAATGGTTAGACAAGGCCATAGCGTCAACTAACAAAAAATAACGGGAGGAAACCATGAAAAACTACGACATAGCAATACAAGCGGCGCTAACTTCCTACATGGATAACAGTGCCCGCACAATGCAAAGCAACGAAGGGCGGCTAGGCCCCAGCGACATAGGATTCTGCCGCCAAAAAGCAGCCCTAATGACCAAAGGGGTAGAAGCCACAGACTCAAACCCTAAATGGGCGGCAGCCGTAGGCACAGCAGTACACACGTATGTGGAAGCAGCACTTAAAGAAATGTTCCCAACATGGCTAATGGGTAGCATCGACGATGTAACAGTCACCGCTACCCTCCCATCTGGAGCGACCATCAGCGGCCACCCAGATATCGTTATTCCAGAAGACAACACCGTCCTAGACATCAAAACTGTGGACGGATTCCAATGGGTTAAGCGAGAAGGCACCAGCCAGCAGCACAAATATCAACGCCACCTGTACGCGATGGGTTGCATAGCGTCAGGACTATTCGACAAAACTAAACCTGTCTACGTGGGCAACGTCTACTTTGATAGGAGCGGAAAAGAACAAACACCACTCGTTTACGTTGAAGAACTAGACCCAACGTTAACGGACGAAATAGACAGTTGGGTAACTGACGTCACTTATTCAGTGATAAATAAAGAAGACGCATCACGAGACATACCAGCAGCGGTATGCGAAAAAATCTGCTCCCATTTCACCGTTTGCCGTGGCGGGCTACAAACCAACAACGGTGGGGAACAAATCGTTGACAGCGACCTTATCTCAGCAATAGAAATGTATGTCGAAGGCCGTAACATGGAAAAAACCGCTAAACAAATGAAAGACGAAGCCGGTTCCATCCTCACTGGAATCAGTGGGGCCACAAAAAACTGGCAAGTCCGCTGGGTCAGTGTTCAACCAAGTCGTGTAGAATCATTCGACAAACAGGGATACGCTCGCCTAGACATACGAAAAGTACGGTCATAAACTCCCGACTCACCGTCCCCCCGTTCGGTGAGAAGGTGAAGAAGGTGGGGGAGGATTTGCCTCCTGTTTATCCTCCCCCACCCGGCCAACCCGAACTTCCTGTGACAGATACCTAGGATGAGGAAAACATGATCCACGATCCGCTTTGCGTAGTGCGCCCATACATGACCCCGCTGGGTATCGCAATCACCCCATTCTCCGATAGCGATACATGCGAAGTGTGCAATTTGATAAAACAAGTACGGGCTCAGACAGCGGAAGACATTATTAGGACTAAATAGTGTGTTTACTGAGCAGGAAATAGCAGAAGCAGCGAGCAAAGCAACCCAACCTAATCTCGCTGATGCCAGATGGATACGTATGCACGTCGCTAACCTGATGGGAGAGCAGGACATGGGGGTAGGTTTCATTTCAGGTGACTTCACTGTGAGCCCGCTGGGGGTCCTAACTCCGGGGGGGTGCGGTTACTACCGGTGTATCCTCCCGATGCTTGTGTGTGGCCAGAAAGCCCACGCAGGGCGTGTCGCATGGGACCCCATCCGTGGGTTCGGGATCAGGGACACCAACACAACTGGGGTGTTCGGGTTCTCAACGATTGTTCTGAAACTGATGATGGACCGGTGGATACCACGCCAAATAGAACTAGCCCAACAGTTAGGGCAAAAAATTATTGTAGACATAGACGACTACTTTGAAGGTTTAACCCCAGCGAACAAAGCCTACATCGACACCCACCCTGAATCGAACAAACGTACGAACCGGGACTATTACCAAGAAGTTATCGCTAAAGCCGACGCCGTAACCGTATCCACCCCTTTCCTACTAGATCACTATGAAAAGCAGCGAAACAACGTACACATGGTCAGAAACGGGGTGAACCCCAACCAGTTCCCTAAAGTCACACACAGTAAACGCAAACCAGTCCTAGGGTGGACCGGGGCAACCTCATACAGAAACAACGACCTTGAACAGTTACAGGCGTGGCTGCCCCAATTTCTTGAACGCCACGACCTGATGATCCACCATGCAGGCCACTCCAATAATGCGCCAGCCTTTGCGGAAATAACAGGTGTGCAACCGCACCGTGTCACCACCACACCTCTGGTACCTATAAATGACTACCCCTCCGGGTTCCAATTCGACATAGGAATAGTCCCACTAAACGACATCCCATTTAATCACGCGAAATCAAACATTAAAGGTTTAGAGTACGCGGCAGCAAACATACCTTTCGTTGCCAGTGATGTACCGGAATACCGACTCCTACACGAAGATGGGGTAGGGCATATCGCTAGAACCCCAGAAGAATGGGTCAACCAAATGGAACACCTGCTTGTGTTTCAAACCCGGAAACAAGAAGCGGCACGCTCATATCAGATAGTGGTAGACAGGTGGAGTATCGAAGCGAGAGCGAAAGACTGGCAGGCAGTGTTCAACGCTTACGGCAAAACACCTCAACCCCAAGGAACGCTGGGGCGTTAGTATCCCAAACAGTTATCGTTGGTGGCGGAACAATCACACACTTGTTAGTCATGTCAGCCTCAACAACCTCAAACCCAACCCACTCAAACAAGGAACGCAACCCTGCGTCAGTCCACCGCGTGTAATCGTACGGGTACCCGTGAACAGGGAAAGTTTGATGCGTAGCAACATACAACCAGCCGCCCGGTTTAATGATCCGCAACAGTGCCGCAGCAGCAACCCAAGGGTATTGGATATGTTCAAACGTTGAAGCGGAATAAACCCCATCAAACGTGTCATCAGGGAACTCTTTAAAGTCGTGGGCGTCAGACACCACATCAACGTCAGCACCTTCAAGATAATCGGTCATAACGAAATCACAGTCAGGGTTAAATAAATCCCGGTGATGCGTGGACTGGGCACCCCAACGTCGCGTCCCCAACTCCAACGCTTTGATTGTGTTTCTGGCAGCGAATAGAACAGCCTCGTTAGCGGTCATTTTCTGTCCTCATAGTAGAAACTTTCCTCAGCATCAATACATTTCTGGCACAACACTTCCCAACCCCGGTAAGCGACAGCACCATAGTTCTTACACCTTTGGCATTGAATGTCCGGGTCTTCCATCATTCGTCATCCTGATCCACGTCAACAGCGTTCCAAGCGTTAGTTTCCAACATAGACTCCAACGAATCCCGCCACAACACTTTCACGCGCTTAATAAGATCGTCAGCAACATCAGGGTTCCACGACGCACCCTCAGCGATAAGTTCAACCTTCAAATCGGCGTAAGTTACCTTAGCCGTGAGGTTCTTCCCTATTGCCATAAGGTTCTCCAATCAGTTGCCCTATCATTTCACTCGCTGCCCTAACATTTAACGCCAACACCACTAAATCAAGTTTAATGGTACGTAACTGTTTCATTTCCTCGTCAGTCATTGAGCCACACCTGATATTGGGCGGTGACCCGGCCAGCCGCAGGATCAACGAAATGGAGCCTTTGGGATGGGATAGACGACGAGGCCAACCCAACGGAGGCGTACCGGTTATCGGACTCCGTGGACCCGGTGCCATACACAGCCCCAGAACCGTCAGCAAGACTGGACTGGTAGTGGGTGTGATAATGGCCCACATAAACATCCCTGAAATGCCAAGGGTAAACACCTGACCGCCACCGGTTCACATGGTTAACCAACGTAGTATTAGACGAATAGCCGCTACGACCAATCTCATCCCCATGAATCAACAAAGCCCGATAAGCACCAATCTCAACCCGCTGAATGTCCTCCGGGCAGTCATCCCACGTTAACCGTGTCTCCCCAGACGACAACAAAATCTGGCGAGCAAGTTCATAAGTCATCCGGTCAGCGTTATCGGAACGAGGAACAGCATCCCGCTTAGACCCCAACCTGCCATGATTACCCCACTCAGCAACAACATGAACATGCTCATACACGGTCAACGCCCTACGAATCACAGCGACCATAAGATTCGCCACAGTCACAAACTGCTCAAACAATGTCGCATCAATCTCAAACGGTTGCGTAGGGAAATTGAACAAACCCTCAATCATGTCGCCACCGAACAAAATACAAACATCTTTAACAGGATGGTCAGCGCGGTGAATTGTTGTTATCCGCTCCGCCTTATCCACAAACCGGTGAACACGGGTGTGCATAACAGAACTGTTATAAGAGGTACTAACTTTCGCACCCTGCCAGTCAGTGAGATGCCACAACGCAACCTCACCCGTTTTCGTCCTAGTGTCCTTCTTAGGTTTAGGGACAATGGGGTTAGATTTAGAAAGAACAGCGTCATGGGCGGCCTGAATGGTCGCAGCAATAAGATGATCCGTTTTAGACTTAGCCCTAACAAGTTCCCTCTGCGACCTTACAAGGGCCCCCCGCAAATCCTCAATCTCCCGTTGAGCCTCCAACGCTTCCACGGAAAGACGACCAGCGATAGTCACAACTGGCGGCATTCTTTAATGCGGTGCCTGCGAATACTGCTAGACGTAATCACGTAACCCTCCGCTTTAAACACCCGCCACAAATCGGCGTGCGTAATCTTAGGGTTGTCAAAAGCGGCATTAATGGCGTCACGGTCAGTTGGAGATAACTCGCTAATGATACTGCAAGTTAAACAAACCGTACCCCTATAAACAGGTTTAAGGTTAGTTAACTGTTCAGCGAAACCCATACCATCGCTCCTTTAACTTCCGTACTTAACGATCCAGTCTTTCACTTCACTGTTCGTGTACAAAATGTCAATCTTCCGTGAAGTCCAATCCTTATGACGGGGACGGTTCTTCAACCACAACGACTCCCACCCGCCAGCAACAGAACAAGCATCAATAAGGCAAGCCAACCCGATCTCCTGCGCCTGCGTGTAATCTTTAATTTTCCCCTGCGACATGATCTCAACACCCAGCATGTACCGGTTGCCTTCATCGTCAGGGATGTTCAACGAGTCCCAAGGTTTCTTACCTTTAAAGGACCCCAAACCGGCGTGCCAAACAGGATTCCCAGCGTGTACGTACAATGTGCCGTCTCTGTCTAACGTGAAGTTCGCTGCCGGTACCGGGTAATGGTTCTGAATGTAGTTGATAGTCCCATTGTTGGCCCCCTTCTGATTGCCGGGGGCCTTCGCTGACTTTGATTGCGTAGCGCATGAAGCGGTGTGGTGCAACAGCAGGGCTACTGGTTTCTTGTCCGGTTTCCACACCCCCGTGTAGTTCGCCCGCCAATCTTTCATGTAGGTGACAGACCCAGCAGGCATAAACGTATCCAGCGAAGATTTCAGGACGTCTACGAACACCACGACTACTCCGTATCCAATTCGACACTGTTGTCCACATCAAGAGGCACCTCTAGCGGGCCACGCCCGTCTGGTGTGATATGCGCCAAAGCCAATGACGGTGCCAGCAGCGAACCAACTAACGCAACCCATAACGGTGCGGCGTCTTGGGAGATAACCCCATAAAATACGAGCAAAGGTATAAGGGCTAACGAGATTCGGTACAACAACTTGCGGTTGGAAGCGGAATTGAACCATTTCATGATTGTCCTCTCATATGGTCACTGAAGTGGGCGCTTAACTGGGAGCGAATCTCTCTAACGTCTTCTCTTGTTTCCTGCTGAGAGTCCCTTATTCCATCTATTTGATCTCTAAGTGATGACCCGCCGTTTGGTTTGAGGTCCCGTGTCATCGCTATTTGTGACTTGATGATCCAACTTAGGGCACCAAGGATGAGTCCTCCTATGGTCAGAATTGTTAACCATTCCGTTGGTGTGTCTAACCATTCAGGCATAGCGTGTCCTCATAAATAAAATGATAGGACATAAACCACATAATCACCGCATTTGGTGGAAAAACGGTAGAATACTGGTACGCCATTCGGCGCGAAAATTAACTAAATAAAAGGAAAACTATGAGAAAAATAGTGGTCCTTGGGATGATAGCCCTGCTCACTCTAGGAGCAGCGGAAACAGCCCAAGCCAAACCAGTTAAACCCAAAAAAGTCACCTACCCAATCGCTGGCCCAGTAGGAGAAAAGGGCGAAAAAGGCGACACAGGGGACAAAGGAGAACAAGGCCCAAAAGGGGACACCGGTTCTTCCGGCTCTTCCGGTTCCAACGGAACCAACGGTGCCCCCGGCGTCAAAGGCAACCAAGGAGAAACCGGCCCCGCAGGAATGGCGGGGCTCCCCGGTAAAGGATTCACCAGCGGAGTAAACATACTCATCGCAGGCGACTGCCCAGAAGGAACCACCGTAATGGGCACAACCTACGAATGGCGAGTTTACAAAGGAACACCGTGGGCAATAACACCAACCACAGGAACAATGTTCATTTCCGCCTGCACAATTAACTAAAAACAAAACTGACGGCCCGAAAGCCTCTCTAGTGCCTTCGGGCCGTCAGCCCACAAAAACCCGCCAGCGACAGCGACAGGCCCGTTAAACCCCATCCACAATCTCAGGCGCAACGAAATCGGTACCATCGAACGTGAACCCCATACCGGGATAAACGCCACGGAAATTCCCGTTATACGAACACTGCCACCACTCACCCGCCTGCGCCGCCAAATCCGGCAGAGTCGCAATAAACGCCTGCCCGACCGGTTCAGACTCCGGAAACGGCAAATCATCCATAACCGCATTAGCGATCACGACAACGTTCCGCACAATGCCACTGTCAACTAAAGCGAAATGTGCCATCAGGTCACCACCCTTACTATTACGATACCTGAGCCGCCGGTACCGCCATTGTTGCTAGTCCCGCCACCGCCGCCACCGCCACCGCCCGTGTTCACCGTGCCATCCGCACCAACGCCCGCCGTGCCACCATTTCCGCCGCCGTTGGTTCCGGTTCCCCGCGTTGCACCTGCAAAAGTTGAGCCGCC